>Ga0209166_10000607_pt1 | contig 36812 bp, 26 predicted proteins | sample Coa_R1_3_FD_187151 | JGI IMG/M metagenome (GOLD analysis project Ga0209166, IMG submission 187151) | Surface soil microbial communities from Centralia Pennsylvania, which are recovering from an underground coalmine fire - Coalmine... | ecosystem: Environmental > Terrestrial > Soil >...
GCCACGTGAGCAATCGGCAGGAGACCAATCTCGGCCATCGTCCCTCCTGCCCCATCAGAAAACACCTACCGCCCCTCCTTGTCGACCCCTCGAAGCACAATCTGTGCCGAGGATGTCAACAGAGCCATGGAAGATTGAAGAGCGGATGCGAAGAAGATAGACTCGGCTCGCGGGTGAGGATTTTTACGCGCTTAGATGGCGCGGGGAAGCAGGCAGATCGATGGAGGCGGGAGCGGGTTCGATTCGGCGAGCGGCGGCAATCCTCGTGATTCTGCTGGGAGCGGGCGCGGTGTGGTGGCTGGGCGGCAGAGGAGAAAGTATCGCGGCCGGTAAAGACGGCTTGTTCGTAAGTGCCGGGGCGCAGAGGCAATCGGGAGAAAACGATCCGCGCCTTGCCGGAGCATATCGTTTCGAGGACGGGGGCTGGATTTATGTGCATCTCGAGGGCGATGCGAGCACGATTGGTTTTCAGCACGGTTATGTGCTGGGCCCGGAAATTCAGGATGGCTTTACCGCGGTCAGCGCCGGAATGATGCATGAGACAAAGCGGGACTGGGAATTCTTTCGGAAGGCCGCGCACGAAATGCTCTGGCCCAAGATTGACGAGGAGTATCAACAGGAGCTGCGCGGAATCGTCGAAGGCTTGCACGCGCGAACGAATTCGAAGCTGGACATAGACGATATCGTGGCGATGAACGCATTCGAAGAGCTGCCGGATTATTACGTGCCCTGGTACAACAAGCAGGAGAAAGTGGCGCATGCGCCGAACCTGAAGAGCCCCGGAAATTGCAGCGCGTTCGTGGCGACCGGAAGCTGGACGAAAGACGGCAAGATCGTAATGGCTCACAACAATTGGACGAACTACGCAAACGGAGAGCGCTGGCGGATCGTTTTTGACATCGCCCCGAAAAGCGGCCATCGGATATTAATGGACGGCTTTCCAGGAGTGATCGCGAGCGATGATGACTTTGGGATCAACGACGACGGCATGATGGTGACGGAGACGACGATCACCCAATTCGAAGGATGGGACCCCAACGGGAAAGCCGAATTCGTGCGCGCGAGAAAGGCGCTGCAGTACGCGGGCTCGATCGATGAATATACGAAGATCATGCTGGAAGGTAACAACGGCGGTTATGCCAACGATTGGCTGCTCGGGGACAGCAAGACGGGCGAGATCGCCCAGCTCGAACTGGGGCTGAAGGCGTACAAACTATGGCGGACCAAGGATGGGGCGCTTGCCGGCTCGAACTGGGCGCGCGACCCAAAAGTTATCCAAGAGGATACGCCTCAGTTCGAGCCGAATAATCTGGAGACTTCGCCGAACGCGCGGCGGGTACGGTGGGAGGAGTTGCTCAAGCAGAACAAGGGAAAGATCGACGTGACTCTAGCCGAGAAAATGCTCGGAGATCATATCGACAGCTATCATCAGAGGCCCGAGACCAACGAGCGAACTCTCTGCGGGCACGTGGATTCCTCCCCGCGCGGAGTTGACGTGTGGGGCTGGGCGCCGTATTTTCCAGGCGGGGCTGTGCAAGCCAAGGCAACTGATTCAAGCATGACCAAAGAAATGAGACTTGAGGCGCGGGCAGGACATCCGTGCGGAGAAGATTTTCTCGTCAAGCCCTTCCTCGCCGCGCATCCTGAGTATGCGTGGCAAGCGGCCTACTTGCATGACATGAAAGCGGGGGCGTGGACAGAGTTTCGTTCCGGGGAAACAGCAGCATCGCGGAAACCGAAATAAGCTAACCGGCGAGCTATTTTATAGCCAGCTCAAGCCGAAGAACCGCAATTCTAATAAACTAGCCCCAGTTACTCGCTACGGCCAACGCGTCGTCTGGGCGAAATGAGAAATCCAAAGAGTTGTGATGGTGATGCCGGCACCGAGAAGCATGCCGGCAAGGATCAACCCAACCACTCCAATCGGGATCCAGAATCCGGAACGGGGCGGTGGCGGCTCTGCGGCGGGAAAGGCAGATGCAATGGAAACCGTCGTTTCGATAACGGAACTGGGCGCTAATTGAGCGGCGGGAGCATCGGAGCCTTCGGAAGGAACCAGAAGGCAGTAACCTTTCCTGGGAATGGTTTCGATATAGAGGGGCTTGTCGGTGGAATCGCCCAGCGCCTGGCGGAGCTTGTTTACCGTAGTATTTACGTTGGCATCGAAGTTAACGTGAGTATCGGCGGGCCAGAGTCGCTGCCGCAACTCCTCGCGGGTAACAACCTCACCGGGCTTTTCTAGAAGCGCAACGAGGATTTGGTACACCTTTCCCTGGAGCTTCAAGCGGGAGCCATTTTTGCAAACTTCCTGCCGCTGGTGATCGATCTGAAATGGACCAAAACGAATGAAACGAGGCCCTGGCAGAGGCGCGAGGTTGGAACGTTCGTCCATCCCAGAAACGAGTGTTGGGAATACGTCCGGAGTCATACACCCCATCCTACATAGACTTTAGACGCACAAAACGTCCAAGTGTTTGCACGAGAATACGAGATTTTCGTCGAGAAGTTTCCTTTTCGGGCTAGAAGGATGACAAAAAAAGCAAAAACGCAAAGCGGCGTTCGGACAAGGGGCAACCAGGAAACAAGGATAAATTAAAATCTGGAAATGTTACGAAAATATAGATAAACATTGACCGAATACGAACATGTGTCCGCAAATGGGACAGCAGTTCTGCTTTCGTAAACCGCTCCACGCCCGGCGATTCCCGATGAATTAGTCTCAAAGGTGCAAGATTTGGGACAAGAATTTTTTGATTTTGCGCCCCCGAGCAGGAGCAACTGTGAGGAAAGCACATCGAATATGATTTGAACTGCAACCGGAAAAAGTGAGCCGCCAGCTCCCGAGAGCAACTAGTTCGTGCCGCTTGCGGTCCCCCGGGGAAGAACCATGATTTCGACACTGGACGGGAACCTACTGGAGCGATAGATGCGTTGTGTTGCCCTCTGGTAGTCGGAGTCTCTAGCTTCGAAAATGTTGGGCACAAAATTCTGCGGATTGCGGTCGTAGAGGGGAAACCAAGTGCTCTGCACTTGCACCATGAGGCGATGGCCCTTCTTAAAAACGTGATCCGCGGAGTGCAGATCGATCGTGAAAGGCGTTACTTCCCCGGGCTTGAGAGCCTCTGGCTTTTCATAAGAATTGTGAAAGCGGCCGCGAAAGATCTCATCGGAGATCATCAGCTCGTAGCCGGCAAGTTTCCAGTCTTCAGGATATTTCTGCGGGTACACATCAATCAATTTGACGATCCAGTCGCTGTCGCTGCCGGTGGTGGAAGCAAAAAGCTTCGCTGTGACCTGCCCCGCGAGCGTGATGTCTTCCGTTAAATCGTCCGATTGCCAAGTCAACACATCCGGGCGGTCATCGACAAAGCGCTGGTCCTGCACCAGCCAGGTATACCAACTGCCAGGATGATCCTCGGGATAGGTCATGTCGATGGGGCGGTGGCGATAGGGAACGGGATGAGCGGGATCGCTCACGTAACTGTCCGACGCGTCCGGAGAATTTGCTTGTGGAGCATCAAAGGAAAGTTTTCCATGGTCGCGGAAATAGAGATTGCGAGTCTGTGCTTCGCGGGGAGGCCAGGAATTGAATTGCACCCACTTGTCGCTGCCAGTCTGAAAGAGTTCGGCTTCTTTGAGCGGCAGCGCGCCTTTGTCCTTGAGCCAATAGGCAAACCAGGGCGCTTCGATATTCTTGCGAAAATAAAGGGAGGTATCGCTGCCAAAGGGGATTGCACCAAGCGAATTGCCGCTGCCGCCGCCCCATCCGCCATGATTCCACGGGCCCGCAACTAGATAGTTCAAGTGTTTCAAGTCGGATTTTTCGAGGCGCGCGTAGGTGGCCATCGGGCCGTAAAAATCTTCCTGGTCCCACCAACCAGCGACGTTGAGATTCGGAACCGTGGGTTGCTTAAGGCCGTAAGCGACCGCGTGATGCTTCCAGAAATCATCATAACTTGCGTGGGCAACAAATTCGTTCCAGGTTGGGAGTTTCCCGTGGAAATATTTCGCGTTGGCGTTGGAGAGGGCGCCGAGGCGGAGATAGAAATCGTAAACGTCAAACCGATCGAAGTCGAAACTGAAATTCTCGTTCGAAGATTCCAGCAGAGCTGTGTATTCAAAGGCATAGCTGAGCCTGAACGCCCCATTGTGAAAGAAGTCGTCCCCCAGCCAAGTGTCGCCCATACAAGCCTGCTCGGAGACGGCCTTGAGGGCGGGATGCGGATTGATCATTCCCATCGTCACCAGGAATCCGTCGTAAGAAATTCCATCGAGACCCACGCGCCCATTGTTATTTGGAACATTTTTTACGAGCCAATCAATGGTGTCGTAAGTGTCCGTGCTCTCGTCGATGCCTTTAGGGTCGCTTGGGTCATGCACAGGGCGAAGCATGACAAACTTTCCTTCCGAGCCGTAGCGCCCGCGAATGTCCTGGAAGACGAAAATATAGCCGTCGGGGACCATGTCCGCGTAACGGCGAATCATGTTGCTGACGCCTTTGTCGGAGGCAGCGATGCCGTAGGGAGTGCGATTCATGAGGATGGGAAGTTTTTCGGTGGCGTTTTTGGGGAAGTCAATTTCTGTGTGCAGCTTCACGCCGTCGCGCATGGGAATCATCACTTCTGTCTTGTCGAATAGAGCGGCAAAGTCTATTCGCTGGCGCTGCTGGGCGACTCCGAATGGGATGAGCAAGAGCGCGATCAAGGCAGAGAAAAACAAGAAATTGGACGCTTTGCGAATGGAAGACATGGAGACTCCCTTGGGCCGCCGGTGATTTCGATAAATTTCAGCGTGTCCGAGAATATCACAACAGATTTGAAGGAAGGTCTGCGCCGGCACGCCATTCGGGACACAGGATTCCTTAATTGCTCGTGGTCGCTGGGAACAGAGAAAGCACTACCCCTGAAGGAAACTCCTTCGAGCGGTAGATGCGCTGAGTCGCCTTCTGGAAGTCGGATTCCTTGGCATCGAAAATATTGGGAATAAATTTCTGCGGGTTGCGATCAATGATGGGGAACCATGTACTTTGCACCTGCACCATGATGCGATGTCCTTTCTGGAAAACATGATTCGCCGTATGCAGATCGATGGTGAACGGTGTTATGGCGTCGGGCGTGAGGGGTTCAGGCTTTTCAAATGATTTGCGGAAACGGCCACGAAAAACTTCGTCCGCAATCATCAGTTCGTAGCCGGAGAGTTTCCAGTCCTCGGAATACTTCTGCGGGTACACGTCAATAAGTTTCACGATCCAGTCGGAGTCACTTCCCGTGGTTGATGCAAAAAGCTTCGCTGTCACCTGACCGGCAAGCGTCACGTCTTCCTTTAGCTCGTCGGTCTGCCAGGTTAAGACGTCCGGACGATCGGTAACGAAGCGCTGGTCTTCCACAAGCCACGTAGGCCAGCCGCCGGGATGATCGTCGGGATAGGTCATGTCAATCGGGCGATGCCGGTAGGGAACGGGATGAGCAGGGTCGCTGACGTAGCTGTCGAAAGAGCCGGGAGTGGCAGTCTGCGGCGGTTCGAAGGAGAGTTTACCGTCCTCGTGGAAGTAGAGCTCCCGAGCGGCAGCTTCCTGCGGCGGCCAGGAATTGAACTGCACCCACTTGTCGCTGCCAGTTTGAAAGAGCAGAGCTTCTTTGAGCGGGAGGCTGCCCTTGTTCTTGAGCCAGTAAGCGAACCAGGGCGCTTCAATTTTTTGGCGAAAGTAGAGCGCTGTATCGCTGCCGAAAGGAATCTCGCCGAGAGAATTTCCCAGGCCGTGTCCCCAGCCGCCGTGATTCCAAGGGCCCGCAACCAAATAATTCAAGTGATCGGGATCGTTCTTCTCAAGGATGTCGTAAATCTTCATGGGCCCGTAAAAATCTTCCTGGTCCCACCAGCCAGCCACATTCAGGTCCGGCACCCTGGGCTTTGTCAGGAGATAAGTCATGGCCTGCTGTTTCCAAAATGAGTCGTAGTTCGGATGGGCGACGAAATCTTTCCATGTGGGTAAGGTGCCGTGGATGTAGCTCTTGTCCGCATTAGAGAGAGCGCCAAGATTCAAGTACCACTGATAGGTGTCGAACCGGTCAAACTGAAAGACAAAGTTCGTCTTGCCGGTCTCCATCATGGTGGAGTACTCGAACCCATAGCTCAAGCGGAACGCCCCATTATGGTGAAAATCATCGCCAAGAAACATGTCCGCGGGAGAAGCTTGTTCGGAAACAGCTTTAAGCGCGGGATGCGGCTCGAGCATCCCCATGACGGTGAGCCAGCCGCCATACGAGATGCCGACGAGGCCGGCTCGGCCGTTATTGTTGGGAACGTTTTTCACGAGCCAGTCGATGGTGTCGTAGGTGTCGGTGCCCTCGTCGATGGCCTTCGGGTCTTTTGGATCGCGAACGGGCCGTTGCATCACAAACGTGCCTTCCGAACCGTAGCGGCCGCGAATGTCCTGAAAGACGAAAATGTAGTCGTCGGGGATCATTTCGGAGTAGCGATTGAGAATACGGCTGTAACCCTTGGCATCGTCGTGCAATCCGTAGGGAGTGCGTTCAATGACGATGGGAAGCGGCCCGGCTGGATGTTTCGGCGAGTAGATCTCCGTGTGCAGCTTGACGCCATCACGGGCGGTGATCATGACGTCCGTTTTGTCAAAGAGCAGTGAATAGTCTGGCGGATTGGGCGTTTGAGCGCGACCTGTCAGGAGGAACAGAAGAATTATGATAATAATCCAGAGATAGATTCTGCCCTTCCAAAGCAATCGCGCGAATTGCATGTGAATCTCCCCTAATGATTCCAGCAAAACCTGGGGCGAAACGGACTGGAAGAGGATAGTACATGAAATCGCCTGCAGCAGTGACATTCCAATTCTGTCGGACTCTGGCAAGTAGGGAAACGCAAGAGTTCGCCAAGAATGGCTGTCCCCGGCGAAGGCCCTCTGTTAAACTATAGGTTGCTCGACCGCACCTGAGAATAGAGGAGATTCGTCCGGGCTGCTGGTTGTTTCAGCAGCTATTTTTGTCTTTGCAGCGATTGCAGAGGTGAAAGTCTAGAGACAGACGCAGAAATTATGAGCCAAAAGATTCGCAATATCGCCATCATCGCGCATGTGGACCACGGCAAAACGACGCTGGTGGACGCCATGCTGCGGCAGAGCGGGATATTCCGCGCCAACGAAGCGGTTATCGAGCGCGTGATGGATTCGAACGACCTGGAGCGCGAGCGGGGAATCACGATTCTGGCGAAGAATACGGCGCTTTTCTTCCAGGAAACGAAGATCAATATTGTCGATACGCCCGGGCACAGCGATTTTGGCGGCGAAGTCGAACGCGCGCTTCGAATGGTGGATGGAGTGGTGCTGCTGGTTGACGCAAGCGAAGGGCCGCTTCCCCAAACGCGGTACGTGCTGCAAAAAGCTCTCGCGGCGAAGTTGCCGCCGGTGATCGTGCTGAACAAGATCGACCGCACGGACGCCCGCCCGAAAGAAGTGCTGGACGAAATCTATGATCTGTTTATCGATTTGGACGCGACCGAAGATCAGCTCGATTTTCCCGTGGTTTATACGAACGCGCGCGAGGGCGTAGCGCACCGGCAGCCGGATGACGGCTCCACGGATCTGCTGCCGCTGTTCGAAACCATAGTGAAGAGCATTCCTGCGCCGCCGGGCGACCCGGATGGCGTTTTGCAGATTCAAGTAATGAACCTGGACTACAGCGATTTCCTCGGACGCATCGCGATCGGACGCGTGTTTAACGGCACACTGAAGCGCGGCGAGGAGGTCGGCATCAGCAAGCTAAACGGAAAGCTGGAGTCGACGCGCATTACGAAGCTGTATACGTTTCGCGGACTCGCACGCGATGAGGCGGAAGCGGTCGGGGCGGGAGATCTCGTCGCTATCGCCGGCGTAGAAGGAATTCAGATCGGGGAGAGCATTACGGATCTTGCTACGCCGGCTCCCCTGGAGCCGCTGTTGATCGATGAGCCGACGCTCGCCATGATTTTCACGGTAAACAGCAGTCCGCTTTCTGGCAAAGAAGGAAGCTATGTGACGTCGCGCGACCTGCGCGACCGGCTGCAGAAAGAGCTGCTCACCAACGTTTCGATTCGTGTGGAAGATACGGACACGCCGGAATCGTTTCGAGTGCTGGGACGCGGCGAACTTCAGCTTGCCATCCTGATTGAGACGATGCGGCGCGAAGGATTCGAGTTGATGGTGGGGAAGCCGGAAATCGTAGTGCGAACGGAAAATGGAAAAAAGCTCGAACCGCTCGAGCGTCTGGTGATTGACGTGCCGGAAAGTTTTATCGGAATTATTCTCGAAACGCTGGGCAGCCGGCGGGGCGAAATGCTCAAAATGAGCAATCACAACTCGGGCCGGGTACGCATGGACTTCAAGATTCCCTCGCGCGGCCTCATCGGTCTACGCGGCCAGTTGCTGACAGACACGCGGGGCACAGCGTTAATTCATTCAATTTTTGACGGTTGGACGGACTACGCTGGAGAAATGGCACTGCGTCCCACTGGCGCGCTCGTGGCCGACCGTCCCGGCCCATCGACTGCTTTTGCGTTGTGGAACCTGCAGGAACGCGGCGAGTTGTTTATCGGTCCGGCCGTGGAAGTCTACGAAGGAATGGTCATCGGCGAAAATTCGCGCGAGCAGGACATGGAAGTGAACGTCACCAAGGAAAAGAAACAGACAAATATGCGTTCCTCGAGCGCCGATGAGGCCATTCGCCTCATCCCGCACCGTGAGTTGAGTCTCGAGCAGGCGATCGAATTCATCGCCGACGACGAATTCGTCGAAATCACACCCCAATCGATTCGATTGCGCAAGAAAGTGCTGCAGGCCAACAAGCGCCCGCGCCGCTGGCAGGAGATCCGCGCCAGCCAGGAAGCCGCGCGGTAGCCGGGTTCTTAATGGTTTCCTTGATGGTCTGACTTCTCAAGCAATTCCGCCAAATACTGCTTCCAGAATTCCGCCCAGGTGTGCGTGCCGTGGCCATGGGTGTTTTCGCTGGCCGGAATGAGAACGAAACGTGCGTTTGGCAAGTTTTTGACTTCGTTCTCGGCGATACCGAGTCCCGGCGGATTAATAAAATCATCGGCAGAATTGATCCACATGACCGGCGCTTTGATTTTGCCGAGTTCCTTTGAAGGGTCGTAGTTTCGAGATGCATTCACCTGATACAAAAGATCGTTCGCATCCAGGCTGTTAAATCGTGTACGGAAATAGTCATCGAGATACTTGTCGGCGGCGTCGCGAGTCGGTAGAGACTTCTGCATAGGAATTGGCGCGCTTCCAGCCATCAGAAGGAAATCCAGCGCCGTACGCAGCGCTTGCTTTGGTTCTTCCTTGTATTCGCCACCTTTCCATTCGGGATCGTCACGGATGGCATCCATCACCATTTTGCGCCAGATGCGGTTGCGTCCGGCAATCTGCACCGGCAGGCAAGCAAGTGGCATCAGGGCATCCATGAAATCGGGATAGGTTTCGCCCCAAACAAACGAGTGCATGCAACCCATGGACGTGCCCATCACGAGGCGAAGATGATTGACGCCGAGGCCTTCGGTGAGGAGCCGATGATGAAGCGCGACCATGTCGTCGTAGTCGTATTGCGGAAAATGGGCGTGCAAGCCGTCGCTCGGCTTGGATGATTTTCCGTGGCCGATGCCGTCGGGCAGAATGATGAAAAAGCGCGCGGAATCAAGAAGCTGACCACGGCCAAAGAGCACCCCGGCAAATTGTGGCTGAAGAAACTGATGGCCTGTGCCCCCCGTACCGTGAAGAATCAAGACGGCGTTCGTTGTACGTCCCGCCGAATCGCGCGCAGGTTTGCCGAGTGTCGTATAGTGCAGCCGCAGTTGCGGCAGCGATTCACCGGAATGAAACTGAAAATTGTGAACGACAAAGTCGCCTTCTGAGGTCGCGGGTTGAGACGACTGCTGGGCGAAGCAAGGAATGGCAGCCAATACGAAAGCCGCCGCCGCGCAGACCATAGATCGTTTGAAGGACTTAGGCATCGCTCACCTCTCCGGACCCGAAATCTATCACAAACAAGGAAGATGGGCTTTTTTCTCAGTTCCGGCTACGCGCCTCTTGTGCTGATGCGTCCCTGTGAATACACTGCAACGCGCTACTACACTCCGACTGCGCGAGGTGCCTCAATGCGAAGAACTTTTTTGGCCAGCTTGTGCTTTCTGTTCCTGGCATCGCTCTCCTGGTGCCAGGCAAAGCCCAAACTTTCCGCCGCCGTGAGCGCATTCGTAAAAGAGGATTCGCCGATTGTGGCGCTAACTCATGTGCGCGTAGTGGATGGAACCGGTGCGCCAGCGCGTGGGGATCAAACTCTGGTTATCTCGGAAGGGAAGATTGCCGCGCTGGGTGATTCTTCCACCACAAAAATTCCCGATGGCGCGAAAGTTTTGGATCTCAGCGGCCGCACATTGATTCCCGGACTGGTGGGTATGCACGATCATATGTTTTATCCTGCACCCGGTGGCGGGCTTCCTCTCTATCCAGAGCATGCCCAGAGCTTCCCTCGCCTTTACCTGGCGGGCGGCGTCACTTCGATTCGAACAACGGGCAGTCTCGAACCGTATGCGGACCTCGAGCTGAAACACGCCATCGACGGAGGCAAGATTGCTGGTCCAAAGATTCACACGACAGGTCCCTATCTCGAGGGCCAAGGCGCGTTTGCGCTGCAGATGCATCAACTGAAGGACGCCGAAGACGCACGCCAATTGGTCGATTACTGGATCGCGCAAGGCGCCAGTTCGTTCAAAGCGTATATGAACATCACGCCGGAAGAACTTTCCGCCGCGATCAAAGCCGCGCATGCGCACGGGATCAAAGTAACCGGCCACCTGTGTTCGATTGGGTTTCGTGAGGCGGCCGCACTGGGCATCGACGATCTCGAGCACGGCATCGAGGTGGACACCGAGTTCTATCCGGGAAAGAAGGCAGGGGTGTGCCCCAACCCGCGGGAGGCGGCAAAAGCTCTGCTGTCGGTTGATATTGCCAGCAAGCCCATGCACGAGATGATTCACGACCTCGTAGCACACCACGTTGCCGTCACGTCCACGCTGCCTGTGTTCGAAACAAGCGTCCCGGGACGCGCACCGCTCGACAACCGCGTGCTGGATGCCATGACCTCGGAGGCGCGAATTGCCTACCTGACGCGACGCGCTCGCATTTCCGATAATGAAGCGAATTCGGATGCAGCAGCCATCTTCAAGAAGGAAATGGAGTTCGAACACGAATTCTCAAAGCAGGGCGGACTCTTGCTGGCAGGGCTTGATCCCACGGGCTACGGGGGCGTGATCGCCGGCTTTGGGGACCAACGAGAGGTCGAATTGCTCGTCGAGGGAGGCTTCACGCCGTTGGAAGCGATTCACATAGCGACCGCCAATGGCGCAGCGTTTCTAGGAGAACAGGATAGGATCGGCACGCTGGCAGTGGGGAAAACGGCCGATATCGTAGTTTTGCAAGGAGACCCGTCTATTAACATCAAGGACATCGAAAGAGTGGAGATCGTCTTCAAGGATGGGGTTGGCTACGACTCGGCGAAACTGATTGAGTCTGTGAAGGGACTCGTTGGGCTGCGCTGAGTTATAGCGCATGGCCCTGTCCAAGGGTGCTCAAGGCCCAGAGGAGCAGAAAGCTGCCGTCGGCAGTCATCAGCGGGAGACACACTAAACGGGCAGATGTGGGTGCCACTTCGCGAAGGCCAATCAAACCTAGCGATCCGCGTCAAAGGATGGTCGCTCTCGTGCGCCAGACATGGCCTCGAAAAATAGAACAGTTGGAAACGGACAAGAGGAAGGACCTAAGACAGTATGCGAGCAGAAACACGCTGACCTTGGGGGGATCTTCAGTTGCAAGGATCCCGGGAAAAGGGCTTGGCAAAACGTGCACACGGTCTTACAAGGCGCAATACTAGAGTTAAATTGAGGGTCGATGGCCCGGGAGCGAGCGAGTGGCGGTGGCTCAATTCGAACTGTTCCCGGGGTCAAGAATGTTGTAGAGTTTAGCACTCATGTACAATCCGCTGCTGAGCCGTTGTAACGAAATGGTTTAGCAAACTGGTAGTGCACTCAGGCGGAGCTATCACACAGAATAGACAGGTGGAATCCGTGAATAATGGACCCTCGAATGGGGCCGGAAACTCGCACTGCAGGATAGCCGCAACGGCGACAGCCCTGCCGCCGTATACGATCACGCGCGAGGACGTGAAGTATTACATGGGACGGGTGTTTGACATCCCGGAACGCCGACTCGAAGCCATGATGGCTATCGTCGACAACGCCCAGGTTCACAAGCGTTTTGCGATTTTCCCCATCGAATATACCGTCGAGCCGCGTCCGCTTTCCAAAACGAACCAGGAATACATGGAGCACGCGATCAAGCTCGGCCGCGAGGCAGCGGAAGAATGTTTGCGACGCGCCGGCGTTGGCCCCGAGGAAATAGATCTCATCATCACTGTCTCGTGCACTGGATTCATGATTCCGTCCTTGGATGCGCACTTAATCAATCTCATGGGCTTTCGATCAAACGTGCGCCGGATGCCGTTCACGGAGCTAGGTTGTGCGGCGGGCGCCATGGCGCTGGGCCGTGCTGCGGATTACCTGAAGGCCCATCCCGGTGGGAATGTTTTGATCATCGCTGTGGAATTGCCCTCCCTTACCTTTCAACGGAAGGATATCTCGCAGGCTAATTTAATTTCCTCGATTCTTTTTGGGGATGGAGCAGCTGCTGTCCTGGTGAGTGGAAAGGTGCAGAAGGGACCGAAGATTCTCGTTTCGGAAACTTACACCTTCCCAGACTCCCTGGATGCCATGGGATTCGACTTACGCGATTCCGGATTCCATATTTTGCTCTCGAAAGACGTGCCGGAAATGATCGGGGCAAAAATTCGTGGCCTCGTGGATGGGTTCCTGGAACGCCAGGGCCGCAAGCAGGAAGACATCAAAGGGTGGATTTTGCATCCTGGCGGGGCGCGGCTGCTCGGAAATGTCGAAAAGGAATTGGGGCTCTGCAAATGTGACACAGGTCCATCGTGGGAGATTCTCAGTGAAGTCGGCAATCTCTCCAGTGCCACCATTCTTTTCATTTTGCAGGAGTGGCTGGAAAAGCGGCCGCTCAAGTCAGGCGAGTATGCGCTTGCTGCGGCCTTTGGTCCGGGGTTTAGCGCGGAATTTCTTTTGCTGCAATGGACCTGAGCGTCATTGTTTTCCTCGGGTTGCTGGCGGCTGTAGCCGTGCTCCGCATCGTAGAGCTGCAAATTTCTCGGCGGCATCAGAGGGAGATGATTGCGCGTGGTGCCGCGAAGGTAGACGAGCCCAGATTTCGCTGGATGGTGGTGCTGCACACCGCCGTTCTACTTGGCGCAGCACTGGAAGTCGTGCTTTTGCGCCGTCCATTTATCCCCGTCCTGGCCGCCTGCATGTTTGTGATTTTCCTCGCCGCCAATGGCGTTCGCTGGTGGGTCATTCGAACGCTAGGAGATCATTGGAATGTCCAGGTGATGGATTCCACGCGGCTGGGCGTCGTCACATCCGGGCCCTTCCGTTACGTTCGCCATCCCAACTATGCCGCAGTCTTCGCGGAGATGCTGGCGCTGCCATTGATGCACACTGCGTGGATCACCGCCGTGGCCGGTTCACTCGCGCATGTTGCCGTACTCTCTCAAAGGCTTTCCACCGAAGAGCGAGTTCTTTTGGCGAATCCAGAGTACCAGGCGACGATGGGCAATAAACCGAGGTTTTTGCCCGGTGTTTTCTGAAAAATTAGATGAAGATCTTCTGGCAGATTCCAGCTTTTGCCCTGACCGTGCTGCTTACGGGCGCTCCTTCCCGCACGCAGACAATCACCGATGGAAGCGATTCCGCGTTCACGGAGGTACCGGAGCTGAAGCAAGGATTCCGCTTGCTCTATGTGCAGAAGTACCCGGAGGCGAGAGAAAAGTTTGCAGCTTGGATTCTTGAGCATCCCGCCGATCCGTTCGGGCTGGTGGCAAATGCCGCAAGTTATCTCTTCGAGGAGTTCTACCGGCAAGGGGTTATGACTAGTGACTTCTTTCTGGATGACAAAAAGTTTCTGCGGGGGATCGAAGGCAAGCCCGATCCCGAGCGCATGAAAAACTTCCGCGCTGAGCTGGAGCAATGCCGGAAGCTCGCCAACGGACGCCTGGCGAAGAACAAAAATGACGCTGCCGGTCTTTTTTCTTTGACTCTTGCCGCTGGAATGGAGTCCAACGCTGACAGCATACTTGAAAAGAAACATGTCGAAGGCCTTAAAAGAATGAAGGAAGCGAACGAGCATGCCAAGCGACTGCTGGCGGAACGACCCGACGCAGATGATGCTTGGGTCGCGCCGGGATCTGCGGATTACATCATTGGCTGCCTCTCCTCGGGGTTTCGTATGGTTCTGTGGTTTGGCGGCATCCACGGCGACAAGAAACTTGGCATGGAGCTGGTTGAAAAAACGGCCGAGAAAGGCCGCTATTTGGAGCCCTTTGCAAAAGTTCTACTGGCGCTCGCCGCACGCCGGGAAAAACAGGACGCCTTGGCGGAGAGGCTCTTGCACGAATTGACCGAGGAATTTCCAGACAGCCCGCTCTTCGCCGCGGAATATGCGAAAGTCTTGGGACGACCAATTCCAGCGCTGATGAAACCGAACTAGGGTCGAAGGTGCAACCGACTTCTAGCTCGAAACGAATACGCGGAAGTTGCTCTTTTGTGCGGCAGTTCAGCAATGGTTCGTTGTCCGGCCATTTAGGGAATTTAGCCGCAAGGACACATATGCTCTAGAATCGCGTTTCAATACTTTGCAGCGACGGCGAGCAAGCTCCCAAGGTGGTGACGGGTGTTCAAAGAGGACATTTTAAAAGGCAGAGCCATCTTCCTGACGGGCGGAGGAACGGGGCTGGGCAGATCGATGGCCTTGCGTTTTGCCGAACTAGGCGCGCGGATGTATCTGGTGGGCCGCCGGAAAGAGCCGCTGAAGGAGGTTTGCGAGGAGATTCATCGCGCGGGGGGATCGGCCGCGTTCACCACTTGCGATGTTCGGGACTACGGCGCAGTGGAAGCCACGGCGGAAAGAGCGGAGGAGCAGTTCGGCCGCATTGATACGGTCGTCAACAACGCGGCGGGGAATTTCATCGCGCGCACGGAAAAACTCTCACCGAACGCTTTCCAGTCGGTCGTAAGTATCGTGCTCAATGGCACGTTTCATTGCACGCAGGCGTTTGCCAAGCGCTGGATTTCACAGAAGCTCGGCGGCAACGTGCTCAACATCGTAACCACCTATGCGGCGGCAAATAGCGGTTCCGGTTTCGTAGTGCCGTCGGCATGCGCGAAGGCCGGCGTGCTGGCCATGACCAGATCGCTGGCCGTCGAGTGGGCCAAATTCCATATCCGGCTGAACGCCATCGCCCCGGGACCGTTTCCCACCGAAGGCGCCTGGTCGCGACTCATGCCCTCGAAACAGTTCGAAGACCATTCGAAAGACAAGCATCCGATGAAGCGTTTCGGACGACACGAAGAGCTGGCTGACCTTGGGGTGTTCATTTTGAGCGATATGGCGGAATACATTAACGGCGAGTGTGTGGTCATCGACGGCGGCCAATGGCTCCGCGGTGCCGGCGAGTTCAACGACTTGCTCATGCTCCCCGAATCTTCGTGGGAAGCTATGGAAGCTGCACGAGTCAAGAAATCCTGATGCGGGCTATTCCGGCAGTGCGCGCTTGCGTAACTCCACGCGAAGCTTGATGTCTCCCACCATGCGCCCACCGGATTCGGCATGGATCGTTAGTTCCTGGGGCTCGGGCTTTTTTGGCGACGGTCCACTCATTTCTGGAAGTGTGACTTCCATGCGTGCTGCGCCCGTTTCCTTCGGTCCAATGATAAATTTTGAAGCGCCGCTCTGAACCGCCCATCCTGCCGGCAAAATCGCAGAGAGGGAAATCAACTTTTCCGCGCCAGTCTGATTATGGAGCCACAAAGGAATGACAAACGTTGTACCCGCCTGGAGCGCGATTTCCGGAGGTTCGGGGTGGGGCAAGTGCGTAAGACCATGCGCGCGGCGAAATTGGGCGTAATAACTCCACGGCCCAGCGAGCCCTACGGCGAGTTCGGACTCGGCTGGTTCCGGAGAAATATTTGGGTGGGCAAAAGCAATCGGTACAGAGGTAATCCCCTCAAAGATGTCGCCGGCGACTCTCCCTCCCACCAGGGACTTCCCGAGAACAAAACCGATCCCATTGCTCCAGAAATCGGTGGTAGCCATCTTCTCGATCTGCGCTTCGTCCATCTTGGCGAGCGAATCGATGAAGTTTTTTGCCTGCGTTTCGTGCCTGCGGAAAGACTCCAGCGCCATTCGCCAATACGCCTGTTTTGAAGATTTCGAGATCTCCGTTACGGAGTACTTGGGCCCTTTATCGCGAAACAGTTCTTCGTTGTCGGCATCCGGAAAATAATAAATTTTCTTGGGTTGCCAGGGCCGAAGATTCTCAAGGTAGGGCTCAAGGCGCCGCAAAGGCGCCGCGACTTGCTCAGGAAGCACTGTGGGATCCCCCGCAAGATCGAATGCTTCGGTCGCCAGTACACCTGCTGCTTGATGGTCTCCGTGATCCTCACCGATAAACGTACCCGGCAAGAAGGTAAGAATCACTTCGGGCCGGGTCAGCCGCACGAGCCGGACGAGTTTTTCCAGGGTGGCACCGTGGCCCCAGTTCGCCAAGGATTGCAAAACGTCCTGGGATGCGGTGTCCTTCCCGCCTAGGAACCACGCCTTATCGATCCCGAGCGTAGAAAGTGCGCGGCGAGCTTCGACTTCGCGTATCTCGCCCAGCGCCGCCGCCAACTCTGCTCCCGCCTGATTCTCGCCGCTGCTGCCGCGCGTGCCATACACGACCGCGACGCGCTTGCCATCGTCAATGGCGCGAGCCAAGTAAGGGGTAGCGGCCCCCTCGTCATCCGGATGGGCCACAACAAGAAGGATGTCCACCTTGAATCTCGCGTCGGCTTGCGGAATTCGCAGGGGTTCCTGGGCCTCGGCAGGTAAGAGAATGGTCAGGTAAACCAGACAGGCAGGTATCGTGAGCCGGCTCAGGCAGCGCACGGCTTGGAACCACCTAGACCGAGACTGTTGGAAGCGGTTAGGCCGACCGGCGTAGATAGGCGAAGACACTCGAGGCATAGCAAGAGATAAGTACATCGAGGAATTCTATCTCGAATCGGGAAGAATACTTCATCCAGCTTTTGCTTCACTCTACGGGCATCCAAAACCGGGAAGCCGGAGCTCATCCACGGCCGTTCTTCATCGACTCTTGGGCTTCACCTTGACCAGGATTCAGCGCGCCGATAAGCTTGTAGATTCTCCCCCGGGTGAATGACTCATGGAGCAACTTCAAATCACGCTGCCGGACGGTACAGTTCAAGAAGTGCCCAAGGGCACGACGCCAGCGGATATCGCACGCAAAATTTCTCCCCGGCTCGCCGACGCCGCGCTTGTCGCCCGAGTAGTCGCCTCCAACGGCGCTCCTCTGGCCAACGCCCCCGATGAAGGGGAGCTGATCGATTTGCGCCGCCCGCTTGAAAAAAACGTCAAGCTCAAGATCCTCACCGAGAAAGATCCCGACGCGCTCTTCGTGTTCCGGCATTCCGCCGCGCACTTGCTCGCCGCCGCTGTAATGGAACTCTATCCCGACGTAAAGCTCGGCATCGGCCCGCCCATCGACACAGGCTTCTTCTACGAATTCTTGCGCAAGGAGCCATTCACTCAGGAAGACCTCGCAAAAATCGAAAAGAAAATGCACGAGCTCGCCGCGCAAGACCTGCCCAACGAGCGCAAGCTCCTTCCTAAACCGGAAGCCATCGAGCTGTACAAAAAGTCCGACCAGGTCTTCAAGTGCGAGCTCGTGGAAGAAAAAGCAAACGAGCTCATGGTTTCTTTCTACACGACGGGGAAGTTCATCGACTTTTGCCGCGGGCCGCACATTCCTTCCACCAAACGCATCACGGCGTTCAAACTCATGAATGTCGCCGGCGCCTACTGGAAGGGCCAGGAAGGAAATCCACAGCTTCAGCGGATCTATGCGGCGTGCTTTTTCACGCAAAAGGAACTCGATGAATACCTCCACCGGTTGGAAGAGGCCAAGCGCCGCGATCATCGAAAGCTTGGCGTCGAACTAGAACTCTTCAGCATCCAGGAAGAGGCCGGCCCTGGACTGATTTTCTGGCATCCCAAGGGCGGTCTCATCCGCAAGATTGTCGAGGACTGGCTGCGTAACGAACTGCTCAAGCGCGGCTACGACCTTGTCTACACTCCGCACATCATGCGCCTCGACCTCTGGAAAACAAGCGGCCATACGAATTTTTACAAGGACAGCATGTTCGGGCCGGTCGAAGTCGAGAAGGCCGACTACCAGTTGAAGCCAATGAACTGCCCCGGCCACATTCTTATCTACAAATCGAAGCTGCACAGCTATCGCGATCTCCCGGTGCGCCTCGCCGAACTTGGCACGGTCTATCGCTACGAACGCAGTGGAGTTCTGCACGGACTCCTCCGCGTTCGGGGATTCACGCAAGACGACGCGCACATCTTCTGCATGCCTTCGCAAATCGAATCGGAAGTCGAAGCCTGCATGGATTTCGCGTTCGCCGTGATGAAGAATTTCGGATTCGAGAAATTTGAGGTGGAATTATCGGATTGGGATGCTTCGCATCCCGAAAACTACGCCGGCAAGCCGGAAGACTGGCACCGCGCCACCGCCGCACTTGCCGATACGATGAAGCGGCTGAACATTCCGTACAAGAAGATGGAAGGGGAAGCGGCGTTTTACGGCCCCAAGATCGACGTCAAACTGATCGACGCCATCGGCCGCCCCTGGCAACTTACCACTGTCCAGTTTGACTTCAATTTGCCGGCGCGTTTCGGCCTGGAATACGTCGCCGAAGATGGCGCCAAACACCAACCGCTGATGGTTCACCGTGCCTTGCTCGGTTCGGTCGAACGTTTCTTCGGCATTCTGATCGAGCATTATGCGGGCGCATTTCCGCTCTGGCTCGCGCCCGTGCAGGTGCAGATTTGTCCCGTCAGCGAAAAGGTGGCCGACTACGCCAGGCACGTTGCCGAAACACTTAATCGCCACAACCTGCGCGTCCACAACGACGACCGCAACGAAAAGCTTCCGGCAAAAATCCGCGACGCTCAGCTCCAGAAAATTCCCTACATGCTTGTCGTCGGCGCAAAAGAAGCCGAGGCGGGCACCGTTTCCGTGCGTCATCGTACAAAAGGCGATCTCGGCCCCAAGCCTCTCGGTGAAGTTGTCGATTCGCTCCAAAAGGAAGTAGAATCCCGGTCCATTGCGTAACTCATTCTCAAAGGAGATCCTTCGTGCCGAAGTTTCTAATCGAACGTGAAATTCCGGGAGCGGGCAATCTCACTCCCGCGGAGCTAAGAGGCGTCTCGCAGAAATCATGCAGCGTAATTCGCACTTTGCCCGGAGTTCAGTGGGTTGAAAGCTACGTCACGGATAACAAGATCTATTGCGTATACATCGCGCCGAATGAGCAGGCGGTCCGCGACCACGCCACGCAAGGCGGGTTTCCCGCCAATAGCATCTCCGTGATTCGCCGCATGATAGACCCCACCACTGCGGAAGGCTAGCCTCATTCGAATCTAGGGATGAGGCCGGCTCGAAAACCGACTCTAGTGAGTTTTCTGATGCTCTCGCGCAGATCATTTCTTGCACTGGCTGGCGGAGCCCTCGCAACGCCCTCAAGCTTATGGAGAGCCGCACAAGTGCCGACTGTGCTCGATCACATTTTACTCGGTAGCGGCGATCTCGATCATGGCATCGAGTTCGTTGAGAAACACACTGGCGTTCGTGCCGCATTTGGTGGCGTCCATCCCGGGCGCGGCACCCGAAACGCTCTCCTCTCTCTCGGTGAAAAGCACTATCTGGAAATCATCGCGCCAGATCCGCAGCAATCCCCATTACCAGATCACCTTGGTTTGCTGAAACTTTCGGAGCCGCGCCTGGTCGGCTGGGCCGCCCATCCGGGAAATCTTGATCAATTCTCCACTCGACTCCGAGTCGCAGGCATCGCCTTCGATGCCCGACACCCGGTTCGCCGCAAGCGCCCGGACGGCCGACTCCTGCAATGGAAAACGCTCAATCTCAAAGATGACCACGGCGGACTGCTGCCCTTCTTCATCGAGTGGAGCGCCGACACGCTCCATCCCTCTGCCGATGCACCAGGCGGCTGCAGAGTGGTGCATTTTTCGCTATCTACGCCCGTACCCCTGGAGTTGAATCGCGTTTGCAGCCGGCTAGCACTCGATGTTCAGGTCGAGAAGGGCGAAAACCCGCATCTGTATGCGAGCATCGCGGGCCCCGACGGCAGAGTAATGGAAGTCAGCTCCTGATTCTCCCTGAAAAGGCTTTTCCGCCCTGTCATTCAGCGCTTCGACCGGCATAGTGTTGCTGTACTGCTCTTTCGGTGCTTTCGCGGCAGAAACCAAATCGTAAAATAAAATAACAATTAAGGAGGCGGAGGGTTTTTCTTCAATTGTTCCAGATCGCGCTGCTCGATTTGCTGCATCAGCGATTTCCTGCGGAACAGATACATTTCGAATTGCTTCGTGATTTGCTTGGGAACTACAAAAAACTGGTTGCGAATCATTTGCGGAAAAGAAATCGGTCCCCGTGCGGGAATGAGATGCGAGCCCCATTGGAACATCAGCCCGGCGTTCCAGCATGCGAAACAGGCGAGTAAAACGCAAGCCGAGGCCAGCGCAGCACGGCGCGTGCGAAATATGCGCGTGGACCTCCCCAGAAACACGGCCAGGCCCAGAATGAACAAGGGAGTGAGCGAAACAAAGAATCGGTTTCCGTATGAGGAGATTCCCGCCCAGTCCGGGTACGAAGCGATGAAATAATAGAACCCAAGCGCCGCTGCGAGAAATGCAAAGCCGACGCGAGGAACACTCCTCCAAAACGCAATCAACCCGATGAAGGCAAGCAGCAGGATTGGCGTCCAGGAAAGTAAGCCGTGATCCGAAGAAAACAGGAGGGACAAAAGGCGCGGCGAAAACCAATTCCACTCGGTGATGGGCACGTAACCGGACTCGAATATTCCGCCATAAATGATCTTATGTACGACAAAGGTGGGTAACAGACAAATTAGAAACGCCCCGGAAAAAGCCAGATGGCGGTAGAAGAGCTGGCTAACACCCGGGGTGTTCGGCGTCGCACGGTGAAACGCAGCTCCATAATCGCGCGGGGCTTCGAGGAGCAGCACGAAAAACAGCATCGCATTGGCGTAATAAACATCGAGCATCAAACCGGCGAGCGCGCCCAGAATCATCCACTGCACTGCTGTCCGCGAGTCCCGCGTTTCATGCCAATACCATAGAAAAAGAGCGACGACAAAGGCCGAGAGCGCATGTGACCAGGATGGATTGAAATACATGTAAACGGGAAGCGAACTTGCGGACCAGATGGCTACTGTCGCTAAAATGGCCCAACGCTCCTCGACATAGTTTCGGGCGATTCGGAACGAAATCAACAGGCTTAGAAAGCCATAGATTGCCGTTGCTAGCGCCATTGCAACCCGGTAAGGCGCTGAAAAACCGTCGGCTGGGACGGAGGACCCCAATGAGCGCGCAAGCAGGACACCAGCATGGGCGATGAGTAGAAAGGGCGCCCAGAGAATCGCCGGTCCGACCGTAAAGTGATTCTCAAGATGGCCGGTGGGCGTGCGAAATTCAGCGGCCGGCTGACCGTTTTTGTCGAGACGATTTTCGCGGAAGCTGGCGTTAGCCTCTCGATAGTCGGGGGCAAAATCGAGGTTATGCTGGATGAGCACCGCGCGCGCGTAAGCGTAGTATCCAACGCCGTCTCCGCGAACCCACGGATTGAGAAGCGCAAGCGAAACGAGGAAGAGCCCGAGGAGAATTCGCTCCGCTTTATTCCTGGTGGGCTGCGAAGCGATTTTTTGGGATGACTTCTCCACGAACAGGCACCCTGCCCCGGCTGTTTTGCCTCCGAAGAGCTTGCTGCTGATGGGGCGCAACACTTCGGCGGTGCAACTCAGTGCGCGGGGAGTTCTCCGTCACATTGGTAGAGATTATCTCTTTTTGAAATGCATTTGTCTCGCAGTGGCAGAACTCGAGCAGTTGGCCGTGGTGAGGCCTGGCAATTTGGGATGTGGGCACGATTTGACGAACCGGGCACTTGCTGTCAGCGGGCTGCCGCGCCGAACGTCTGAAAGAGGAATGTAGAGCGGGCGCCGGGCAAGAGAGGCTTTCCATTAAAGGAAGCTGAGCCGTATTCGTAGCCGTCCACAACGTATTTCCAGCCGAAAGTGGTGCCACCGCTAAGCTGAAGACTGTAGAGTTGCCCCGGCAGGACCCGTACCCCACCGCCAGGAAAGACAAAAAGTACGTGCTCGAACTCGGAGATTGGAACAGTCTGCGAGACGATCCCAATCGTGTTCCCGGTCGAATCCCGAAGACTTAACGTGAGTTTCTCATCAGGCGGACCGGGATTCGCCAGTACGAGTTGCACTTCGACGCCGACGAGCGTTGGCATGGCAGGCGTGAAAGATTGCCGGACGTCGTTGACGAGATTGGTCCAGGCATTCTGCCACGCGGGGGAGTTGACCTGGTCCGGAACCAGCGGGGAAGCGTGTCCAGCAGAAGCACTGAGCGAGGACGGAGTTGCTGCGGCCGGACGTTGTTTGCAGGAAGAACTCGTGAGAGCAGCGACGCAGATCACGAGGATCGCGACCGGGGCATGGGGCGGCCGGTGAGGCATGACGCAAAAAGTGTATTCAAACCGCAAGAGGAGAGCAAGATGCAGCACAAAACTCCTCGGTGAGACACTCAGTGCGTGAACTCAATCGTGCGGCATCAGGCGGAAGAATCGCAAATTACTCATAACGCAAAGCTTTCATGGGGTCCAAACGAGATGCGCGGTAAGCGGGGATGTACCCGGCCGCGCAGGCAACGAACGCGAGCGCGATGGTTGCTAGAGCGAGAGTGGCGGGGTCGTGTGCAGTGAGTCCGAAGAGCTGGCTCTGCACGAGGCGTGTGAGAGCGAGGGAAGCAGGGACCCCCGCTGCAACGCCGATGGCTACGAGTAGAAAAACTTCGCGCATCACCATCCAGATGACGTTGCCCTGGGCAGCGCCGAGAGCCATCCGGATGCCGACTTCGCGGGTTCGCTGAGCGACCGTGTAGGCCATGACACCATAGAGTCCAATGACGGCCAGGAGAGTTGCAAGAAAGCCGAACACCGCGGAGAGGCTGGCGATCATCCGCTCAGTGGCGAGCGAGTTGTTAATTTGCACCTCCGTTGTGCGCATGGCGTAAATAGGGAGGTTCGAATCCATGTCGAGGAGCTTGGACCGAATGGCGGACATCAATTGATTGGGATCGGCGACAGTGCGGACGTAGACGACCATTCCGCCGAGATAGCGGCTGCCAAGATAGGGTACGAAAGCCTGAGGCGGGATTTCATCGCGGAGATTGGTGTACTTGATGTCCTTGACCACGCCGATGATTTCCATATCAAGAGGCGTACCGGGATCGGTACCAAAACCAACGTGCAGACCGAGCGGGTCGCGGCCGGCGCAATACTTCTTCACAAAAGTCTCGTTGACCATCACGGTGGTGGGCACCCAGCCAAACGCGTCGGGGCTGTGCTTTACCTCGCGGTTGTCGTTCGGAGTGAAATCCCTTCCCGCAAGTATGGGAACGCCCATAGTGGCGAAATAATTGGGACCAATCTGGTTCATGTAGGGGTCGGGGCGGTCGCCAGGCTTGTCCGGATTGTAGCCTTCGACGGACATGCTGCTATCCCATTCGTTGTCCTCAAGGATGCGTTGGGAAGCCAGTCCGACGGATTGCACGCCCGGAATCGAAGCCAGAGATTGGGACAGTTCCGGGTAAAAGACCTTCATGCGCTCAACGCTATAGCCGCTTAGCGAGGGATCGATTTCGAACCCAACGAGATTCTGCGCCGGAAAGCCAGGGCCAAGATTACGCAAGTTGCCGAGGCTACGAACGAAGAGCCCTGCGCCGATCAAGAGCAAAAGCGAGAGGGTCACCTGAGCGATGACGAGCGACTTCCGGAGGGCGCCATGGCCGCCTCCAACGACGGCGGCGGCTTCATCTTTCAAAGTAACAGCGACGTTGGGCTTGGTAGTCTGCAGTGCGGGAACCAGGCCGAAGAAAATCCCGGTTGCGAGCGTGACCGCAAGGGTGAAGAGAAGAATGCGAAGGTCTGGAGAAGTGGTAATTCGCAAACCACCGGAGTCCGAGGGCAGATAGGCCGCCATGAGCGCTTTGTCCGCCCAATAAGCAAGGGCGAGCCCGGCGAGGGCTCCGAAGGCGGAAAGCGAAAGACTTTCTATCAGAAGCTGCGAGACGATGCGGCCGCGCGTGGCGCCCATGGCGAGCCGGATAGCCACTTCCTTTTTTCTGGCAGATCCGCGCACGAGGAGCAGATTCGCCAGATTGGCGCACGCGATAAGGAGCACCAGCCCTGTGGTGGCCATGAGCACCCACAGAGGAGTCGAGAGAGTTCGCCGCGTATACGATCTGCCCTGCGAACCGGGCAACACTTCGATCCAACATTTTAGAAATTGCTCGCGATCATAGGTTGAGGCGTGAGCGAAAGCAGCCTCTTTTACCTCCATTTCGAGCATGGAATGCATGAACGGCTGAAGCGAAGCCTGCGCCTTCTCGCGCGTGATGCCCGGCTTCAAGCGGCCAAAGGCATTGACCCAGCGATTGCGGCGGCTTTTCAACATATCCTCGGGATTGCCGACGATGATCTCCTTCTGCATCATGATCGGAGCGAATAGTTTGGGATAGCGGCCGAGTTCTACGCCGTCAAACCCGGGTTGCAATACTCCGACTACGGTCATGCTGTAGTTGTTCAGAGTCAGGGTCTTGCCAACGATGGAGGTGTCGCCCGAGAAGCGAGTTTTCCAAAAGGAATAGTTCAGGACAACGTACGGATGGCCATCGGGAATGCGATCGTCGTCAACCGTGAGCACCCGTCCGAGATAGGGATTCAGACCGAGCGTAGAGAAGTAAGTGCCCGACACTAATTCCAGATTGACGAGTTCGGCCTGCCCGCCAAAGGAAAGACTGGCAGAAGTCGGAAACCGGCAAAACATATCGGAAAAGACTTCGTTTTGAGCGCGAAAATCACGGAACATCGGATGCGAGATGGCATTGCCGCCCCAATTGCTGCCGTAATGGTGGCCGCGCATGGTGAGAAGAACAAGTTCCTGGGGGTTCTTCACGGGAAGCAGGCGCAAGAGGATTTGATCGAGCAGAGTAAAAATGGCGGTGTTGGCGCCGATGCCCAGCGCAAGCGTCAAAATAGCAATTGCCGTGAATCCAGGAGTGCGGGCGAGGGTGCGTAGTGCGTACTTAAAATCGCGAAATGCGGTGTCCAGAGAAGGGATGATGTTCATTCCGCGGTAGTTATCCTTTCATGGGATCCCGTGAACTATCATGAATACGCACCGCAGGAGGAATTGTTCCGTTCAAATATGTGCCTCACTGCAGGGGCGCAATTCGCCTGTTTTGCTGTAAGTGAGACGAGCCTGCAGCGAAAACGTCTTGTCCGGTGGCTTCATAGTGGTCAGGGATCATTTCGCCTGCCGGTCGGGCAAGAGAACCGTTGTCGTCCCGCGGAAGTTGATCCCTCCTCTGGCGCGAATCCGGGAATTCGTATAGAACGTTAAGAATCACAAATCATGTTGAAACAACGCTGGATTCGCTGGGCTCTGGCCTTCTTGGGCTGGACTTTCGTGGCGCTGTTTTTCGCAAGCCAGACCTACCTCAATTACCGTAGTTCCGGAGGGCACGCACCTGTTGGCCTCATTATAAAGATGAGTTTGCTGGAGTGGTACCTGTGGGGAATGCTCGCTCCAGCAATTGTCTGGTTGGCTCGGAAGGTGCCCCTGGAACGAGCGCATTGGACTCGTGGCCTGCTGACGCATCTCCCTGCCAGCGTAGGGCTAGCTATCGCGGAATGGTGGGCGAACAACTTTCTACGACACACCATTCTGGGATTTCCTCAGGGCGTGAAACTGGTTTATGTATTCCACCAGAATCTGACGACTTACTGGATCATTGTCGCGGCCGCGCAGGGCTATCTGTACTATTCGCGATACCGAGAAGGCGAGTTGCGCACCGCGCACCTTTCCGCGCAACTGGCGCAAGCACAACTACAGGCTCTGCGCATGCAGCTGCATCCTCATTTTCTGTTCAACACGCTCAACGCCATCTCCACGCTGGTTCATAAAGATCCTGAGACAGCCGACCGGATGATCGCGCGGCTGAGCGACTTGCTCCGGCTGACGCTCGTGAATATCGGGGTTCAGGAGGTGCGGCTGGCGAAGGAGTTGGAATTCCTGGAGCGTTATCTGGAAATCGAGCGAACGCGTTTTGCTGACCGGCTCGAAGTCCGGCTTCAGATCGCGCCGGAGACGCTGGACGCCCGCGTGCCATACTTGATTCTTCAACCGCTCGTCGAAAATGCGATTCGGCATGGGATTGCGCCCCGCTCAACGCCGGGGCACGTCGAAATTCGTGCGGAACGCCAGGGCGGCATGCTCGTTCTTCGCGTGAGCGATGACGGCCCCGGGATGCCCCCCACGGCAAATTCCAAGAAGGGAGTGGGCATCTCGAGCACGAGAGCGCGCTTGGAACAACTCTACGGAGCTGCGCATCGTTTCGAAATGCAAACCGGAGCCCGTGGAGGACTCGTCGTGACTCTTGCCTTCCCGTTTCAATTGATGGAGGAGGACGTGGCAGAAGCAAAAGAAGGGGAAGCTCTTAAGTGAAGATTCGCACGATCATCGTGGATGACGAGCCGCTCGGCCGCGAGCGGATCAGGTCCCTGCTCGCCCCGGATCCAGAAATCGAAGTGATTGGAGAATTCCCGGACGGACGAAAGGCCATCGAAGGAATCTCGGAGCGTAAACCAGATTTGGTCTTTCTTGACGTGCAGATGCCGGAAGTGGACGGTTTTGGCGTGCTGGACGCCCTGTGCGGCGAGCACATGCCAGTGATTGTATTCGTGACAGCTTATGACCGCTACGCAGTGCACGCCTTCGAAGTGCACGCGCTCGACTATTTGCTGAAGTCATTTGACCGGGAGCGGTTTCAAGCTGCGGTTCAGAGAGCCAAAGAGGAAATCCGGCGTGCTCGGGAGGGTCTGTTGAACGAGCGCCTCGCGGGATTGCTTGAAGATCTGCAGTCGAAAAAAGACCGGCTTACAAGGCTGGTGATCAGGTCCGCGGGGCGTATTGTTTTTCTTCGCGTGGAAGAAATTGATTGGATCGAAGCTGCCGACAACTATGTGCGGGTGCATGCGGCCCGGGAAACCCACTTGATTCGCGAGACGCTTCAATCTCTTGAGCGACGGCTCGACCGACGTCAATTTCTCCGGATCCATCGCTCTTCGCTTGTCAATCTCGACCGGATTCGTGAGCTCAAGCCGATTTTTCATGGCGACTATATCGTCAAGCTAGCGGACGGCACGGAATTGACGCTCAGCCGAAATTACCGTGAAAAACTGCTAGAACCACTGGGGCAGTTTCTTTAAACGAGTGCCAATTCCGCGGCCCCGCCGGCTATTGCCTTGTCCTTCTGGCCCCGCGCAAAGAGCGCTTCGCCCCAAACCTGTTGAGTAATTGCCGCTGGACGGTTAGTTGTGAGAGCGCATGGGGAACAGGCGCGCCACACTGGCGCATCCAGGCGGTGAGAGGAATGAAGCGCTTTCGAATGGAAAATCGGATCGCTTGGCAGAATGCTGATGTGGTCCGGGTAATAATCTTCTGGCTTTGCATGATCGCATTTTTCCTTTGCCGCGATACCGCAGCGCAAACGAGCACGTCGGAATCACGCGAGGAACAGCCCGCCGAAAAAGTGTTTAAGAACATTCAGGTCCTCAAGGGAATGCGAGCAGGAGACTTACAAGGGGCAATGTCCTTTATTGCCAGTTCGTTGAACGTGGATTGCGACTTTTGCCACCGGCAAGATTTCAGCCAGGACGTTACGAAAGAGAAGCGGCGGGCGAGAGAAATGATTCTCATGGTACGCCAGATCAACCAGGAGGCGTTCCAAGGGAAAAACGCGGTGAATTGCTTCACCTGTCACCAAGGCCATCACGAGCCTATTTCGCTGGCTCCAATTACTCCTCCTCCGCCCAGAGCGCAAAAAACGGAAGCGGTGACTGCTGGAACACCCCCTGGGGTCCCGCTTCCGAGCGTAGCGGAAGTGCTCGAACACTACCTTCAAGCGCTCGGGGGACAATTCGCCCTGAGCAACGTCAAGAGCCGGATCATCAGAACTCAGCCACTGAATGGCCAGAATTCGGAATCAAAAACAGTGCTCTATCAAAAAGCGCCTCAGAAGGTACTGCTTGTAATGGAATCGCCAACCTATAGCCTTTGGGTTGGATTCGACGGAAAACGGGCCTGGGCGCAGGACTCGGAAAAGTCGTACTGGGGTCTGCTAAACACACCGCAAAGAAATTCCATCATGCGCGACTCCGAGCTCTACCAAGGCAGCAGAATAGGAAGCCAATACTCCAGCGTGAAGGTGACAGGCAAAGAGAATATCGGAGAACGCGAGACCTATATCGTTGCCGGGACCTCTCCGGAAAAGACGAGCGAAGAGTTCTTCTTTGATGTCCAGTCTGGTTTGCTTCTCCGCCGACACATCCTGGAGCAGACCGTGTTTGGTGGATTCCAAATACAAGCCGATTTCGACGACTATCGCGAAGTCGGTGGAGTAAAAATGCCTTTTATTGTGCGGTGGTCCAGTCCGGGCGGCGCATGGGGCACGAAGACTTCCCTAAGAATCCTGGAAGTCAGACAAAACGAACCGATTGGGGATGACAAATTCGACGGCCCACCGCCCAAATTGCCTTAGGCGCAACATTTCACGCAGTCGTTGCCCGCAACGTGTCCTTGGTCGCAATTTTCCATAACACCGCATCAACCGGCGGTGCTCGTAGCAACTCGCGTCACAGCGGCTTCTTCCTTTTCGCGGAAGTAGACAGTGACTCGGTCAATGATCTCATTAAGTGACGTTTGAGGACGAAAGCCGGTAAGGGCGTGAAGTTTATCGACACACGGGACGCGACGCATCATGTCCTCGAATCCTGGCTCATAGGCTTGATCGTAAGGAACGAATTCAATCGGTGAAGAGCTGTGAGTGCGTTCCTTAACCCGCTTGGCGAGTCCTTCAATGGTGATCTCTTCTGTGTTGCCGACATTGACGACCTCACCGATGGAGCGCTCCGTGTCCATCAGGCGAATCAGACCCTCGACAGTATCGCGAACGTCGCAGAAACACCGGGACTGCTGGCCGTTGCCGTACACCCGGATGGGTTCGTTCTCTATCGCCTGCTTGACGAAATTCGGCAAGACCATCCCGTAGCGCCCGGTCTGCCGCGGACCTACGGTGTTAAACAAGCGCACTACGATGACGGGAAGTTTTTTTTCTTTCCAATAAGAGAGTGCGAGAAATTCATCGAGAGCCTTGGAGGCTGCATAGCTCCACCGGCCCTTGGTAGTGGGCCCGAGGACAAGGTCGGCATCCTCGTGAAAGGGTACGTTGGTGTTCTTGCCGTAGACCTCGGAGGTGGAAGCCGTGAGGACGAGTTTGCGTTTTTTGCAGGCGGCTTCGAGGATCCGTTGCGTCCCGTTGACGTTCGTTTCGATGGTGCGAACGGGGCTTTCCACGATCAGCTTAACACCGACCGCAGCGGCGAGATGAACGATGACATCAGCATCGTCGACGAGCTCCGCAAGTAGCTGGAGATTGTCGATAGTGTCCAGGTGATATTCCATCTGGCTGGATGCCTTAAGGTGGCGGATGTTGTCGATGCTTCCGGTGGAGAGATTGTCCAGCAAGACGACACGGTCGCCGCGGGCAAGAAGCCGCTCCGTCAGGTGCGAACCGATAAAACCGGCGCCGCCTGTAATCAGATAACGCAAAGTGCCTCCTTACAAGGCTTGGTCGTCTTCGTGATCGCGCGGGGAACCCTCGGAGACAGCCTCCGCGCTTTGCTCCGGGCCATGCGGAAATTCCCCGGCCTCTTGCGGGCCGTATCCGTATGAATATGGATAATATCTATAAGAATAGTAGTAGTCGGGGGCCGAGGAATCCACCGCGTTCAGCACGACGCCGAGTATGTGGCACTTCACGCTATTCAACAGATCGCGTGTTCGCGTAAAAGCTTCCTTGGGAGTCTCGCCACTTCGCACAACCAGCAAGACTCCGTCGGTCTGCACCGACAGGATGACAGCGTCCGTGGCGGCCATAACGGGCGGCGAGTCAATTACGACGAATTTGTACTTGGAGCGCAATTCAGCGATAGCTTCCGCCAATCTGCTGGAAGACAACAAGTCCGCCGGATTGGGTGGCAGCGGCCCTGTCGGAATCGCGGCCAGATTGGGAATGGCGGGGTGCGGCACAGTGACGAGCTCGAGAGTCGAAACACCCGCCAGATAAGAACTGAGCCCGGCATATTTCCCGCTTCCCAGGTTAAGCAGGCGGCCGACACCGGGCTTGCGCAAATCCGCGTCAACGAGCACGGTGCGGTCGCCGAGTTGCGCAAGAGTGACAGCCAAGTTTGCCGCGGCGGTGGTCTTGCCCTCGCGGGGGAGTGCGCTGGTTACAAGAATGACTTGGGGCGGGTGTCCGGGCTGGGAAAGCAGGAGAGAAGTGCGCAGCGCACGGAACGCTTCCGACATTTGCGATTTGGGCAGGTGCTGAGCCACCAACTCAATGCGTTTTTCGTGCCCGTTCGTGGATATGCTCGGCAAGAAGCGTTTGCGATTGCCATTCCCATTGGCCGCGAATTGCGGGACCACGGCCAGCGAGGGCAAACGGGCAAGGGTCTCGATGTCGTCGGGAGTCTTGACAGTGTTGTCGAGGTACTCGCGCAGAAGGGCCAGGCCGATGCCTCCAACCAGTCCGACAAGAAAAGCAAGGGCTATGTTTTTCGTCTTGGCTGGACGAGAGGGAGTGGTGGGAATCATGGCAGGATCGACAACGCGGATATTGGAAGACTGCAGCGCTGCGGAGATACCCACTTCCTTGAGCTTGGTCATTAAACCGTCATACAGAGCCTTATTAGCTTCGGCTTCGCGCTTGATTATGTTGTATTCGACGAGGCGCTCGGCCATTTCATTGGCCTGCGCTTTCTGCTCATCGAGGGCTTGGGTGAGCAGGAGTTCCCGCTGTCGGGCTTCCCGGTAATCGGCTTCAATCCTGTCCAGCGCGTTGACATTCTCTTTCTGGATGAGTTGGTCCAGATCCTTCAATTGAGACTGCAGGCGCTGAGCCTTGGGAAAATTCGGGCCGTATTGGCTTAAAGCCTCTTTGTACTCTTCCGCCGCAGCCTGGCGTTTTTGCGTGAGCGCCTGGAATGTCGTATTGTCGCGGAGCTGAGGCACGGCAGTAATGTCGCCCGCCTTTGCGAATTGGTAGAGCGCTTCCTTCCTCATGCGCTCAGACTGAGCGTCGGTTAATTCCTTATTGATATCGGCGAGGCGCTGCGTGGTGATGTTTTGCTTGTCGTCGAGCGTCCATATCTGATTCTTTCGCTCGTAGGCGATGCGTTTATCTTCCGACTGCTGCACTTTGATTTTGAGTTCGTCCATCTCATCGCGAAGCCAGGTCGTCGCCCGAGTTGTCTCATCGTAGCGGCTGCGTATGTTCTGCTCCTGGAAATTCTTGATGTGCTCATTAACGATGCGCGCGGCAAACTGCGGGTCGGTCGACTCAAAACTGACATCCAGCAGCTGGCTGTTGGGAACTCGCTTCACGCCGAGGCTGCCAAGAAAAGCGCCAAGTTCAGGGGGGCGTTTCTGATTTTCCAGGCTGCCGATGGCAAGTGCCTCGGAAGGTCCGTTGGGAGAGGTGAATTCAGGGCGGGTGCTAAGGCCGCTGCTCCGAATGGTTTGCAGGGCCAGAGTTTCACTCGTCAGAATCTTCGATTGTGTCTCGATGTAGTTCTCGAGATCCGCCATGTACGCGTAAGGATCCATTCCCTGGAAAGGAAGTATGCTGGCATTCTCCCGGTCGATTTCAATACGAGCCGTGGCTACATAGACGGATTGCATGCGAAATGTGGCAATGCTGACGATCGTGACAACAGCTAACAGAAAAGACAAAATCAGCCATTGATGTTTGCGCAGGATCAAAAGGTAGTCGTAAAGATGCGGCTCGCGAGGCGAGAGGTCCCAAGCCGGAAGGTGGGCGGAGGGGGGAATCAACTCAACGGCGCCATTCATGCCGTTTCCACGAGGAACGAGTTTGTTGTCTTCAGCCATCTTCTAGTGATACGCCAGCCGGTAGAGTGCAACAGCCGAGCCAAGGGCGATACCAAACTCGATGGATCTCAGAACGGCTTGTTTGGCTCCGCTCTCGGGAACGTAAAGAATGTCACTGGGCTGGAGTTGCAGGTCTTCGGCTTGGCGGTTCAGGATTTTCTTCAGATCGAGCTGGACTTCGTGCTGTTTTCCCTGGGGATCCTTTCGAATGACGACGGCATGGTCCGTCTTCGCGGTTCGCGTAAAACCGCCAGCCAGGGCGAGAATTTTCAAGGTATTCAATTGCTCGCGGTCATTGGTGAGAACAAATCCCCCAGGCCGGGTAACAGCTCCCAGAACATACACGATGCCTGCGTGTGGAACTGTCACAACGTCGCCTGATTGCAGCTCGATATTGTTCTTGACGTTGCCCGCTTCCATCAGTTGATACAAATTGACAGTGATAGTGTTCGTAGCGATGGGCGTCTGAGAAGCGCTCAGCTCGTTGATGGAGTTTTCCGAAGGACTGTTCGGTGGAGGCAACGAAGGAGGCTCCGCGGCCCTTTCCCCGGAGTTCGAAACGTTCGGTCGAGGTGTGGCGACTTTGGCGTCTGGACTGGCAGGTTGAGTCTGTGCAGGGCTCGCTTCGGCTGGCCCGATCGCGGGCGGTTCTGACTCGCTGAGGGCCATCCGCGGCGCGGGCCGAGTGATGATGACTTCGTCGCCGGCATCATTGGCGAGACCGCCGGCCTCGGCAAGCACTTCAAGCAGCGTGACCTGACGGTCGGCCTGATAAACCAGGGGATGAGCGACGGCCCCAACCACCGTAATGGGTCTGCTCTTTCTCTCCTTTACGGTAACGCTCACCTCGGGGTGCGATACCAGCCCGTTTGCTTCCAGCACCTCGGCAATTTTCTCCTCAGCCTGAATTTCGGTGAGTCCGGCGACGTGGAGTCGCACCGGCACCAGTGGAATGCCTATGCTACCGGTCTGGCTGACCCGCACGTCCCGGCTGAGCTCTTTTACGTCGAATACTTCAATGGAAAGAAGGTCGCCAGTGCCAATGACGTAATCGTGCGGTGCCGTGCGCGCGAGAGCGGAGAGCTCCCGGATGCGATCGTTAGTTTGTTGCGGCGTCTCGAGAACTGTCTGCGCGCGGCTGGGCGGCGCCAGAAGTACTAACCCGAGTAGAGTCGCGGAGACGAGACACAACATCGCCGCACCCAGTCTCGCTGGCTGCATACGAATAGATGACCCCCAAGCATGATTATACAGACGGTGGGACAAAGTCCATCACCGATTTCAGGGGTCGGCCCAGGCCTTGGAAGCGCGCTACGACACGATGCTTCGCGGTGTCGGTTGGCGTATTTCGCTCGTCGCGAGTGTCGCCATCAGAAAGAACAGAAGAGCGTTCGCCGGTATATGCAAGTTGAAATCAACAAGGCTGTGCGTGAGAAATCCCAGACAGGCGATGAACCCCGAAAGCTGGAGTGTCGATGCAAAAGCACCATTCGGTTGGGAGAGACGCTGGAGAGAATGGAAAAGAAGCACTCCAAGGAACCAGACGCAGCACAATCCTCCGGCAATGCCTGTCTCGGCGAGGCCCTCCAGGTAGTCATTATGGGTGTGATTGACGATCTTCCCGTCGTAGAGCGTTTCGTAAGCCGGGAAGACAATTTGGAGCGTGCCAAGACCGGTGCCAATCCAAGGGTGAGCCTCGAAAATCCGCCAAGTGTCTGATCTCATGGAGGCACGTTTCCCGGCAGTCACCTCCAGAGATTGCAGGGTAGAAAACCGCTCAACGAGTTGCTGTACACCGAGCCAGGACACCATTAGAAATGCCAGTAGAAGAACCGCTCCCCCGGAGAGCAGATGTTTTCTCGCGGTACGGCGAAGAATCAACCAGAGGACCAACGCACCTACTTCCACGCTGAAACTTACGATGCCCCCCCGAGAGGCGGAGAGAAATAGTGCGCCGATAGGCACAACTGCGAAAAGGCTGACGAGAAACCACCTTTCCCGGCGGACCCGGCCAAGAACCAGCGGGATCAGGGAGAGCGGAATCACGAGTTCGGCAAATCCCGCGAAATGATTGCGATTTACGTATGGCCCAAACGGAATTCCGCCAAACCTCATTTCTCGGAACCAATAGAGTTTCCCGTTGAAGGTGAGGTGCTGCAAGATACCGAATAACGCCACGAGAAATCCGAAGCTCATTCCAAACCACACGAAACCGCGCCAGTCTTCGAGCGTCCGGTATGCCTGCCCAGTCAAAAAGACAATAAGGACATAGGAGACAAGAAGCTGGAGTTCTGTGCGGGTGCTGAACGAGGAGGCGGTCGTGTGAAAAACCAATTGGCCGGTGACGATGAGTAAGAGAACGACAAGAGGCAATACCAAGGGCAAGACTATCAGCTGCTGTTCTTGCTTGAAATACACTCGCACCGCCCAGGCGAGGAACAGCAAGCCCGCTCCTGTTTCCAGGACTGCACGCGCCCAATCTTCAACTGCCCCGTGCGAGGCCACGCCGAATACGATGAGCGCGCAAATGCCGATGCGCAGGAACTTCATTGCTTCGCGGGCTCCGCGGATTCCGGAGTCAGGAGAACGTCGTCAATCCAGGCCGAACCGTGGATTTTGCTGTCGAACTGCCCGCTCGGCAGTCGCGTGACGCAAAGCTGGAGTTCGCGAACGTCCTTTCCGGAAGTCCAAGGGAGAACGATCGGCGTCCAGGGCTGGGTGTCACGAAGGTCATTGGTCCAGACGATGGAATTGTCCGTGCCGCTGATCGAATGCAGCCCAAATCGGATTCCTTGATCCGTTGAGAGCGCACGTGTCTTCACCCACGCTGAAAACTTGTAGGAAGTAGAGGGCTGCACAGCGACATACTGGCAGACATCGCTGAAATTGACATTTTGCAGGCCATTGAAAATCAGACGGAGAGAACGATTTCCGGAATGCCGTTCCTTCGCATCGACGCGTATCTGCACACCCCCGATAACAGCAGGATAGCGCCAGGTGAAGCCGCCGCCGATAGTATTCGATTCGAATCCGCCGTCCCAGACTAGAGAATTTGTTGGATCAGAGGGCCGCGAGACGGCCGCGATGTTGAGTGCTTGATCCCAAACGCGCTGGGCTTCCGTCATCTGCCGTTTGTGAAGGAGTGCTTCGAGAAGGGGATACGCTTCCCGAAGAGGAAACCGCGGTTGTAGGGCCGTAAGCCGGGACCAGACCAAGAGGGCTTGATCGCTCTGCTGCTGTTCCGTGAGCGCCGAAATCACGCTCAAATAGGCTTCCTGAGAATGCGGCAGCACCCGGTCGATGACCACGTTGATGTCCGGATCAACTCGCATGCCGAGCGCAAAGGCGCCCGCCCCGCGCTTCGGTTCGACTTCGACAGCGCGTTTAATTTCCGTTAGTGCGGCATCAAGTTCGCCTTGCCGGAGGAGGAAATTCCCATAGCGCCACGCAACTTCAGGTGAAAGCGGGTAAGCTCTCTTGGCTTGAAGAAGCGCGTTGCGCGCGTGCGTGAAGTCGCCTTGCGACTCGTACGCCGAACCCAGATCCATGAATGTGCTGGCCGAATGCGGATCCAGGGACAAAGCCGTTTGATAAGCTTGAATAGCCCGCTGAGCTTCGGGATCTTCCAGATTGTATTGCCAATAGCGCCCAAGGAGATACCAGTTGCGGGCTTCGTCCGGTTCGAGCTTAGTGGCGCGTTCGTACCCCTCATGTGTGTTTAGTCCCACTTCGTGCTCCGCAATGGCGTTCCGGATCGCCGAGTAGGAAAGTCCTGCGGCCAGCGCCAGCGCGAGAAGCACAAGCAGCCCGCGGGCAGTTGCGGTGGAAAGGCGAAGTATCATCCCGCGATACTGTGCATAGACCCGCGCCCGGATGCAAGACGAAAGTCTGGAACACTCGGGGAAGAACTCGGCCAACAGACAAGAGAAGAGTTTTTACTTGCCGCTTGATGCGGAGAAAGTATCATCGCCGCGGCCGCGTCGGCGGGCATCAATCCCCAGTCGTTTGATCTTTTGATTGAGGGTTGACAATGGAATCATAAATCGTTCGGCGGCTTCGGTCTGGTTCCAACCGGTTCGTTCCAGCATGTCCGTAATTATCCGCCGCTCGATCTCGTCCATGATCTGGAATAGCGAAGGCTGTGGATGATCCGCAGCGGAACGGGAACCCGGCTCTCCGGGCAGAGGCGGAAGAAATTCCGACAACTGCAGCCTGACTCCACGGACAATCTCCTTGCTGCGGATGCTTTCCGGCAGCAGGTCGACGTCGACACGCTCCTGGGTGGAAAGAACAACGGCGCGCTCGACGACATTCTCCAGCTCGCGAACATTGCCCGGCCAATCGTAATCCATCAGGAGCTTCATGGCGCCCGCAGTGAACGAACGCATCGGTTTGCCGTTTTCCAGGCAGTAGCGCTCCAGGAAATACGCAAGCAGGGCGGGAACGTC
>Ga0209166_10000609_pt1 | contig 36782 bp, 60 predicted proteins | sample Coa_R1_3_FD_187151 | JGI IMG/M metagenome (GOLD analysis project Ga0209166, IMG submission 187151) | Surface soil microbial communities from Centralia Pennsylvania, which are recovering from an underground coalmine fire - Coalmine... | ecosystem: Environmental > Terrestrial > Soil >...
TTGATTCCAAATTATTCTCATCCATCTTTTCTAAAAGCTCTTTCTGTTCCTGGATTAATTGCAGGTAGTTTCCAGATAGTGCTGTTAGCTCCGCGTATCTCTTCTGTTGGTCAGATAGGTCTTCCTGAATGTTTAAGTATTGCTCTCGATAATACGCTATACCATTTGCAATTACACCAAGATGTTCTAAAATCTGTGGTGGAGTCTTCGGGTCCGTCTTAAGCCAAGTCTCGATAAATCCGTGGCTGTACGCAATTTCTTTTTCTATTTCTTTAAGTTCTTTCATAATTCATATCCCTCAATTACGCAATCCTCATCGATTTTGATGTGATGTGTCTCAAACATGTCGATATCGTGCTCGGAAAGAATTAACTTATTGTAATGCTCTTTCGGAAGTGGCCCGCGCTTCTCAAAATTAGCGATACTCTCTGCAAGCCTCTCTTTGTCTTGCTGCCAATGTAGCTCTAAGTGGGTGTTCCTGGCTAACTCCAAACCTCTGGCCGTCCAAGACAGGATGTATTTTCGGCAACGCCACTCGAAACGTTGCTGCTTATCTTCCGGGTCTTCCTTAAGCATATATTCCTGGAATTGCCGAGGGATAAGGAAAGTTCACACGATTAATCCAGCCCTGTAGAAAGCGCTCATCGCTCGGGTTTAGTTCCACCAAAGTGTGATAGAAGTTCTCCCAATTCGCACGGAACAATTTGGCAACCATGTCTGGATTCTTGCTGTTCAATTCTGCAAGTGTGTTAGGTCCAAGAACTCCGTCTTGGGTGACACATAATGCAGCTTGCAGAGCTTTCACAGCGACTCTTACGTTTTTATTTACAGCAAAGCTCAACAAGGGCGCAGCTACGGTATCAGATTGAATAGCGTCACCCATAAACTTATTCCAATACTGAATCTTGTATACGTCTTTCGCCCAGGTTACTGCCTCTTGAAAGGGCAGGTCTGTGAAAAAATTCTCGGGCACGAAGGAAGAAAAATTCTTGCTCGTCAATCCTAGGCGGGTTAATCCTCCTCCGTCGCCCTCGTTTACAATCTTTCCTGGTTCTTTGTGGTCATCTTCTTGATAAATTAACCACCTAACAATAAATTCAAAATTTGCCATTTAGCTCTCCCTTACAGTAAGTGCAGATTGCTTTTCCGTTTTGAAAAATCGAATTTCTCGCTCCGCATCCAGGACACTGCGGAATATTTTCTTTGATTTGCACGAGTTTAATATTCTGCGGCTCTTCTATAATTTGTCCTGGATAAAATCTCTGAGATTGCTTTCCTGGTTTTACGGCTAATCCCGCATGAGATTTATACGAGACCCACCCGTTAATAAACTTATGCGAAGTACACTCATCAGCGTGTTTGTACAGGTCAATCATACAACCTTGCTTCCTAGAGCAAGTGCCCGCTTCAATTTTTCCCGTGTCTCCTGGTTTGGCCCACGGGCCTGATATCTGTCTGGTTTAGATACGAATTTATCGAACTCCACTGGACGGTAGTCCGTGTACTCGATAGCGAACAGACGCTGCCACGGGTAAACCAAACGGCCAAGATGGGCAGCACGAGTAAACTCGTCCTGTTCTTTCTCTGGGTCATCAGGGAAAAATCCATCCCACACATTGTGAAGATGCCCGTGCACGTTGACAGAGCAGCCCTCTGGAAGAAAGCTAGACGGCTTATGCGTCAAGTACACACCACGATAAATCATGGCGTCACATGCAAAGTCAAACCCATTCTCCATCCACCACTGGCAACCACGGCCATCGTGGTTTCCACGCACAAGCACCTTTCGTCCTGGCCAGGAGCGAACAATTGCCATATAGTAGTCTTTGTTTCCTATACCTACATCGCCAAGATGAATCAACAAGTCTTCCGGTTTCACGGCGGATTTAACGTTTCGGTCGATACGCTCCGTAAAATCGTCCGGGCGAACGCAGTACGTCTTAATCTTTTCATGGTTCAAATGCGTGTCGCTAATCAGGTATGTCTTCATTCAAATCCCCATTCCCAGAGCTTATCGTCTCTGATTTGTTCAAATACGTGCTGCCTCTGATGATAACAACTGGTCCAAATATAAAGACCCCAAGCTGTCATCATTAGTATTTCGTTGCAACGATAATCACAGTAGGCCATCATAGGCCCCAGCTTTAATCAGCCTAACAATTTCTCCATGAAAGCGCGTTCCATGTCCTTTATCTATGGGCCAGCCTTCGTATCCTTGAAAGCGCAGGTCCACATGGACCATCTCATGCAACAAACAAATTGCAGCATAATCTGGGAAGAACTTCAATTTCTCTTCAATAAAAATTGCATCTCGGGCCTTGTCAAAAAAGGCGTCTATGGTTTGAAATGTGCCTTTCTTTTCTTCGTCCTCATGTCCACAATTTTTCATGAACTCAACACGAAGGCTTCCCGGTATCCTATTTTCGAAAAATCGGCTATTGAGAAATATAAACGTTTTTCGTAATCCTTTCGTGTCTATTGCTTTTCTTGCTGGCTTTTTCACTTAGTCTCCAATTGGTATGTGTGTGGCTGCTCACCTGAACTCATGATGCCGCCGATACAACGAAACTTCGTCTCGTAACCAGGGACTAGAAATTCCTTATCCACATGATAATGCCCGAAGCACCACCGCTCTGGCTGAGATATATCCAACATCATCTGCATCGCTTCTGCCGTTCTACTCTTTGAACACTCTAACTTTTCAGTAAAGTATCCGCTTCCCGCCATCAAATCGTAGAGCATGACTTTAACGGCCTTGCTCGGTGCTTCGTGAGAAATTACAAAGCGTGGTCTTACCTGGGTATACAGGTCGATGGCTTTTTGGAGTTCTTCATAGCTCAGTTCTTCGTCTCTCCACCAGGAGATTCCTTCTGTTCTATAGATTCGGTCGATGCTGAAGGCTCCTGCAAGCCAGAAGACCCCATCGGCAGCAAGATAGCCATAATCTCCGAGATAGTTAGGGTGTTCTCGGCAGATAGAGGGGCTATCATGATTTCCTCGGAAAAACTTATGGCCCTCCTCAAGTTTGGACAAGTGTCGTCCGGCAAATCCGAGACCCATGTCCCCGAGTTGAATTGAACGCGCCTGCGGGTCAAGATTATTTCGTAGCCACTTCTCATAAGTTTTTGTAAATCCATGCACGTCCCCAATAAGAGTAATACTCATAATTGCCTCCTCAACCATACGACTTTCTTTTCGTGACGAACGTATAAATTCTCAAGGCTGGCATAGTTTTTCTTGCGTACTCATCTGGTCGTAGATTCCTATTTTCCACGGCATAGGAAGAGTTTCAATCCACAGATTCATGTATGTGATTGCTTCCAAATGATTATAACAATTAGTCTTGGGATGGTCAACCATAAAATTATAATCTCTTACAACCACCTTATTCATTTGGTTTGCTAAATGCGTCATGAGATAATCGTATCCCCATCCTCTGAGATTTACGCCCACACTTGGGAGAAGTCGAAGAAGATTTCTGTGAATGCTTGTGAACACTAAATCTGTTCCGCATACCTCGTAGACGCCTACCGCATGTTGTTTTAGCCTATTTATGTTATAAACTTGAGATGTGTAGTCCAAGTTAGGGGCATACATCCACACATCACCCGTGGCATAGACTTTCCTCATCGTCTTTATCAGCGGAGCATAGGACGGCTCTCGTAAAATGGTATCCGCCATAATCCATAGCATCACATCCCCATCAAATTTGCTGACGGCCTCTTCCCATTGATAAGCCCACGGCTCATTTCGCCTGGACAGAATCTCCACGGGTATGTCCGTGTCAGATTCAATCTGACGCTTAATTATTCCGGCTTGGGTATATATATACTGTCCCAATCTGCAATGAAGGCTTGTATTTTCATACGGCTCTTACTCCGTTCTTAATGTCTGATGAATGTATCGGAAGTGAGTCTTTGAAAATTGTAATATCAATCATGTGCTCTTGTAAAAACTCATCTGTAAGCTCCATCTGTTTCATCAGGCGTTCGCGGGTCCAATCTGAGCCTGCAACTATGGCATTCGGTTTAGCAAGACGTATGGCAGGTCTTGAGTTTTCATCTCCTATATTCGGAATAACATAATCCACAACTCGAAGAGCACGCAGCACCGTAGCACGCTCCTCATAGGTCATCAGAGGCTTCTTACCCTTGTAGCGCCGAACAAAATCATCTCTGTTAAGAGACACGACTAATTCGCCGTATTTATTTTTCGCCCAGGAAAACAAATGTAAATGCCCCGGATGAACTATGTCAAAAGTTCCCCCAATGTAGGCCCGCCCACACAAATACTTTACCCCACCCATTGAATTTTCCCTAGTCCACGGAACTCCCATAATTGCGCGACAGAGAGCTTAATAATTCGAATTTTCCCATTGGATAATTTGAAATGTACGAGCTTATCTGGGTCCTGTGCAGGCTCAAGAGGTTGAGCGGTAAAATCCATCTTCTCAAATGCTTCTTTGATGCGCTTCGGCATCGTGTATTTCATATTTTTATCCACCTCTTTGGAACGATATCTGAGTAATCTTCGTTGCCCTGGTCGAACCATTTCTCAGGGGCAATAACAATTCTATTTCGTTCTTTGTCTCCTAACCAGGCTCCCCACCACGAGAATGAGCTATTGGCTATAACAGCATGCTTACAGAGACTCATCAAATAAATGTCTTCTGATTCTCTCCCAGGCTCAATTATCTTAGTAGTTTTATCAGAGAAATATTCACGCGCCCATGCCAAGTCATCGGAAAATATAAAAAATTGGGCATGAAGTCCAACAAGGTCCCAGACTCGGCTTACGGCTTCTGAATAATACTCATTCGAAAGCACTCCGTGAAAGCTCTTATGCGGTTCTAACAGATAATCTCCACGACGAACATGGACAGCAACGGATTCGCTGCCTTCAATTTGGTCTTTTATCTTTTGCGCTCTCTCCGACAACGGGACAAAAGGCGTAAAAATTTTTCGCAGTTCATTCTCTATACCACCTGCAAAATATTTTTCATTCTGCCAGTACCCTTGAATAACGTCTCCGTCTTTAATAGAGTGATACAAATTGGCGTTAAAGGACATACCATTCTCTATCACGGATGGCTCTTTGCGTGTTGTCAAAATTAGGTCTGTATAACTCCATTGCCCCAAATTAAAGGGGCGTTTTCCGCCTAGGCGAGTAGCATCTAGTCCTAATTTCACATTGAGGATACGGGCTTGCTGTAGCCCCATAGCATACTGGAACATCTGATTGCCCATTCCACCTTGTAAAATTGTGGTAATCATGGCTAGTATATTTTTCCCTCGATTCTACTACCCGTAAAAATATCTCCATGAATTTCTCGCATTAGAGAATCAATCTCTCCGCGATTGCGATTCATCCACTCTGCATATCCTCCACGACGGGTACGATATCGAAACAAGGGTTCATGAATGCACTGCACTTTCCACCCAGCATGTAAAATACTTATCCAGAGGCTCCAATCCTCGTGGCCGAAGAGATACTCGTTATAGCCCCCTACTTGCTCGTATGCCTCGCGGCGAATTAAAGAGCAACATGGAATGTTGTTTGCATTACACTCATCTTCAAAGGTCATATCTCTACGAAGTTCGCCAGTATTTATCGACCAGGAACGAATGTAGTTATTCCAGATTCCGAAATATTGCATATCTGTGCAAACTACACCTATCTTAGAATCTGTTTGTATCAAAGCAGTTGTCTTCTCGATATACTCTGGCTCGATAAGGTCATCTGCATCTAGAGGTAAAAAATATTCTCCTTGGGCTACCCTAAAACCTACATTGCGAACCGGGCCAACGCCACGATGCTCCGGGTCTTCTTTATCCAAAATCTTTATTTGAGGATAAGATTCTTGAAAGTCCTCTGCTATCTTTCTGGTGTAATCCGTACTGCCGTCATTTACGACAATAATTTCACTCGCTGGTTTCGTCTGTCCGAGAACAGACATGATAGTTTCAGAGATAGTCTTCTCTGAGTTGTATGTCGGTATGACAACCGAGACAGTCATGATTTCTCACTCCACTGGTATCCACACTGACAAAGGCAATCCACCCTATCTGGGACAATTAGGTCAATACTAGGTTCTTCAAGTTCTTGAATAAAGCTATCACTAAATAAGTAGGCGTATGACTTCGCCTTATGATATGCATTGAGAGCTTGAAAATATTGTGTGCTATCTGTAGGAACGTATTTTGGCACCGGATTATTTGAACCGCACTTAGGACAAACGGCTGACACCCTATAGAAATTTCTTTCAAAACTCATTTCGTTTTCTCCAAGGCAAGAATTTTAGGCTCTAATGTCCCCAAGCCCGCTTGCTTCCACTTACTTATGTAGTAGTCATTTTTTACATCTGGGTAACAGTAAGAAGGGTCAAGCACTTTTGCTGGCTTGTTGTAGTGCAGGAAATGATTCAGGTGAGATTCGTCGTTCCATACAGCCGTTATGCCCCCGGACTCGTCTTTCTCGACTGAGAAATTAATAGCCGTAGCCATGTCCAGGAAAGCTTCTGTTTTTCCGCCGTTGAAACCCCCGCAATAGTATCTGCTCTCCTGATTTTCAGGTATCCAGGCTCTAGACTTTGCCCTTCGTTCAGGCGTTCCGCACGTTCCCACATATCCAGGATGCAACACTGCCGTAATGCCATTCGAAAATATCTCTTCCCCAACCGGAGCGACAAATAACATATCCGCGTCAATATAAAATAATTGTTCGAACATTACAAGAAGCGGAGTCGCCTTCTTAAAAGTGTTGTATCGATGAAGTGTTGGTCCTGGCCAAGACTCGTGCTCGATTCTAACAAAAGGAAGATTGAGGTCGTTCTCTTCATCTGAAAAAAGGATAGGAGTGTGTGGTACGAAAAACTTTTTAGCGGACTCAAGTAAAGGCTTAACGTAACTCCTGTACTTTTCTCCTGTTGCAATAACAAGCAACCCCGTCTTCATCGGCGTCTATCCTCATCGTACATGATTTGCGGGCTGCCTAAGGCCCAAGAGCGGTACATCATCTCTGGATTGTACCTCGGATATTTATTTGTTCTTAGAAAATGCCAGGCTGCTACGTTATGAAAGTTCTTCAAATCACAGGCGGAAATATTCCTGTTGCGAATATACGGTCCTAAGCACTGTCCTACGTGCATGTCTTCTGCCCATATCATCGGTGTATATTCTAAGACAATCAGGGAAGCATGGCGAGAAAGGAAATATCCTATTCCTCCACTGGCCCAAGGGTGACAGTTAGGATAAAAGTTTCCTCGACCGTCTGTATACGAAAAGATACTTCCGATTTCTGGGTGCTCTCCAAACCTTCCTGAATAATCGTATTTTTGAAAATCTGTTCTGTACAACTTATCCGGCTTGAGAAACGTATCGTTGTCGCAGAGGAAGGTGAAGTCGAATCCTCTTTTGGTTGACCATTCCAAGATAGCTTTGGTCTTAAATGGGAGAGCTTCATAATCATCCTTACAGTCTAGCGCTACTTCGTCTGGTGCAAAATTCGACTCGATTCCACTACCGCCGACAAAAAATCTCACATCAACACCACGGCCCCAGGTATCACGTATTGCTTGATGATACCCGAGGCTCTGGTCGCGTCGGCAAGACTTAACAGCGACTATTAGGCTCATTATTCTGCTTCGGCTGCAACGATGTACTGAAGAACTGCCTCGCTCCATCCATCGATGTGGGTCCAAGGGCCGTATCCGATTCCGTTCTTGTTTGTGGATACGTTGATGAAGTATCCAAGCTTTGTCTTCGGCGCTGTGATGCTCTGGTGAGACTGCTCATCTGTGATAACAATGATACGGTCGTAACCTTGTTGTGAGGCAAGCGTCAATGCCGTTTGCGTGTTGGTTCCTGATACAGAAGTTGCACGCTTAATTGCATCGCGCAAAGCAAATCCACGACGTGGTGGAACAATGGCAGCGTTATCTGAGAAACTGATAATCATTGCACGTTCGCAAACTTCACGAACTAGGATTGCAAGTGCGGCTGCGGCATCTGAACGGTCCAGGTCAGACTTACCGGACACCTTAGTTCCATACATAGAACCGGAGTTGTCCACAACGATAACTGTCTTTCCTGGAAGCTTAGGAATCTCGGCTAGACCACGGAACATCATCTGCTCTAGCTCAGGTTCCCACTTCGGCGCTGCCTTTGCCGCTGCAACAAATCGGAAAGGAAGCACACGAGACACGTCTGTATTCTCCAAGTTCACACGGATTAGGCCCTCATCCACCCCAGCCTGGTCCATGTTACGGAGATTACGAAGTAATGCAAGTGCGCCTAACTTCTTTTCCTGCAATAGACGCTCCCACTCTTCTTTCTTTCCTTCACCTTTGGTAGCAGACAGAGCAACTTCCCATGTGTCTGGCGTTGCCAAGGTTCCAGCAACTAGACGGTTCCATAACGCTTGCTGCTCATCATTCTGCGGCTTTGGGTGAACTGTGAATAAAACGTCACGAAGCTTAATGGCGTTATTCTGGTTATACTTGGCCAACTGGTATTCGTTGAACTTACCGAATGCAGCGGCAATACCCTTCTGCAATTGGTGAGACAGCTTGTTCAACTTCTTCGTGCCTATGCGACCCATCTGGTAGATAGACAAAATTTCTGCCAATTCATCTGCACGCTGAATCACTCGCTGCGCTGTAGCGGCAACGAGATGACGGTGCGTCTTCAACTTTGCCATCTCGACAACCAACAGCAATGGCACATGACGGAGCTTCATCTGTTCGCGTGCTTCCACAGCGATAGCGGCAACATCTTCTGCCTTGACTAGCTTCACAAGACTAGAGATACGCTTTGCAATCTCTTCTCCAGATTCATAGAACGTGTCTTCCCACAACAGACAGGCCATAACTGAACGACGTAAGTCCTGTGTTGGCGTGGTACGAGATGCACGTGCACCTTCGTGTGTGAACTTCTGTACTGGAATTACTGCTGTGTTTACTCTCATGAAATTTTTCTCCCATTCAACTTTCTAATTTCTGTTTGATAAGACAATTCTTGTTTAGAATACTGAGCTTTATTGTTCCGATTTCTAGATGCTATAAACTTTAATAAAATCTTTGCTTGTCGTTTCTTAATAACTAGAAAGGGTAAACATGCTTTTAAAATTCTTTCAATATTGGCATGAGACATAACACGCCAATACAAATTTGCTTTGTGGTGTTTGAGTCTGGGTTTACCCTTTAGACCACAACTCCCGCCGTGTCGCCTTTTCAAGAGCTTAATTAATTTTCTATCGGTGTTAGACACCCACACAAACGTTTTACAAACCCAATGTGGTCTATCGTACTGTTTGTGACGAGTGATAGTTATTGTGCCCTCGCCGTCAATTAGACCTGCTAAATACGCTATTTCCGTAATCATAATATTGTAAAGCAGGGCAACAATCGGCTAAAGGTGTTTTCGATGCTACCATTACACCAGACGCCCATGATGGACGCCGTGGGATTCGAACCCACTCCCGTTCTGTCATAGAGAAGTAACCCGTTGCCTACGGCACCTGCTTTGTTCGATTCAAATAGTACTACAACTCTTTTGGTTTGTCAAGCTCTTTCTTTTGTACACGCTGTGTTCGTCTTGAGATTCCCAATTTGCGCATGTCCATAATTTTCTTTGTTATCGCCCATCCTGGACTGGTCCATATTGTATCGCTTCCAATTATACTTCCTTTGGCGCTACTTCCAAGCGGGTATTCTCGGTCTTTAATTTCCTTAACATGCTCACTAGAAGTTTTCGTGTTGGTCGTGTTTTTCAGCATGAATAACGTTTCTGGCAATTGAGGTTTGAACTGTTTGCTACAGATTAAGCATTTGACTTCGACATGCCCGTCAATAAATGTGTGCTGTCCTACGGCATAATCTTTCTTGAAGCCAGTATTACCAGTGCCTTTGAGATGTAAACATGCATCTTGTTTGGCCTTCTTAGCTGCCTCATAATAGGCAGCCATTTTCTTCTGTTCAACATTTCTGTTCGCAGCCTGCACCCATCCCCACGTGTGCGGCCCATGATTAACAAAAAATACTGCTATACGTTCCTTGAAACTCAACGCTACTTCTGATTTCATTGTTCCTTCCTGTAATCAACTTCACCAGTGCCCAAGATGTATTCGATGATGCCCCGCTTATCGAAGCATGGACGCTCGGGAGATTTAGATGCGCGACTCCTGAAAGACTTATAGTGCTCACTATCTTGGCCTGACTGTTCATTAATGTTTACACCAGGGACATACACTACCTTTAATCCAGCCATCTTAGCATCGTAAAAGAATGCCCCGTGTTCGCCTCCACCTATCTTAACTCCGCTATCCCATCCCACTTTATCCAAGGCTGTCTTGCGAATTAAGGAATAGTTGACCGTCAGGTCTGCACTTTGATAAATAACACGCTCGGGAATTCGAACAGGAATCTCTTTAATCTTTCGCGTGGTCTTTGTTACGGGTGTAATCTCCAGATTAAATTCATACGGATTATTATTAACACGGCCACTTGCGATATCGAACCCACGGTCTAGCACATGCCAAAGTTGTTCTATTCCTGACCTCACATCGTTCTCATCAAAATTGAAGTCATCTGAGCCAATCAACAGGAACGGGCGTGTTAGCTGACTTACGATTGCATTACTCATCGCTCCGAATCCGGCATCGAAAGGTAACTCTATCACTTTGTGGTCTAGTGCACGTAGTCCGTCGTAGACAATCTCTTTCGTAGGAGTCATCTCTCCACAATCTACGATAATCATCTCAGCTTCCGGCATCCTGCGATGAATGGCGTTGATAGTATTAAAGAGCTTCTCATCTCTAAGAAACGTTTTAATACCTATGGAAATTTTATCCAGCATTCTCTTCCTTCGCTCTACGTTGCCATATTGGTGGTAAGAATCCACGACGGCCAAACTCTTTTGCTAAAATCCTGGCGGCTCTCTTCTTGGCCTGTGCCAAATCTTCTTGTGTGTACTCATCTGGAGTGAGCCAGCGGACTATCTCAATAAAACGCAGTGCTCTCTTGTTTGGGTGCGGATGTAAACGCTTTTTGGCAAATAGTCTGGCTCCGAAGACTGCTCTAACTTTTCTACTTTCTACCACCGTCTCTGTCTCGGGCGTTACGCCAGCAATCAACAGAGGCTTAGGGTCTCTAAGGTCGTAACGTCCTGTGGTGAACTTCTGTTCACACACGATAAATGAGCGATGGCGACGTGAACAGACCGGGCAATTAATCATCTTTCCTAGTTCTGGATGTCTGCCAGAGAAGGAACGCGAACGAACTTCTGCCAGGGCTTTTTCTGCCACTTCTGCCGATTCTGGAGAAGGTACGAATTCTAGTTCACTCATATTTTAATCTCCGGTAGCACTCCTAGGCTGTAAGAATAATCTACATATTTTTGAAGCTTTTTTATTTTGTTTTCAAGCGCTAAATCGAATTCTTCTCCTGTAAATTCTTCAAATGCTTGACTATCTTCAAGTATCTTCACAATGCAAAATAGGTCCAGTAGTTCAGATTTCAAACGTTGCGCGTTTGTGAAAGGGTTGCCTTCTTGAACCTCATTTATTCCGAACTGTATCTGCTTCAAGGCTCGCTGAGAAACCTCTGCACACTCTTCAGATAATTTAATTAATAAGAATTGTTCTCTTGTCATACGTTCCGTCCGTAATCGTACCGTCTTCCTGTTCCTGCCTTGAGGTCATCTGGCGGCTCTGGGCCAACAATCAAACTGTGAAGAAATTCTTTATACATTGTGCCGTAGATTTCTATTCTGGCTTGTTCGTGCACATTATTGTTTATGTAAGCTCTCTCGATGTGGGCCTTTTCAATTGTGGGGGATTTCTTAACCTGGGTGGTCTTGGTGTTCTTTTTACCATCTAGGGAGATGAAAATGATATCTTCTCCCCTTACTTGATAGACGTTCTGTACTGTTACATTGCCCGTTTTATTGCAACCCGTGCAAAATTTCCTAAGATTTTCGTCCCCGGAGCATGTTGGGCATGCCTCTTCTGTTCGGACTATTTTTTCGGACACCACTACATACTGCGCCAGTCCACTGGCTACAAATGCGGCAGCCTCGGAGACAGATATACGCTGTCGGCACCTGCATTTGTGCGGGGATAACGGAGTGTCCTTCTCAGTGCCTTTCCCTTTTTGGAAACAACTGTGAACTAAAACTTTCTGAATCTGCATAGCTCCCTTGAACTATTCGAAGTTACCTTAAAGGGAGTAATGGCCTGGCCTAAAATCCCAACCGCATAGGGTGTTTCAAAGGGTAGGGTATTTTCTTGGTCTTCCCCTAGGTTTAATTCCCCTACCCACGCCGTCCACAGTTAACCCCTTAGCTGCCCGTTTGATAGCAGTGAGATAATATTTCAAAAGATTTATCTCAATACTCATCTCTCCCGCAATTTTGTTTTGAGTCCAGCCCATACGGTAGTATAGATGAATAATCTGAAGCCAGCGGCCTGCACGCTTACGCTGAATGTCGTCTGTCTTAAGTTTGGGAAAACTCGTTAGAAGCAATGTCTGGACCTTACTGTCGTCCAGTGCCCACTCAGGCACGTTAGACACACGGGTATCGTGCCGGGTTGCGCCAGCCGATTTAATGATTTGATGTCCCCCGCTCATAAATGGGTCGGAGCCATCAAACTTTTCCCGTAGCTTCTCGAAATTTCCCTTCACTTATTTTCCATCTAATACTTTATCGAATTGATAATTTTGAAACCTCACATCGTTTGCCGCTTTTCCGGTATGTTCTCGGCACGTATATTTGGCCCCAGGGGAGAGAGGCTCATTTGTTTTGAAGACAGCCTCGCACCCCTCTTGACTACATTTAATTGTGTTCACTGTACATCCTCTTCAAATAGGTTATCGAAAGATTGCTCATCCGACTTGGTAAAATTCTGCTTCTTAAACATTTCGTCTTTAAGAACGAATGCTCTAAAATACGGGTCATTGCGGTCATCTTTTGGGTAGCGAACGCCAAACGTGTTCGGCCATTCCTTGTTCTTACACGCATTGACAATCTGAATAATTTGTCTCTGCGCTATCTTCCCCGCATCTTCTGCGGATTCTTTCGAGACGTACCCGGCATTAAACTGCAATCTTTGCTTGGTAAGACTCGTAAGCGGAACTCTAACACCCACCTGGTGTAAAATATTTATGGCTGCCTCTTTCCCATCTTTCTTCTCAACCTTGTCCATCTCTTCCAGGAGAAAATCGTTCTTGACAATCCAAGCGAAGTCTCCGTCAACAGAGGCTATTACGCACTCTTCCCCTGCGGAATACTGTCCGACTGGTTCAATAACGGTTGCGCTGTACCCTCTCTTGTAAGTGAGACCGCACTTCTTAAACCACAGAAGGGACACATCCCGTATCCCTGACAGCCACGAATATCTTCTAAGCTGAGAGTCGAACGCCGCCATTCCAGGTTGCTCAGGAAAATCCACCGCAGAAGTCTTGATATCCACGATGAGCGGGCGGAATGCGCCATCCTCTGGCCTCCAGGAAATTTTGGGTAACTTCGGGTGCTCGGGGTCTGCGTAGGAGACAATATCGAGTTTTCCTGCGTCTTCAATTCCTCCGTAGTTTGGGTCATTGGGAAATACCTCTTTTGCATATTCTCTTTGAAATACTGTTCTGCTTCCGATATAAATAGGTAAGCTTGGCTGCACGGCAACATACAAACGAATCATGTCGTGTCCCATCTTCTTACACGTTGCCCAATCTTTCTCAGCGTTCGTGTACTTAATCTGTCCGTTCTTCTCGTGCACGGCCCATCTGCGTAGAAAGTCATCCGCTGCACCTACACCATTATTGTCATGGTGGAACTGGATAGATTCTTCCAGAGCACGTCCGAACATAAAGCTCGCCTTCGTGTCGTGCTCTTTCCATCCTAGAACTCTGCGTAGGTAATACTTCAGCGGGCACTGGTCAAAATCATTCCCCGCTGAGTAGCTGTGTTTGCGCCAAGGCGTCCCCTTGCTGTTGATGTATAGGTGCGGCATCTCCTGTCTCCTGTGTTGGCTGGTAGTCTTCTATCTCTTCTAGATACTGCTCTGGGATAAACATGCTGCGGCTGCCAGACCAACTGATGTGTAAATCTTCCGCTGCACGGCTGCATGCCACGAAAAATATTCTGCGTTCTTCAGGAAGCTCGCCATCCTTGTGAGGCATCACTCCCTGCTCACAGCCGATAACAAACACGTGCTTCCACTCTCTTCCCTTCGCCTGGTGCACAGTGGAAAGCATTAGGTCTTTTTCTTTCCTACTTTTGCGTCCGTAGGTAAGGCGACGGATATAGTTCAAGAATTCGAATACGTTACCCTTACCTGCCGCAACCTTCACGACGTTATTCAGGTTTTCAATAGGGTCGGAGTTCAATAAATCTCCTGAATTCCTATAACGATTGTAGAGATTGTGATTGCGAATTATTTCTGTTAAAGCCTCGGATGCGCTTTGGTATTGGTTGGCATCTTTTGCCAAAGTTAGCAGCGCCTTCACCTCGTTCTGCTCCCAGAAATCTTTCTTACCTAGGTTCTTGTACTTAATTCCCTGGCTTGCCGCTATGCGCTGTACGTTGAAGAGTATTCTGTTCGTCCTAGCGATAATAACGGAGTTCTCCGGGTCCTGGGTTGCCTGCCTGAGAACGTTCCTGGCTTCGGTGTCGTCGTCCATATAGTGCGTAAATGTAGGTATCACGCCCTCTGGATTATCCGTCTTCATCTGGGAAGCAAGGCCGTTGTCTACCGGAATTATGTCCTTAAAGAATTGTACAAGTCGTCCAGTGCTTCTATAATTCTGTCCGAGATAGAGCGTTCGTGCTCCAGGGAAAGCTCTAGAGAAGTTCGAGAGATTGCCAGGTTGTGCCGACCTCCATTCATATATAAGCTGATTCTCATCCCCGACGACGAGAATGTTTCCTGTATAGAGAAGCCGAAGGAGCTTAAATTGGGTAATGTCGGTATCCTGGCATTCATCCACTGCAATATACTTCTTTTGATTACGTCTTCTAATTTCATCGTTTGTCTCCAATAACTTTACGGTCTCGCGCATGAGCGAATCGAAGTCTAACCATCCTTGTTCGCGGCATTGCTGTTCGTAGTCTTCATAGGCTCGGGCAAAGTAATAGTCTTTACCTACTGCCATCTCCAATGCCTGCTCGGGTTCGATACTGCAACGCTTCCACTCAGATATTTTTCCTTGCAGCGTTCTGAAACTTGAAATAGACGGATAAGCTTTCACCAAGTCGAACAGCAATTGATAGTCTTCTCCCTTCACAGGAATTACCGTGTCGATGAGCGGAAATCCTACATGCGCTCGTTCACGCTTAATCAGGTCCAAGGCAAAAGAGTGAAACGTCCTGAACACGGACTCAGCATTTAACAGACCTATGCGTTTGACCATCTCAGCCGCTGCTGCGCTCGTGAAAGTTAGATTCAGAATATCCTTCTGAGATATGCCGTTGATGAGCATAGTCAGATGGCGCTCTAGTAGCGTGGCAGTCTTGCCGGAACCTGGGCCTGCTATGCAAACCCATACGCCGTCTACGGCCTTAATCATCTCTCTTTGCGAATCATTAAATATCATGTGGACAGTATCCGTATGCACCTAAAGATTGATTGCAGTTATGACACAATACCCTAAAACCTTTTGGAAAATTATTCTTCTTGAGCCAATTGTAGATGTGGCGCACCAACTGCTTGTGTTTTCTTCCTCCACCTTTAACGTGGTCTATGCCCAAAAATTCTAAAATAGATATTTTACAACATGCACATTCTGGTTTTCCTTTACTATAATGAGTAAGAACTTCCAGTCTAAGCTTTATGCGGGTCTCCCGTGACGCCTTATTCTTCCTGGGTAAATAAATATGTCGTCTAGATTTTGCAAAATCTCTACAACATTTCTTACACCACGGGTGCCTTCCGTTTCTTCTGCTTCTATCAACTGAAAATGCTATTGCAGGTTTCGGTTTTCCACATAGAGAACATTTCATAAACCAATGGATTCCTCGATATACTTCACGGTTGCCGCCGCACCCTCGCTCTTAACTTTGTTTTCTAGCGTGATTAGATATTTCTCCCACTGCGTGGCGTCTAGTTCGTTCATGTCGCTGACATTATCGAACATGATGCTTGCAAAGGCTTTCATCTTCGCTGCGTTGCCCATGCCTGGCTTTGGCTCAAATCCCGCTGGCTCTAATTGGTCGTTCACCAAACGGAATAGGCGCTGGCGGAATGGTTTCACTTGCTCAGGGGTAAGCTTAGACTTGCTCGGGGGCGGCGTCGGAACAGGCTTGATGTCCGGTTTAATGTCCGCTTGTGCAGGCATTGCAACTGGTGCAGGCAAAGGAGTTATGGGAACAATAGGTACTTGCACAGCCGAATTGATGTCCGCTTGCGGAACAGGAGCGGATGGCCCTAGATTTACCTTCGGCTTATTCGGACCACGCGGTTTACGAATTTTCTTCGGAGCTTCCGCTGGAGGATTTTCCGCAAGATGCTTTGCATTCAATTGCGCAATAGCATCCTGACGTAACTTCTCTTGGCGTGCCTGAAACTGTTCCTGCGTTTCTGCTGGAATGGCTTCTATGGTTCCCTGGGGAACTTCGACCCATCCAGTGGTAACAGGAGGAAGGCTATCAAAAATTTGCTGCTGTGTTAACGTAGTAACATCTTTTCCCGGCTCATCATTCGCCTTCACTGTGGGCTGCGGAGCAATCGGACTCAGATTGGTATTCTTGAGTGTCACGGGTTGCGAAGGATTAACTTCACTCTCGTCCAGGACTCCTGCACCGACAAATTGAAGTGTCATGCGGCGAGTGGCCCTAGTCTGCGCCGTCATAATTGCGTCATCGAGTTCTTTGCCCACTAAGCCGTAGATATATTTAGAACCCGTAGACATCTCTTGCCTACCATTATTGTCTTTACCTGTCGCAGTGAAAACAATGCTACCACCAATTTCCTTACTGGTTAACTCTGTAACATTTATGTTTCTGTTATTACGAATAATCTCCGTGGCTCCGCGCTTTGCGTAAGCCACAAGACGACGAGGGCCGTCCTGCTCATCTAGGTAGGTGAGCATCACGAGATTTAACTCGGGGGGCACGCCCATGTGCTCGCAGACGTTCCGAACATATTGCTGGCGCTGTTCTTCGTTCATTGATTCTAAGTCGTATACTGGAATAAACTTGCCCATTTTGAATCTCCTATTGTCAATAGTACTTTAGTACCCATTCTACCAGTACTTCTTGATTCTGTCAAGCCATTTCTTAAAGTCTTTTAAGTCCATTGTATTCTTAGCCTTATTGCAATATTTACAGCAAGCAACCACGTTACTCACCACATATCCTTGTTTGTTGTCCTTGCGGTCTATCCCGTTATATGGCATTGAATATTTGTATCTGCCCGACTTACAGGGAACCACGAACAAGTTTGAAAGAGAGGATTTGCAGTAAAAGCATTTCTTTTTAATCAAACTAAAGAACTGCTTTTTGCTCAACGTCCACCTATATCCTCTTTGCGCAGCTTTCCTTTTATAAACATTCCACAAGACTACCCGTATCCAGTTCTTTGTTTTCATTTATGGTAATACTTACTCTCAAATCCGTCCGAACCCAGAGGCAGTGTTGGTGCCCATAAGCAAGGACGATTCATAATTTTTTCCATATCCATCACACCAGGAGCGAATGGGTCATCATCCGATAGTGCGATTCCTTCGTCGTGCACGTGTCCGCAAACGTCTAGGCCGATTGATTCGAATTCTAACAATTTGTCCGCTAGTACATCTCGTGCGATGGCCTGGACGATGTTTTCGAAGATTTTGCCCCCGTGGCTTACTACCATTGTCCATATCTTTGTCTCCTGGTCCATTCCGTAATATGTAAATGCTGGACGGTGGACATCTTCACCTGTCTCTTTATTTTTCCAGGGCATTCTAGTATTTTGAATGCTTGCGTCCATGTAGTGTAGATATCGGCCAGAGGGAAGTTGAATACGAAGCATCGGGTCTCGGCCTTCTATCGTGACCTTATCGATTTTAATGCAGCCCTCGGGACCAACCTGGCGCTTCACGCGCTCACCCTTGAGAACGTCCATAACAGCCTCCTCAAGGATTACCCAGATACCTTTCATCTGTCCGTTGTATCCGTTTCCACAAATCTCTGGATAGGATTCACGGAACATCTTCACAACCTTGGCAGCTTCCTCTTGAGTCATCTCAATGCCCATAGCTTCGGCATAGCCCCACAGCCCTGTCTTAATCTGGTCTCCGTTTTTATCGTAGCCCCATCCGCCAGCGCCTAATCTATAGATAGCTCCGAGAACGCCTGGCTTTGCCATCTGCCTAATGCGCTTTGCTAGGGCTTTAATTTTCTCGTCGCTGGATTTAATATCTGCTTTAAGTTTTACGTAAGGGATGCCCGTCATCTTTACAGCGAAGTCTAAGTACGGGTCCTTGCCGTCAACGAAGACCTGCAAGAGAGGCTGGCATTGAGCAACCCAAGCCCCCACACGTGTTTCAATCGCATTCAAATCGCAGACATTGAAGCGCTTCCCTGGAGGTGCCACGAACACAGTACGAATTAAATTCTTGGCGATAATGAGTGGAGAATAGTGTTTCTTTTTCTTTTCATCCCAGAATGCAGTCTTGAGAGAATCATAGTCGCCATCATAGACAAACTTCCTAGCCAGGTCTACATTTTTTAGGTTCTCAAACATCCCATCCGGGCGGGCCATATTGTGAAGCTGCACGGCGTTCCCCGACCATCTCCCGCAGCGGCTGCTGCCCATGTAGATAAACTGCCCGAGTAAGCGCCCATCTGGAGATACGTTGCGCACAATAGCTTCTAGCTTCTTGTAAGACGTGGAGCTTGCTTCTAGGCGTGCCTCTAACACATCCCGTGCCGCTTGCTCTAGCTGGACTTCTTCATCTTTCAAAACCAACTCAATATTCTGCTTGCGTAGATTGCTTAGAGGATACCCACGCTCCGATACCCAAGGCAATAGTTGTGCCTGGCTATTAGCATTGCTCAATCCGGTTTTCCTGTTTTGTTCCTCTAGCTTTTCTTTTTTGTTTCTATCTGCCATTTGAAGTAGGTTACTTACAAAACCTACATCTACAGGCATACCACGGTCATTAACTTTTTGGTCGAACAACCAAATAGCACGTTCGCGGGGCGGAAGAGGATATACACCTAAAAGACCTAGACGACGGGATACTTCGCGTTCTGTGCGCACGTCTTGAAGACAGTATTCACCTAATTGCTTGAATTCCGCAGGATGAGTAATCCAATCGTTGAAATAAAGCCCTGCTGGCTTACCTTCTTTAATTTGTTTTCTGGTATACGTCTTAGGATAGGAGAAAAGGTCAAGAAGTTCTTTACCTCTCTTATCTTTTCTTAGTTTGTATGGGAGACCGAGAACGTCCCCTGCATCTTCCAAGTTTGCAGGCAGGCTAAGATACCTGGCACTGGCTTGCGGGTCTTGGAATCTAGACGCGGGAATAGTAATTCCTAGAACATATTGCGTGATATATCTCTCGAAAGCGGAATTGAATGCGGAGATTTCTACATCTGGATTATGGAGCATTCCGAGAAGCTCATTCGGCATCGGCCCCTCATGGGGCAGCCATAGACGAGGTTCATCGTTTGCTGTCGCCCATGCAAGCATCAATACCTTCGTTGAGGGGTGAATTGCATAGTTGTACAGACCGACTTCCGTCAGTTCTACTTCTGAGCGAGTCTCATAATCCAATCTAAGCATGCTAGTCTTTTTTTAGGGTATTCTGCTCCGTCTGTTCTTTAACTACTACGTCTTGACCAGGATATACGTGTATTTCTGGCGAAACACATCCCGGATAGATTTTTGTCTTTGGAGAGCTTCCTACTTGTGCCTCCACTATTCCCGGACCAAAATTAATTACTGTTATTTTTGTTGTCATTTTACACATACTCCTGGGATAAATTCGTCGTGCTTTTTAAGCGTACCTGAAGCTTTGCGTGCGGCTAACTTAGCGAGGTTAAACTGTACGCCCTGCTCTAAAGTATACCCCAATTCTTTCAAAAATGCAAGAAGATACCACATGCCATCCATTGCCTCATCCATGAGTTCTTCACGGTGGGCATAGACGTTCTCTTCGCTGCGTAGAATCTTCTTGTACTTGTTTGCAATCTCTCCGATTTCCCCGAGTGCTCCAAAGAGTGTATACTCTACACCCTTGGGAGTATTCTGCCCTGGATAGACCGCCGTACCGTATGCACGCTTTTGATATTCATTTAGTTCCATTTTGTTCTCTCACTTTCAAAACAGCCTTCATAGCTGCTTTCATCTCTTCATAGGTAAGAACATCTGATTTCACCGAGTTGCAATCAGCACAACACGGAACAACATTTTCTACTAAGTATCCTTTGGACGGGTCTTTTCTATCGAGAGCATGTCCAAGTGGGTTAAGGGCTTTCGAACAGTAGGAACAAACTTGTTGAAGAAATATGGTGTGTTGTTCTTTTGTGATATTAAAACCTAACCCTGCGTCCTTTGCCGCTCTCTTTAGCGCCGAATAACGATAGCTTGGTTTACAGTGCCTTAATCTTACTAATTCACGAACACGTTCTAAACTACAATATTCTTGCAGCCACTTTTGCCGCTTAGAACTATTGTGGTATCTTTTGTTATCGTAGTGTCTAGTACAAAGCTTCTTACAGAATCGTTTACGGCGACAACCTCTTATCGAACACTCGACTAATTTCCGCATACTCCTCCACGGCTTATATCACAAACTGTTGTCCCACTCTCCTCATAAACGTGTCCTTCTTTTTCTAAAGCTTCTTTTAACGAAACAGGATTAAGCGGCTGGCCTGCTCTAGCTCCGTCAGGATAAACAGTCAAACCACGTAAACGAGGAAGATATCTTATCAATATATCCCCAAAGTCTCTAACCCTGCTCTCATTATTTAGTTCACTTCCCCATCTAGGAAGATTGATTGTACTGCTAATTGAGTGGTCCACGTACTGCTGAACCCACGCTTGAAAACTTACACGGCGCTCCACATCATTTGCTAAATCGTATGCATCTTCAATAAGCTCAAGAGCAACCCCTTGGTCTAGCAATCTCTTCGCTGCCGGGTCCACGACATACTGATAGTTCCAAACACTTCCTTTGAGATATCGTCTCTTATAGGCTGCACAGAATATAGGTTCCACTCCTGTAGTAGTCTCAGCGACAATTCCAATTGTGCCATTCGGCGCGATTGCTCTTGTCTTAACAGGTTGCGATAGCTCCCACTTTTCTGCATAGGGCTTAACGAGTTTTCCTGATTTTGCATATATCTCCAAATACTTTCCTAGCTCTTCATCGGGTCCGTATTTCTTTCCGTGCTTAAGGAGCCACTCGTGCAGTCCCATAAGGCCAAGTCCCAGACGGCGGTTCTTATTTCTAATCTTGTCCACTCCGGCAAATGGAATATCAGAATAGACGGTTCCAGCGAGTAAAAAGGCAGTTCCGAGTTCCACCACGTATTCCATTTCTTCAAGGGATTCGATTCGTGCCATATTGATAGACCCCAAGTTACATACATCGGAGTCGTCGGCACTAGTAACTTCTGTACACGCATTTCGTAAGGTCTCCCGTGAATTTCTTCCAGTATCGATTGAAAAACCCGGTTCTCCAGTCTCCAACATGTGCCTGACGGTACTCCAGTAGACAGACTGAGCCTGCGAATGTAATTCGTGCTTATCGTCATTGTATGCCTCAAAAAATAAATCATTCAGTAGGACGGAGATGTTCGTCATATCCATCGGCGCAGGTGAATTGAAGTCTTTCAACTTCATCGCCGTCACATCCGCAGACCAGTCTTTAAGACGAACGAATTTCTGAATATCTGGATGATTCCATGCTAGACCCGCCCAAATTGCCGAACGTCGGGAACCACCCTGCATAATGTAGCGCCCAGATTCGTTCACCATCTGCATCAGGGCTATCGGACCAGTTGAAAAACCTCCCGTCTTGCGGATTAATTTCCCTTCCCCACGTATATCCGAGTAATCGCAGCCTATGCCCCCGCCTGTCATCAAAGATAGGGTAGCCTTGTGCATTAAGTCTGCCCACCCCTCACGGCTGTCTTCCCCCCGAAACAAAAAACAGTTGTTGACCTGATGAAACAAGCGTCCAGTCGCCGCTAGATAACGTCCACCTGGAATGAACTTCCTCTCTTCGATTAGTTTCTTGGTCTTTTCTATTTGAGAGGCTGGCGCATGTACCGATTGTAGAACCTTCTTCGATACCCTATACGCTATATTGCTCCATGTCTCTGTTTCCCCTTCTTTGTTCTTATGGCTGTATTTCTGCTGCATAATATCTTGCGCAAACTTACTCATCTCTGTCATCTAGCTTTCCTCAAATTATCCACCTGACGCTGGTCAGGAATGATATCTTCATACAACAACGGAACTACCTTCTGAAACTCCGCAAGCATCGGAATAGTTATTCGTTTGAAATCCGGGTGCGTCTCTTTGGAAGTACGCATAAGAAAGAAGTGCCTCCAATTACGAAGATTTCCAGTTACAGCTATTGTGCTCGCTAGCGCATTAGGAAGAACCGAACGAGCTTCTTGCGGCCTCCATCCCAACTTAAGAAGTTCTTTATATGTATTTTCACATACTTGCATCGCTAGGTCCCAATTAACAAAGCAGCCTTCGGGGGCATCTTCGGGATAAACATATTCTATTCCCTCTTTATAGCGAACGAACCTGGTGCTCTCCTGTGTGAACGAGAACAACCTATGGCGAACCAACTCGTGCGTGACACCACGGTCTACGCGAATCGTCGCCGTGATACTGACATGCTCGGTGACACTCCAATCTCCGTGCTGCATCACAACAGCGGGGATAAAGCGCTCCCAGGAGTTCTCTGTCTGCTTATCCTCACTGCGGTGGGAGATACGCGCCTGCTGCTCGATGAATTTGAGCATGCGGATGCCGTCAAAGATAGTTAGTTCATCTTTATATGGCGTGCTAAGACGAAAGCTAGGCTGAATTATTTTCATTCCCCGACCTCTTCCACGATACCTATAATTTCAGAGAGAATCAGAATGCATCCTGCTACGAACACATCTGGACTTCCTGAAAAGGCTACTATTAATGCGAAGTAGCCTATAATTCGTGTTCCACTCTTAAGAAAACTTAGTGCTTTGTGGCTCATTCTTCCTCTTCCGGGAGACGCATCAGAATTAGCATCTTAGGGTCTCCCTTTGTTCCTGTTCCTGTTTCTACTGTCCAACCATTTCGAATCAGGCCGCTATACACCTTGAACCATAAAGTTGTGCCATGTCTCTCTGGGTGCATCGCTCGGTTCAAATCTCTCTCAGTAATCTTCCCGCCGTTACGCTGTAGTAGCTGGATGATTTCATTTTGCAGCATTCCTTCAACGGTTGTAGATTCGAACGTCTTCAGATATCTCTTGACTGCAACTTCATAGTTACAGATTGCAAGCGCACGGTCGATGCAGTCTTCGTCTATCTCATCCTTACCCAAGTCAACGGCGAAATACAGCGCAAGCTTCTCCGCACGCCCCTCGACACGATTACCAAGCTTGTTGATATTTTCTTCTAGGGGTGTATTATCTGTGATGCGATAAATCCCCTGCTGAACAGCCTTGTCCATTCTCTTTCTTGTTTCAACCGTGGCTGCCTGGGTATTCACGTGTACATAAGGCGTCAATGGAACTAGAACCTCTGGCTGATAGAGAAAAAAGAACCTCTCATCTAATCCAGACGATTCACCCGCAAGTTTACTCCAGTGTTGATGAAAATTCTTGTCCGTGGTACAAGCAATCAAACTTGCACAATATGAGCCTGCATCAAAGTGATAGCTTTCTTTTCTTCCCTTAATCGTGTTAGAGAACTTCCCAGACTCGGCAATAGACAGCAGAGCCTGACCCAGAGAGCTTCCCTCAATACCTGCCTTGCTCGTAAGCATACTTAACTCATCGTAAAAGAGCACGGCGTTCTTGCAGTTCGTCCTGCTCATCTCCAGGCCCAGACCTTCCGCAGAGCCTGGCGTAAATACCAAAGACTTTCCCTCTGCGTTTCGAACGGCTGAACTTGCGCTGTCCACGATACCTGCAAGACGTAGATATTCAATAACATCGTTCACGGATGAGGACTTAATAACTCGTCCCTTTCTGCCTACACAGACCATGAACCATGTAGGAATTAAATTCTTGTACTCAATGCGAACCTTTGTCGCCAAATAGTTCAGCGTGATAGCTACCGCTGGCATGAACATGAATTCAGGATAGCGAGAGTTCTTCTCACATACAGGACTAACAAGCCCGTCATAAATGCTCGTGCCCTTCATCACCCATCTAGGAAATATCGGGTAGGCAACCGCCTTGATGTCGGGAACCTCGTATTCTACCAGGTTCTGTTTTTGCTGTAGCTGTAGCTGCTGTGAGGGAGCGGTTCCCGCTGGCACACCGCCAATAAGAACTGTACCGGACTCTTTAATTTCGTAACGTCCTACGCTGTTCGCAATTGTGCGAACCTCGCTCTCTGAGAGAGGAGGGCGGCAGCGCTTTTCATTCACACTCATCCCGTATAGAAATAGCTGCTCTTTGTCCATTCCCAGAACTTGGCGAGCCTTGCCTAATATGGATGTTATGGAATTATTTCTAGAACCTGATGAAATTGGAGACTCATCATCTAGTTCACGTATGCCTGTAACAGTCTTCGCTGTCTCGGGAGTTGTTTGAGATACACACCAGTTTATCAACCAATCCGGTGCTGGAACTATCTCTGAGTCACGCAATAATTCATAGCGGCGTCCAGAGGTAGGATGATAGCTCCCTGGCGCAACCACGTAAGCGTTATTAACACGTGCACTCCAGAGTTCTTTTCCTTCTGAGTCTGTCGCCTTACGATTGCCCATCGCAACAGATTCCGCTGTCTGCTTAAAATAAAAGTGCCCACGTCCTGGCGAGCTACGCACCATAAACGTGTCCGGGATTCTCTTCCCGTTCATTGCCTCAATATGCGCTGCAAATCCGTTTCTATCAATTTCTAAAAACCAAACGCCGTCCGGCTTTGCCACGCATGCAGCATTAGAGTCTGGGTACTCTTCGTCCCACTCTTCTACCTTTTTAGAATCTGTCGTAGCTATATCCTGCCAGTTAGACAGGAAGGCTATCTTGGTCTTTGGACGTAGAGGGATTACAGGTACACTACGAGACACCAAAGGCATCGCTATGTCTTTGAATAGGCCCACATTTTCTCCAAAGGGATGATAACACGTCTCTCCGTGTTTTGTCAAGCCTTATTTAGTCGGCTTTCACTGTTAAGTTAGAACTTAACGTCTGCACCTTGCGGCGCTGGCGCAGCCTGGGCTGCCTGGAATGCGGCTAAGGCCGCTTGTGGCGTGGCGAAGGTCTGCACGGGCTGTCCTGCTGGACCTGCCTGGGTCTTCGGCCTATCCTTAGAACGAATGAAGTCTGCGGGAATCTGCACAACGACTCCGGGTGTTGCGGGCATAATGCCCTGGACGTTTGCATAATCCTTTACAACTGTCTTTCCATCCGCTGCAAGTTCTGTTTCACGAACGATAAATAACTGACGGGTTTGGCCAATCAACAAATCTATGTCGTAAGTTGGAGGAGGTGCACCACCCAGAATCTGCTTAATAGTCTTGTACAAGTTTGACTTCTCGTGTAGGTTAGCATTGAACTTCTGCGCTACCGAGAGAGGCTTACCGTCTTGACCGTTCGCGTTCAAATACCAAATAAGGCGAATCATGGGTTGTGTCTTGGTGACTCCCTTGTAGGTTGTCGTAACCATGCCAAGGTCTACTACATCTGCAAGCACTCCGTGATATATGCCATTGTTCGGCTTTTCAAACACCTTTCCTGCTCTAGTTGTGACTACTGTGCTCATTGAGCTTCTCCTGTCGATATCGGACCACTGAGTGGTTCCGCATTCGTTGTCTTGATTTGATTCACTGTTTCCTTCTCCAGCACTAGAAAGATATCTTCCTCGCGCAAGATTAGAAAGTCTTCCACACCGACTTTAACTTCTGCTCCAGCAAACTTTCCAAAGAGAACGTAGTCTCCCACTTGAATGTTTACCTTTTGCAGGTCTCCGTCAACGTACTTGCCTGGTCCTACTGCGATTACAACTCCCTGCGCTGGACGTTCTTTTGCCAGGTCGGGTACATACAAACCGCCAGGTGTTTGATAGTTGTCTTCAACACGCTGAACGACGATACGGTCTTGAACTGCCTTGAATCCTACGGACATTAGTTGTCTAGCTCCTCTATGCTCAGTTCCTTTTCTATTGAAATTCTAAATGGGGCCTGAGCAATCACTTCTTGAACGTCTTGTTCCTTCACTGGCTTCCACCAAATCTGTCTTCCGGGGTTCCAGCGAAACTTAAAGGGCGCTCTCTTTACTAAGTCGTTCTCTGTGCGGCTCTGATGGCTGCGAATGATTACCACGGGAGATTGCGCACGTGTTAAAATAACGTCTTCATCATATTTTCCTAGAAGAGAAAGAACGGTCTGACAATCAGACATAGCGGAGTGAGGAAACAAATTTAGAATTCCGTGGTCGGCTGCTACGTGCGAGAGCTTACCCACTGGAACCTGCCAGGGTAGGTCGGCGTAAAGGTCAATCCAAAGCTTGTCTGGTACTGTTCGGCCAAAACGATTAGCCCAAGCGTAAAGCACCTCGCGGTCGAAGCGGCGAACATTGTAGCCAATGATGTGGTCTGCGTTATCCATCATGTCAATCAAAATGTCTAAAACGTTCTCAGACTCATATCCGAAACGTTCCACGGCCTTGGGATGAATACCAGTTATGTTGGTTATCTCAGGTGTAATCATTTTTGTGGTCTTGACCAACATACCCTGGCTATCCAAACACTTGTGTTGGCCTGTGGAATAGAGAACGGCTCCAAGTTCGATAACTTCGTCGTTCTGCTTATCCAAGCCTGTGGTTTCGAAGTCTAAGGAAAGGACAATCATCAGTTCACCAATGCCTTGGGCGTTTCGGGTGTCTCTGGTTCGGGTGCTGGCGTAGAAATATCCAGTGGGTCTTTCTTCTGTTGCGGTGGACTTATCAGCTTAATAACCGCATCGAAGTGTGTAATCATGTGCCAGGGTACATACATGCGCTTATCGAATGTCATGATGCCGTGTTCCACAAGAGCATTCGCATCTTTCATCACCACAATACCTGGGGCTTGCACGAGACTCTTGAATCGTTCGTTTACAACCTGGCCTAGGTGCGCCTCGTTCTCTACGCTGTAAGACTCATCGATAATCACACTGCGAGGAAAACCTTCCGGTCTCTTGCGCTCATCAATGTGTCCAGTAAAACGTACATAGTAATCAGACATTCTCTTCCTCTTTCGGTATAGGTAACTGCTCATCTGCCCTAATCATTATCTTCAGTTCGCCCCTTGATGGAATGATGTGAAGAGTTTTCTTCTTGTCTTGCTGTACCACGTGCACGTTCTTATTATTGAAGCTCGTGAACGTAATCAGTCTAGGCGTTCTATCGAAGTCGCCGGGATTCGGAAAGGGCTGGAGAACCGCCTGCACCTTTGCGTCCACGCACTGTGCAAGAAACTCCTGGCTGACCAAGCTCTTTCCGAATACGCCGTCGTATAACATTAACTCAACTGCACTCCTGCTCCCGCCTTTAGTGCTGCGGTTGCGTTTGCTGCTCTCTTCGCAGCTTCCGCTGCAAGGTTGATTTGCGCCTGGCCTGCTGCGTCAACAATACGCTTTGGCTCGATACGGTTATGCGCTCCCGTTGCTATTGCCTTGATTTCGCACTCATCGGAACAGTAAGACACCTCGCGGCCATCCGCTGTCTTGACAAAGCGCATGGCGTTTATCCACGGACTGCTTATTGCTGCTGCATCTCTGTCTTCCTTTGTAGCAGCAAACGTTACCGTGTTGCCGCACTCAAAAGCATCACACGAAAATGTAATGAATGATGATTGAATGACTCCCATTAATTGATTCTCCTTTTTTGTAGCTGGTAAAACCTTTCTAAAAACATGTGCTCTGCCTGCTCAGGGGACCATCTCTCAATTACAATAGAACACTGACCTTCATCTGGAGACCACTTCTCGGCCTCATTAAATGTATACCCCATTATTTGTGCCTTCTCTGTATAGAGCATTTTGTTATCTGCAATCTTCACAGAGGCAGGCTCTATTCTTGAAAGCCCAAAGGCGTCGTAAATCAATCCTTGCAGTGGTTCTTCCACTTGCATATATGCTTCGCCAGCTTCCGTATAGTGCTTCAACGGACGATTCATGTCAGAAATATATGCTTCCGAATCATCGTGATTCAGACGGTGAAAAGCCTCGTTCTCTGGGCCTAGCAGACTGCAATAGTAAGCATGCTGTGCCACAGAATAGTGAAACTTACAATGTCCCGTCCATCTACACTGCAAAGCTAAGGCATGCGCGATATCTATTATGTCGATATCCTCGATACGAGGATTAAGAAGAAAAAATTTCTTTCCTGTATACGTCGCTATATACGCCTTGTCCGCATTCTGCTTGAGCTTCTCCGCTCGTTCTTCTTCTCTCTTGAGATATTCTGTATATTTCATTTCTTTTATGCCTTAAACTCTGTTCTAGTGATAGCAACGAGGTCCTTGTTTCTGTCTTCTTTTATGTAAGAAATCTCTTCAAAAGGAACTAATACGCGCTCGCTCTTATATAAAGTAGGGTAGCTTCCAATTTTTCGGAGAACCTTCATTGCCTCTGCAAGACTGTTAACCGAGCCTTCACTCGATTCAAGCTGCAATGATGCATTAAAGTCTCCAGATTTTGATTGAATGAAAATTATCATTTCTTTTCCAGTCCACGAAGATACTCACATAGTGTAATTGCTTGTTCGCCAACCAACGCTACATGTGGCTCTTTCGTCTTGATGTAAAAATCCCAATCGTATCCGTCCAGGGCTGTCTCGCTCGGGTGGTCAACGGAGCGGTCACTTGAATAAAATGGCGTTCCGTCTGTACGCAGTCGTTGTACTTGGACGTTATAACCGCCTCGTTGCTTCACCGCTTCTACCTCGTTCGGGAACCTGACATCGGTTATCATGGCAATATCCAGATTGACCGGAATACTTGACATGGTTTTCTTTACCCAATAGTCCGGGTCCTGCGCTCTACGGTACTCCGTGCCCCACCATTGGAGTAGCTTGGGGTGTTTACCGTATGGCGCTAGAGGAGAAATCTCTGCATTAGGCTCGGGTTGAACCCAGGAAGGAATATCAGTGTATGTTGGGACCACCAACTCACCGTTTTCTGATTCTATTGTTCCCGTCTGGACTCTTCGATTTTCCCAGATGCCATCTTTGATTGCCTCATTCACTTCCTGATACAGTGCAGTTGCAAACTTGAAGATGCCCACTCGGACTCCATGAGTGCTTAACCCTAATCCATGCTTTACTACGAGAGTACGCTGACTATCGTAATAATCTTTGATTGCATTCGCTGCTGAGTCTTTACCCTGTCTTGCTTTGCTGCCAAAACCTAGTAAAAGCATCCTTAAACCGCCCTTGAGTCTCTTGCAAGAACACGTATCTCCGTTCTGTGTAGAACATCTTTCAGTTCTACAAACGCTCGAAACGTTGTCTTAGGAAATAGGTCGCCTTCTTGCGCCCTCTCCGACAACTCGCATAAGTTATTCTGAGCTTTACGAATTACCCGCAATACTCTATTAATGTGCTTCTGTTCTCTTACAGTTAATTTAGACATTAGACCTTCTTTGCAGAGCCTTCGAACCACGATGCACAACTCATGCATTGGTATCTCTGCTTCTTTCTTAGCAGCGTGTATGCAAAACCACGTCGCTGAATATTTGTGCTAGAGCACTTCGGGCACGCCTCATTCACAGTCAGTCCCTGATTGACCTGCGGATGCTGGCGGTCCCATGCACGCATCAAAAAGTAAACCTTTTCAAGAAGTTCAACGTCGTGCCCGTTGTATTGCTTCATCTTCGCCCAAGCTTCCGGGTCTCCGGTCATACATCCGCGCCAGAGATGGAATCCTGTGTTGGGAATCTTCCTGCCCACGCCTAGATAGCGGCCAAGGTCATCAAGCTTATTGCTGTCGAACGCGAAGACTTTGCGTGCAATCTTAAGCGTGTCCACCGTCTTATATGGCATTGGTGGAGGAAGCTTATGTGTCAGGAACCTGGTGTTAATCTTGGGAAGGTCGAAGCTATCACCGTTGTGTGCAACAACGATATCTGCCTCGTTCAATAACTTCCAAAGCTTCTTTGCCAACGCCTTATCGCTCTCGGGATGGCTCTTGTATCCCGCCAAGTCATCTAGCCCAATTGCATGTACCTCGCTCTCATGCGCCCACTTGTAGGCGAAGGACAGCATGTACCAATCTTTCTTAAAATCAATTACGTTCTGTTGCCACTTTCCCCATACCCATCCAAGACTTGGGGCGGTCTCTATGTCCAAGAACAAAATCTTTGCTGGCGTTTCCATATATCTCCTGAGTTAACTACTACAGCCAACAACTATTCTTTACGGCTTATGGACGAACAGGCTTCCAAGGAACCCCGTTATTACGCCCCACTTAAAACCATTCAACCACTTTCCCTTATTCGCTTGCTTGAGAGTTTTTACATCGTCTTCATGGAGTTTCTTTTCGGAAGCAAGCACTACAGCGTCACTTGCAATCACACCGTCTTTTTTCGTATTGAGTGTGTTTGCATCTGCCAATTGTTTCTCCGTGTCTATTAGATTTGCCTGGCAGGTAGGCAGGTCTTCCAGCTTCGCTACGGTTGCGTGCGCTGCATTGTCTGATACCTGAATATTGCCCTGTACGGGAGAAGTCGTTACTTCCTGGGGAACTACATTGATTAGCCCAGCCCATCGCTGTGCAAGCTCTACCTCACTCATGCTTGCATCTTGTTGTTTCTGTTTCTCAGTCACCTGAGTACGTGTTGCTATTTGCTTTTGTAGCTGTGCAACTTCATCCGCGAATTGTTTCTTCAAGTCATTCAGTTGGGATGTAAGAGCCACGTTCGTTGCTGTATCTACTGCAAGCTTCTGCGCTGCCAACTGCGCCTGTTCCTGGTCGCGCTTCGTGAAATAGTCTATGCCCTTACTATAGAAGTGCACAGTAACTAACAAGCAAGCTAGAACTATAACTAGCCTCTCGTGTGCCTTAAACCATGTGATGTATTTGTCTAGCATTGTCATAGGTTGTTTGAATAGGTAGGGCATTTCTTCGCCCATTTCCTGAATTCTTTTGTATTTACTTTACCTGGATAGCCGTGTACACGTCTACCCAAAGCTATAACAGCAGGAGGACTCTGCAAATACTTCCCCAGACGCAACAGGACCTGCAATACCGTCAGTCCTGGCACTTTATGCAAGCCGTAGCGTTTGAAGGCGTTCTCGACCTTCCCTAGCAGTGCATTGCACCTCTGGCAGAGCAATCCGCGCACTAATCCATCTTCGTGGGAATGGTCAGTGGCTAAACGTTTGCCGGGTGGTTTCTCCCTACAGATAAAGCAAACATCTCCCTGATATATAGATATTCTATCCCATTCATTTACAGTCAGTTGAAATGCTGCCCAAAGTCTAGTGGCTCGGGCTTTCTCTTTTGGGGTCATTTGAATAGCACGCGCTATGTCCGCGAGGTGCTATAAGAGGTCTCAAAGGGTAGGGCTATTTTATGGGAATTATATACATTAGTCCCTTTTCTTTTTTCGTTTCTTTCGAGCACGAAGGATTGCAGCGGTAATAGCCGTCTTTGCGGACGGTGATTCGCTCCATGCTCTTGCATTGTGGGCAGGTGACGCCGTTTGGCCAGAGTCGCCCTTCGAGGTACGTCCTCGCGCTGGCTTCATCGGGGAACATCTCGAAGAGTTTGAAGGTGCTAATTGTTGAGCGGCTCATTGAGTCACCTTGTCTGCATTCTCGGTGTCAACCGTAAACGGCGAACAATCTCCGCGATGGCTGCGAGGACGAACGCACGAACTGTTAGAGCATTTCTGGACGCCTTCCGCATACCACTTGTTAAAATCGGCCCATGCTACCGGGCAATTCGCTCGGACGTGATAACCGCCACAAGGACAGAGGGCAATCACGACTTCACACTTTTCAGGATTGCGTTGAGCGAAATCGCCAAACTCGGCCTTACTCTCAAGCGGTCTTGCTGGATGCGGGCATGACGAGCGTTGCAAGGCTCAAGGTCATACGGCTCACCACAATCGGCGCAATGCGTCAACTCCATTTCGCGGCTTCCGAGGAGAATAGCTCGGCGTTGGGCGTTGCAATCTGGACAGGTGCAATCACAGCAATACAGGCCCTTTCGGTGTCTCGTTTCGGCGTGTGTCATAGGTGCCTCCATGTCTAGAGTGTACTTAACTCCCCCACCGTTGTCAAGCATTATTTTAGGGAGTCAGGTATATAAGTCCCTATTTTATGGGTAGGGCTATTTTCTTGTTCACCTCTTCCAATCTATTGAGAGGCATCTCCAAGACCTGCGGGTCAGAATATTTGTTTCCTAATCCTAAGAGAATCAAGACACGTGCATCGGGCGCATGTGTGTGCTGCCAATGATGTTCACGGGCGATATCACGCAAAATTTCCTGCGTCTCGCTCCAAGTCTTGCCTGATTTGTACCCGTGCTCTACGAGGGCCTGGCGTATCTCATGCTGACGTTTTGCATCTGGTACACGTTGACCTGGCCTGCCCTTTGCGCATAGATTAGTAGAAAAGACAAGAGCTAGAACCAGCAACCATCTGTTTCGTGTTCTTTGGCTTTCCATTTTTCTATTCCTCTTTTTACCAATGATTCAATTGGCCCCACTATTGCTGCTTCCTCTGGTTTCCTTACACGTGTTACATTATTGTAGAGCACAAGGCGCTGAAACTCTGCGCAATTGTCTGTAAACGCTGTTACACCGAAAACAGTTTGTATAAACGTACTCCCCGAAGATAGCAGGTCGTCAATTACAATATACTTCTTAGCGTGCTTATGTCCCTCAACCCATCGACCGGATGCACAGCCCATACCTCTATCCTTGCGAACAATAATCTGTTCCTTGCGCATCTTGTAAGCAACAACGGGGGCAATCAGCGCTCCAGATATACCACGGTGCGCTATAGTGTCGAACTCTACATCAGAGAGTGCAGTACAGATTTCGTCAACCGTTTGATGCATATCTTCAAAATTCAAAGCACGTTTGAGATGAGAACAGCAAACGAATTTGGGTACAAAAAGGGTAATATCAGAAACTGCAACGTCTACTTTATCGGTTGCCATCTCTTTTCCTTTGCATTTAGAATTGGTTTTGATTCGCCTTGCACAACTTCACCACAGCCGTCGCGGTGTTCGTACAGCTTGTCCAGGGGAAATGTGTTAGGGTCCAGGGCATCTCTGTGCCTGTTCCGACGAACGTGATACGACAAGCTCTCATGATGCCAAGGGCGCTCGGGTTTTGAGAAAATTGTTAAACGGAGCATACCGACTCCCTTCTGGAAAATATTTGAAAAAACGAATGAGTATAACTTCGGGTCCGTCTGCGGTTGGGTCCTTTACAGGCTCCCAAGCTTTGCATACTGACGACTCCACGTGCGGAATTGCCCATGACCTACAGGTTCCTAGGGGCCTCATGCATTCTCCTGGTCTTGAAGGAATTTTGATGCAGACTTTGATTGTATTGCCTGCTGCATCGTTCTGTAGTCTTCCGACAGGCGCTCCCGTTCAATATAATCCGTGCGACGGGGAACGCCAAACATCGAACGCTTATTAGGTTGCCCTCCATAAGCGTACAACTGTAGTTCTTTTCGCATCTCAGCCTCCTAAGCTGAATAGATTGAGCTTGCCTTCGCTAGAATATCATACGGGTAGCAAATCGTGCAATACTCCGCACGGTTCGGGTCATTGGAGTTTGCGGGGATATACACACCGTGCGCACACTTCTTACCTGCTACAAGAATCGGGTCCGGCTCCAGGCCGCTCGGCATGATAACAATTTCTTGCGGTAGAGGCGATATGAAAGGACTCTTGCCTACTTCTTTTGCATCGCTTATATCAACTAACTTGCGGGAGTTTTTCACTGTCTTCCTTTTTCTCTGCCGTAATAGTGGCGGTCAGTCCGTAAGGGCATTTGATAACGCATCTGCCAGTTGCTTGTAACTCTGCAAGAATTTGCTGCTTGTTGTCCGTCAGGTACTGCTTAAACCAGTGCTCGGATTCTGAAATACGAGCTTTCACGATGCTTTCGATTAATTTACTAAGCGGGTCTGTCAACATTTTCCACCTTCTTTAGCTGCACTGGCTGCGGATAGGGAACTGCTACGCAGTTTACACATGCATCAAAAAATGGCCCTTGCGGTTTCGCATCCTCCGCTCTCCAGTATCCCGCGTGCGTCTTCTTGCATCCGGGAAACTTAAAGTGACACTTATCATGTTCATAACCGATGGATTCACTCATTGATACTTCTTTCCACGGTGGATTAGATTGCCGACAATCAACCCCACGGGCACGGAGATTATCGTCCACAGTAATAGAATGCTGCCTACGAACTTGAGCTTTTCAATCACGCCCACTCCCATGCACCATAAGGCGTGCTAGTATCTCTGCGACGAAGACCGTGCCTTGCGCCAATGGCCTCAACATAATCCTTAGCCTCATTCAACTGCTCATTGGTAATCAAACGGCGGTGACGGATGGCTTCAATGATTCTACGGCCTTTGAGCAGGTCCAGAATAATCTGGTCGTCTGGGTTCGGTTCTGTATCCTCTTCCTGCGCTTGAATTGCAGCCGAGAGTCTACGAACCTCACCCGCATGTACAGCCACACCACAAATCTTTCCCACTGCAACATCATCATCCAACCATTCTGGAATAATGAAATTAAAAACTTTTGCTGCTCGAATCAGGCTCATGTTTTCTCCTATCCTTATCTGATTTTAGAATCATATCTACAACACAAACGCTTGTCAAGAGCACAACCACACCCAACACAAAGGTTGCACCCATTATTTCCTCGCAAACTTCTTGACGGTCTTCGCCGTCCCGCCTTCACTTGGCCTAGGGCCGACTGCCGTGCACAGCAAGGTTATCTCACTGATAACCTCTTCAAAAGGTATAACTACGTGCCCTGTTCCTTGCATGATGGCCGTGTGCGCCGTCCTGGTTTTTTCACTATTGAAGAAAAAGACACTCAAGTGCTTCTCGTGCGCTTCTTTGATTGTCATTGTCTTCACCTCTAAAATTTTGAGGATGGTGAGATTCGAACCCACATCACTGCTGCGCCTGTCTCTGAGTACCTCTAGCAGCGTCCGGGTCCTCTGCAAGCCCGGTAAAGTGTCATCCTCTATTGAAATAGTCTCACGACTTCCGAAATATCAATGGTACTTTAGTACCATTCTAAATTCGGCCTGTAATCTCCTGCCCGGTTAAAGAGCGCAGCCAGACTTCACTCACCTTGTCGTGGGGATGTTGATAGCCCGACGCAATTTCATAATCATATCTCGTAATACCACCGATGGTGTATGGGCAGATTTTAGTAATCTTCACAACTTTTCCCGTATCAATTCGGTAATCTGAGTCGCTGCTCGTAGCCTCTGGTCCCGCATTAGGGTTATGGCCCAGAATCATCACAAGCTGCTTTAGCCTAAATTTTGGTTCACTCATACATCCTCCTGAGCTTTCTCTTCATCGTGCGATACAACATCCATAGGGCACCAACAATTGAGATGATACTATTCAGTAACAGTTCTCGAAGTTTCATAGCTCTTCACAAGGTATAACTCGCCAAGATTTTACAATACGAGTGTACCCCGAAAGACTAGAACTTCTTAAGAAAATATTATCTTCATGCACTACGCCGTCCACGACCGCAAACACGTGCCCTTGCTTGCGCACAATGAATCTCCCTTCTGGATGCTCTTTAAGGAAATCATCAAGCATTGCACGAGTTTCAAACGCGATTACATTTCCAAGCTTCTCACTCTCGTAAACAGCCAGACCTTGTTCCATAAAATGTGTGTTACCGTCTTCGCGTCCTGACTTCCGTAAAATATTGTGGGCCTGTTCGTAGGGCAAGCTGGCTGCATTTGCCAATGCCACTACGGTGCAATCATAGCTTTCTCGACCTTGGTATTCTGTATTCGCTCGACCGCCATCCGTGTAGATAACCTGCATCGCTACCTCCGAGTCTTATTAGAGTTTAATGCCTGCTTCGATTAGAGCATCGATAATGGCCTGTGCCTGCTTCTCATCCGCTCTAATCTTCATATCGAAGTATCCGTATCCATATACCGTAAGACCGCCAAGACCAGCCGACAAAGCTTGTGCATTCATGCGCTGCGCCGTTTCGTGCTTGCGATAAGACTCTGTCCTATCAGCTTTTTCCTTCTCTTGTAAAGCATCGTACTCCGCTTTGGACTCGGGAGTGTCCAGGTATAGAACTTCATGCCCTGAATACCCATACCTGGCTCCGTCTGTCTTTCTGTTCTCGGAAACCTTGGTTGCGTCATAAGTAAACTTAAAACGAGTGGGTGACACTCTCGTAACTACACCTCGACCTGCATGTTCTTTGTCACCCCAACTCTTTTCGAACACAACCACGTCGCCCACTTTAATGTCTTGAAAGCTGAGTTTGTATTCCATTTATCCTCTTTTCGATTAAGATTCTACAGACTCGAACTCTTTCGTCAGACCAACTTTCTCACCAACAACTAACGCACTAAGCACGTTTCGTGCGCCATCGACTGCGGTTTTGTCCTCAAGATAA
>Ga0209166_10000610_pt1 | contig 36776 bp, 36 predicted proteins | sample Coa_R1_3_FD_187151 | JGI IMG/M metagenome (GOLD analysis project Ga0209166, IMG submission 187151) | Surface soil microbial communities from Centralia Pennsylvania, which are recovering from an underground coalmine fire - Coalmine... | ecosystem: Environmental > Terrestrial > Soil >...
TAGAGGATCCGCCGGTTGGCCGGCCAGGCCCAGCCCCATTCCGCGGCCACCCAGTCCTGCTGGCTGGACGGCTTGCGCCGGGCCGCCTGGTTGACCCCGTCGGCGTAGACGCCGCAGTAGATCCAGCAGCCGCAGGACGTCGACCCGTCCTCCTTGAGCTGCTGGTAGGAGGACAGCGGCTGCCCGTCGGCGTCGTGACCGTTGATCTCGGCAAGCACCGCCTCCGCGTCGGGCTCGGCACGTTCGCCCTCCGTCGGATAGTCCCAGGTCAGGTCGAGGACGGGCCGGTCGATCTCGGCGGTGACCGCGCTATCTGGGGGGACTCCTCCTCCCCGGCCCCCCGGGGCCAGCTTCGCCCGGATCCGGCGGCCGAGGTGGAAGATGAACCACAGGTCGCTGCGCGCCTCGCCGGGCGGCTCGGCCGCCTGGTGATGCCACTGCAGCATGCGCTGGGTGTTGGTGAAGCTGCCCGCCTTCTCGGTGTGCGCGGCGGCGGGCATGAAGAACACCTCGGTGCCGATGTCGGCGGTACGCAGTTCGCCGGACTCGATCTCCGGGCCGTCCTTCCACCAGGTGGCGCTTTCGATGAGCGAGAAGTCCCGCACCACAAGCCAGTCCAGGTTGGCCATGCCCAGCCGCTGGAGCCGGCCGTTGGCAGAGCCCACCGCCGGGTTCTCACCGATCAGGAAGTAGCCCTTGCACTGCCCGGCAAGCTGGGCCATCACGGTCTCGTACGTGCCGTGGCTGCCGGTGAGCCTGGGCAGGTAGTCGAAGCAGAAGTCGTTGTCCTCCCGTGCGGCCTCGCCCCACCAGGCTTTGAGCAGGCTCACCGTGTAGGCGCGCATGCCGGCCCAGTAGCCCTTCTGGGTCTGCTCCGCCGACACGAAGGAGTCCAGGTCCTCGTTCGTGTGCGCGTGCGGCATCGGGATGTAGCCGGGCAGCAGGTCGAACAGGGTGGGTATGTCGGTGGATCCCTGGATGGAGGCGTGCCCGCGCAGCGCCAGGATGCCGCCGCCCGGCCGGCCGATGTTGCCGAGCAGGGCCTGCAGGATCGAGGCGGTGCGGATGTACTGCACACCGACGGTGTGCTGGGTCCAGCCGACGCTGTAGACGAACGCGGTGGTCCGGTCGCGGCCGGAGTTCTCCGTCAGCCAGTCGCAGACCTGGCGGAACGTGTCCGGCGGGACACCGCAGGCCCGCTCCACCGCTTCCGGGGTGTACCGGGCGAAGTGCCGCTTGAGCACCTGGAACACACACCGCGGGTGGGTCAGCGTCTCGTCCCGTTCCGGAGTGCCCGCCGGCATGCCCGCGCCGCCGGAGCCGTGCGCCTCGCCGCGGCCGGCCTGGCGCACCGCGGCGGACCCGGCCGCGACCCCGTGCCGTTCGCCGTACTCCCGGTCCCGTTCCCCCGACGCCGCCTGCACCTCCAGGCCCTCGTACTGCCAGGTGTGGAAGTCGTAGAAGCGCTCGTCGCGGTCAAGCCCGGAGAACAAGCCGTCGAGATCCTCCGGGCCGGCGTAGTCCTCGGTCAGGATCGTCGCGGCGTTGGTGTACGCGAGCACGTAGTCCCGGAAGAATTTCCCGGTGGTCAGGACGTGGTTGACGATGGCGCCGAGGAAGACGATGTCGCTGCCCGCGCGCAGCGGCACGTACAGGTCGGCCTGCGCGCTGGTGCGGGTGAACCGCGGATCGACGTGGATGATTTTCGCCCCGCGCGCCTTCGCCTCCATCACCCACTGGAACCCGACCGGATGGCACTCGGCCATGTTCGAGCCTTGGATCAGGATGCAGTCAGCGTTCTGCAGGTCCTGCTGGAAGGTGGTGGCCCCGCCGCGGCCAAAGCTCGTTCCCAGACCGGGAACGGTGGCGGAGTGTCATATGCGGGCCTGGTTTTCGATCTGGATCGCGCCCAGGGCGGTGAACAGCTTCTTGATCAGGTAGTTCTCTTCGTTGTCCAGCGTGGCCCCGCCGAGACTGGCGAACCCCATGGTGCGCCGGGTGCGGACGCCGTCCTGCTCCCACTGCCAGCCGCGGTTCCTGGCGTCGATCACCCGGTCGGCGATCATGTCCATCGCCGTGTCCAGGTCCAGGTGCTCCCACTCGGTCCCATGCGGCCTGCGGTACAGCACCTGGTACTCGCGGCCGGGCCCGGTGGTCAGCTGCAGGCTCGCGGAGCCCTTGGGGCAGAGCCTGCCCCGGCTGACCGGGGAGTCCGGGTCCCCTTCGATCTGGGTGACCTTGCCCCCGGAGACGAAGACGCGCTGGCCGCAGCCGACGGCGCAGTACGGGCACACCGATTTGACCACCTTGTCGGCAGTGACCGTGCGGGCCACCCGCCGGGCCGAGGCCGGGCTCTTCGCCGCAGCCCCGCGGCCCAGCGGGTCGCCGCCGGTCACTTGCCGGTATACCGGCCAGCCCTCGATCCAGGTGCGAACGCCCAACATGCCCTCCCGATGGATGATCGTTTACGGGCGTGAACGCCAGATCACAGCCGGCGCCACCGCGACTCCGCGAAGGAGTACCCGCCGAACAGCATCAGCCCGATGGCCACCAGCACGAGCAGCCACGGGCCAGCCGGGGTCCTGGTGAACGCCAGCAGCGTGGCGTCGATGCCCTTGGCCTTGTGTGCGTTGCCGGTGAACGCGGCGATCATCAGGAACACCCCGGCGGCACCGAACACGATGCCGCGCGCGATCCCGCCGAACCGGCCGAGGAAGGTCACCACCTTGCGCGTCTGCGCGCTCATCTCACCGGTCCTGAGGTCGGAGAGGAACTTGCGCTCGAACGCACGCCAGGCCAGCCACACGCCGACGCCGATGAGCACCAGGCCCACGATGCCGACCAGGACCTGGCCGCCGGGGTGGCGCATCGCGGTGGCGGTGACGTCGACCGACTGCTTGTTGGACGACTTGGGCGCGCCGAGGCCCAGGGCGTACTTCAGGATGCTGTACGTGATGAAGGCGTACAGCACCGCCTTGAACCCGGCGATCAGCCGGCTGCTCATCTTCCGGCCGTCCGGCCCTGGGCCGCCGTAGAGCGCCTCGGACAGCCGCCACAGCGCCATCCCGGCGAAGCCTATGGCCAGCAGCCACAGCAGCGCCCCGCCGAACGGCGTCTGCCCGACCAGCCGCACGGCCCCGCTCTGGTCCGCCTTGCGGCCGGAGGTCCCGAAGGCCACCTCCACCGCCAGGATGCCGATGAGGACGTACATGAGTCCCCGCGCGGCGAACCCGGCCCGCGCGAGCCAGTCCACGTATTTGCTGTTGCCGGCCCGGTGGGCGGCGGATCTGGCTCCCCCGGTCCTGAACCGGGCTGTTGGTGTGACCACTGTCGCCTCCTTGAAGACGCACCCTCACTGCCCCCGGCTTGCAGCCCTAAACGGCGGGTTTGGCGCCCGGGACGGGGGTAGCGACAGGACCGACATGTGAGCAGCGGAGGCGGACTTTCATGGAATCCCAGACAGTGGTGGTCACGGGGGCGAGCGGCGGAATCGGGCGGGCCACGGCCCGGCTGTTCGGCGAGCGGGGCGCCAGCGTCGGCCTGATCGCCCGGGGCCAGGCCGGCCTGGACGCGGCCGCCCGGGAGATCGAGAAGGCCGGCGGCACGGCGCTGGCGGTCAGCGCCGATGTCGCCGACTATAAGCAGGTCACCGACGCGGCCCAGCAGATCGAACAGCGCCTGGGGCCGATCGACGTGTGGGTCAACGTCGCGTTCACCTCGGTTTTCGCGCCGTTCGCCGAGATCACCGCGGAGGAGTTCCGGCGGGTGACCGAGGTCAGCTACCTCGGCTACGTGTACGGCACGATGGCGGCGCTGAGCCGGATGCGGCCGCGGGACCGCGGCACTATCGTGCAGGTCGGCTCCGCGCTCGGTGCCCGCAGCATCCCGCTCCAGTCGGCGTACTGCGGGGCCAAGCATGCGATCAACGGCTTCACCTCCTCGCTGCGCTGCGAGCTGATGCACGAGCACTCCCGGGTGCGGGTGACCGTGGTGCAGATGCCGGCCGTCAACACCCCGCAGTTCTCCTGGGTGCGGTCCAAGCTGCCGAACCACCCGCAGCCGGTGCCGCCGATCTACCAGCCCGAGGTGGCCGCGCGCGGCGTCGTCTACGCCGCCGACCATCCGGGCCGCAAGCAGTACTGGGTGGGGGCCAGCACCGCGGCCACCATCCTCGCCAACCGGATGGCCCCGGCCCTGCTGGACCGGTACCTGGCCCGCACCGGCTACGGCTCCCAGCAGACCTCCGAGCCTGCCGACCCGGACCGGCCGGAGAACCTGCTGCAGCCGGTCGACGGGGTCAACGGCCACGATTTCGGCGCGCACGGCGCCTTCGACGACCGGTCCCACGGCCGCAGCGCGCAGGCCTGGCTGTCCCGGCATGCCGGCCTGTCGGCGGCCTTCCTCGGCGGCGCGGCGGTGCTGGGCGGGGTCCTGGCCGGAAAGCGGGGGAACGGCCGGTGACCGGTGCACCCCCGGACGCGCCCGTGCCGGAAGCGGTCCCCGCCCCGCTGCTGAGCCAGGCGCTGCTGCCGCGCGTGGTGTTCCCCGTGATCCGCGCCTGTTACGGGGCCGCGCTGCTGTGCGTGCCCGGCCCGGCCCTGCACCTGGTTACCGGCCGGCTTCCCAGCCCGCGGGCCTGCACGGTGGCCCGGGTTCTCGGGGCGCGCCACCTGGCCCAGGCCGTGCTGACGCTGTGGCGCCCCCGCCCGGCGGTGTTGCGGGCCGGAGCGTGCATCGACGCCTGCCACGCCGCGTCTATGCTGGCCCTCGCCGCGGCCGAGCCGCCGATGCGCCGTGCCGGGCTGGCCGACGCGGCCGCCGCCACGGTCTTCGCGGCCACCGGCGCGGCCACCACAAGCGCGCGGCCGCCGGGGTAAACCGCCAGCCTCGGCGGCCGCGCACAGCGGCCGGTTCCGCCGTCAGGTCAGCTCCGGTCCAGGCGGCGGAAGGTCACCTCGTCCAGCAGCAGCCGCAGGGCGGCCGCCGCGGGGATCGCCACCAGCGCGCCGATGATGCCCATGAGCGCCCCGCCGACCAGCACGGCCAGCAGCGACACCACCGCGGGCACCTTGACCGTGCTGCCCATGATCCGCGGCACCAGCAGGTAGTCCTCGGCGAGCCGGTAGGCGATGTAGAAGGCGAGCGTGGCGATCGCGACCGGCAGCGACACGGTCAGCGCCACCAGCGACACCACGGCGCCCCCGATCGTGGAGCCGATCACCGGGATCAGGTCCATGATCGCCACGAACAGCGCCAGCAGGATTGGGTAAGGGATGCCGAACGCGATCATCCACAGGTAGGTTCCGAGCCCGGCGATCATCGAGGTGACCACGTTGCCCAGCACGAATCCGCCGACCTTGGTGAAGATCTCGTCCCCGATCAGGATCACCCGGGCCCGGCGCGAGTGTGGGGCCAGCCGGTAGACGAACAGCTTGATCCGCGGCATCCCGGCCAGGAAGTAGACCACCAGGACGATCACCGCGAGCGTCGAGGCGACGGCGCCGAGCACCAGTGCCCCGGCGCCCACCACTCCCCCGACCAGCGAACTGCCCCGGGTGGCCAGCAGGTGGGACAGGCGCTGCTCGATGTGGTATTTCACGTTGAGCCGCCCGAGCTGCGAGTTGTGATCTTGCAGCGTATGGGCGTAGTGCGGCAACTCGGCGATCAGCTTGGCGGTCTGAGCTGCCAGCGGGGGGATCGCCGCCGCCAGCAACCCGGCGATCACCCCGAGCACGCCGAGCAGCACGGCGATGACGGCCGCCCACCGCGGCACCCGGTGCCTGGTCAGCCAGGTCACCACCGGGTCCAGGCCGGCCGCGATGAACAGCGCCAGCCCGATGAGCACCAGCATCGAGCGCGCCCTGATGACCAGTTCCGCCAGGGCGATCGTGACCACCACCCCGGCCGCGCCGGCCATCCCGATGAAGAACGGCGAGCGCCGGTCCATCGGCCGCCCCAGCCGGCCCAGGCCGCCGGTCTCCTCGGCCTGGGCGGCCGCCACCTGGGCCGCCTCCCGCATCCGGTCCATGCCCGGCTCCGGCTTGCCGCCCTCGCCGCTGTCCTCCGCCGCTCCCAGCAGCTCGCTGACCACGTTGCTTACCTCCGGCGGCCCGGGTTCGGATGCCGGACGACCGGCCCGGGGCGGGCCGGTGTCGTGCGCGGTCCCGCGCACGCGGCCCGGCCTATCCTCGGTCACGCCGTCCCGCCCGGCGGGACGGGGCGCGTGGTGACGGCTGGGCCTGCTCGCCGTCGCGCGCGTGCTCCTCGTTGCGGATGACCGCCTCCTGGCGGAGGTCGTCGTCGTGGCTGGCCGGCATCGGCTCGTGGCGGCGCTGGTTGACGCTCGGCCGGTAACCGGTCTGGCTGGCCCAGTCGTGCGCTTCGCGCTCGGCCGCCTGCCGGCGCTCGTCCCGCTCGCCCCGGCTGCCCCGTTCCGAGCTGCGGCGCTCGCCGTCTCCGCGTCCCTGCGTCCGGTTCATCTTCTTCCGACACCCTTTCACTGCACCGGCGGATTGCCCCCAGCGACGCGCCGCCCGCGGATCGTTGCCAATGGGTGCTGCACTACTACCCCGGCCTTCGCCCCGCTCACATCGGGTGCGGTTTGGCGCTGCGCCCCGCGCGGGCGTAAAAAAGACCGGTTTGCCCCGGGCCGGCCAAGGGTAACGAAGGGCGCCATGGTCAACCGCGTGAGCGTCATCGGTACCGGGTATCTGGGTGCGGCTCATGCCGTGTGCCTGGCCTCGCTCGGGTTCGAAGTTATCGGCCTGGACACCGACGCGGCGCGGGTGGCGTCGCTCGCCGCCGGGCACCTGCCATTCCACGAGCCGGGCCTGCCGACGCTGCTCAGCGTGGGGCTCAGGTCGGGGCGCCTGAGGTTCACCACGTCCTACAAGCAGGCGGCCGAGTTCGCGGACGTGCACTTCGTCTGCGTCGGCACGCCGCAGTCCCCCGGGTCCCGGCGGGCGGACACCTCCCAGTTCGAGACGGCCGTCGATGCCCTGGCCCCGCACCTGCGCCGACCGTGCCTGGTCGTGGGCAAGTCCACCGGCCCGGTGGGCCTGGCGGCCAGCATGGCGGCACGAATCGCACAGCGGGCCCCGGCAGGGGGTGGCGCGGAACTTGCCTGGAACCCTGAGTTCCTGCGTGAGGGGCACGCCGTCCGGGACACGCTGGCGCCGGACCGGATCGTCGTCGGCGTCAGCTCGGCCCGCGCCGAGGCTGTCCTCCGGGAGATCTACGCGCGGCCGCTCGCCGCGGGCACGCCGTTCCTGGTCACCGACATGGCCACGGCCGAACTGGTGAAGACGGCGGCCAACGCCTTCCTCGCTACCAAAATCTCCTTCATCAATGCCGTGTCCGAGGTCTGTGACGCCGCGGGTGCGGACGTGAAGCTGCTGTCCGAGGCACTCGGCCACGATGCCCGGATCGGCGCGGGCAGCCTGCGGCCCGGGGCTGGCTTCGGCGGCGGCTGCCTGCCCAAGGACATCCGAGCCTTTATGGCCCGCGCCGCGGAGCTCGGGGTGGGTCCCGCGCTGACGTTTCTTGGTGAGATCGAGCGGATCAACCACAGGTGCGTCACCCGGATCGTCGGCCTGACCGCCACACTGTCCGGCGGCGCACTGCGCGGCCGCAGGGCCGGCGTGCTCGGGGCAGCGTTCAAGGCAGGCTCCGATGACATCCGGGAGTCACCGGCCCTGAAGATCGCGAGGTCACTGCACGACGAGGGTGCCACCGTCACCGTCTACGATCCGGTGGCGGGGCCGCGGGCGCGAGCGGTGCACCCGGAACTGGCCTATGCCCCCTCCATGCTGGCCGCCGCCGACGGTGCCGACGTACTGCTGGCGCTGACCGACTGGCCGGAGTTCGCCGAGGCGGATCCGGTAGTGCTGGGCAAGGCGGTGGCGAACCGGGCCGTGATCGACGGGCGGTGCATGCTGGACCCGGCCCGCTGGCGCGCGGCGGGCTGGCGTTACCACGCCCTGGGCCGGGCCGCCCTGAACGGCGGGACCGCTGCTATCACCACGGCGGCCTAGCGTCGCGGCGCGCCTCGGCCGGGCAGCGGCACGCCTCAGCCGACGTAGCGGCGCGCCCGCGAAGCGCGCCGGGGGCCGTCCAGCAGCCGCATCTGCGCTTCGACCCGGGGCGGGAGCGGCTTGCGCTCGCGCAGCACCCAGGGCAGCCCGGCGATCGCGGTGCCGAAGGCTGCCGCGGACACCCGGTCGCGTGGCACCGTGACGGCAAGCTCGGCGGTCCGCCGCAGGGCGGCACCGGGCGGGCGGCGCAGCCAGGTGAACCAGAGCGTGTTGCGGATACCGAGCCAGCGGCGGCGGGCCGGATCCCGGAGCTTCGAAGCCTGGTGATGGACCGTGGCCGAGGGCAGGTAGCAGAGCAGGTACCCGCGGGTGACCAGATCGGCGGCCAGCAGTTCCTCCTCACCGCCCAGCCACAGGCGTGCCGAGAAGCCCCCCGCCTCGCGGAACGCCTGGCACCTGAGCACCGACGCCCCGGCCAGGAAGCTGAGCAGCACCGGACCGGGAAGCCCGGGCCTGCCGGGCAGTGGCGAGCAGGCCAGTTCCCCGGTGATCGGGTCGTCCTGCCCGCCGGGCTCGACGACGATCCTCGCGGTCACGGCGGCCACGTCGCGATGGCGGTCGAGCGCGTCGGCCGCGGTCGCCAGGGAGCCAGGCTCCCACCAGGTGTCGTCGTCGCAGAACGCGACATAGCACGTGGTGACCCGGCGTACCGCGAGGTTGCGGGCCACGGCGCCGAGGTTGTGCTGCGCTGGTATGAGCGTCATCTGTGGAAAGCAGCGCCGGACCATCGCGGCGGTGCCGTCCGAGGAGCCGTTGTCCACGACGATCACCGGGGGGCGCTCCGGCAGCGCCGCCAGCATCCCCAGGGTCCGGTGCAGTTCGGCGCGACGGTTGTGCGTGATCACCACGACAGTCACCCGGTGCCCGGACATGAGCTAGTGCCCGAGGAGGCGCGCGGCGGCCTCCACGTCGGCAGGCAGCACCCTGCGCTGTGCGACCGCTGCCGGCAGCCTTGCCAGGGCACCCGCGAGCGCCCGGGCCGCGGCCGGCTCGCGCCGCGCCCGGGCCGCCAGGATGGCCGTTTCGGCAACCGCCCGCCGGACCGGGCGGCGCATCCAAGCCACCAGTACGCGGTTGCGGGAGAGCTGGCACGCCCGCGCCGCGTCGTCGCGGGCCGGCGACGGGTGATGGCGGGCGACGACCTCGGGGACGTAACAGGCCAGCCAGCCAGCGGCCGCGAGGTCGTAGGCGAGCAACTGCTCCTCGCCGCCCAGGAACAGCAGCCGGGAGAAACCCCCGGCGGCGAGGAACGCCTCCCGCCGGAACACCGCCGCGCAGCCGAGAAAGCCGAGTATCCGGGGCCCGGGCAGCCCCTGGCGGGGCAGCGGGCTGGTGGACATCTCGGCGTTGGCCGGGTCTGGCCGGGCCGCGGCGCCGACCAGGATGCGCGCGGCGAGCAGCCCCGCCTGCGGGCAGGCGTCCAGGACCGCCGTGGCGGTGGCCAGCGAACCAGGCTCCCACCAGGAGTCATCGTCGCTGAGCGCCACGTACCTGGTCCGGCAGCGCATCACGCCAACGTTGCGCGCCCAGGCGCCGCGGTTGTGCCGCAGCACGACCAGGTCGGCACCGGGGAAGCCGTCCCGGACCGCGGCGGCGGTGCCGTCGCTGGACGCGTTGTCCACCACGACAAGGTGCGGCCGCTCCCGGAGCGCGGTCAGGTGCCGCAGCGTGCGGACCAGCTCGGCCCGCCGGTTCCGGGTCGCGATCACCACGCTGATCCGGCCGGTGGCGGCAGGCGCCCGCTCGTGGCGGGGGGCAAGGACAGTCACGGGGCCTGCCGCTCCCCACGGCAGCGTGCGTCAAACACGCCGTTTGTGCGGCCGGCGCCCGGGTAGCGGCACACGCGTTTTTCCGCCGCCCGGGTGACAGCGAGGACGTGATGGCGCACAGAAAACGGCACGCCCAGGACGGCCAGCGGACAGAATACGCGGTGGTGATCCCGACCCTCGGCCGGGCCTCGCTGCAGCACTGCCTCGACGCACTGGCCGCGGCGGACGGGCCGTTGCCCCGCCAGGTTGTGCTGGTGGATGACCGGCCACAGACGCCGTGCCCGCTGCCGGTGAGCGTGCCCGCGGCGCTGGCCGGCCGGACCACCGTGGTGACCCTGGAGGGCCGCGGCCCGGCGGCCGCGCGGAACGCGGGATGGCGCGCGGCGCACGCGGCGGGCTGGGTGGTGTTCCTCGACGACGACGTGCGTGTCAGCGCGCCCTGGCGGGCGGACCTCGCCGCCGACCTGGCGGCTCAGGACGAGCGGGTCGCGGGGGTCCAGGGGATCATTGAAGTCCCGCTGCCGGCCGGCCGGCGGCCCACCGACTGGGAGCGGGGCACGGCAGGCCTGGCCGGTGCCCGCTGGATCACCGCGGACATGGCCTACCGGCGCCGCGCGCTGGTCGCCGCGGGCGGCTTTGACGAACGCTTCCCCCGTGCCTTCCGGGAAGACGCCGACCTCGCCCTGCGGCTGCTCGGGCTGGGCTGGACGCTGCGGCGGGGCACCCGCGTCACCATCCACCCGGTCCGCCCGGCTGGTCGCTGGGCGAGCCTGCGGGCCCAGGCGGGGAACCGCGACGACGCCCTGATGAGCCGGCTGCACGGCCGCCGCTGGCATCGCCGCGCCGGGGCGGCGCCGGGCCGCAGGCTGTTCCACTGGGCCGTCTGCGCGCTGGCCGCGGGCGCGGCCGGCGGCATCGGCGGCGCCTTCCTGGCCCCCGCGGCCGCCCGGCCCGCTCTGCGCCGCGCCGGGCTGGCTGCCGGAGCCGGCTGGCTGCTCGCCACTGCCGAGTTCACCGTGGCCCGGGTGCGGCCCGGGCCACGGGACTGGCACGAGGTCGTCACGATGGCCGCGACCAGTGCGCTGATCCCCCCGCTGGCGGCCTGGCACTGGACGGCCGGCTGGTGGTGTCACCGGCATGCCGGGCCCTGGCCGCCGCGGCCGGCCGCGGTGCTGTTCGACCGCGACGGGACCCTGGTCCAGGACGTGCCCTACAACGGCGACCCGGAACTGGTGACGGCGATGCCGGGAGCCGCGGAAGCGCTCAGCAGGCTCCGCCGGGCGGGGATCCGGCTGGGTGTGGTCACCAACCAGTCCGCCGTCGGCCTCGGCCTGATCACCGAAGACCAGATGCACGCGGTGAACCGCCGCGTCGAGGCCCTGCTCGGCCCGTTCGGGACCTGGGCGGTGTGCCCGCACCCCCCGGAAGGCTGCGCGTGCCGCAAACCCGCACCGGGCCTCATCTTGCGGGCCGCCGCTGACCTCGGCGTGGATCCCGCGCAATGCCTGATCATCGGGGACATCGGCGCGGACGCGCAGGCCGCGTGCGCGGCCGGGGCCCGGGCGATCCTGGTGCCCACCGCGCAGACCCGCCCGGCGGAGACCGCGGGGGTCCCGGCCGCGCCCGGACTGGCCGCCGCCGTGGCGGCAGTGCTGGGCGAGCGCCAACTCCCTTGCTGGTCCACAGATGAACACTCTCTGTAATTGACTGAGGTAACCGCCAGTCTCCGAACTGACTGACTGACACCGCAGGCGCCCATTTAAGCGGCGATCTTCACACGTTCGTTTGAGTGCCCGCCCCGTGGGGTAGCGCTGCCGCTCCGTCACAGCCAGGGCCCCGCAGGGCAGGGAGGAGCAGCAGCTATGGCAGGACGCACGCCGCCGGGCGCCGGGGCGCAGCCCGGCCGTGCCGTGGTCACCGGAGGCGCCGGGTTCCTCGGCAGATACGTGTGCGGCAGTCTGCTCGCCGCCGGCACGGACGTGGTCTGTGTGGACGACTTCCTGACCAGTGCCCGCGACGGCATCGCCGGCCTGCTTGCCACCCCCGGCTTCGAGTTCCACGAGGCCGACGTGAGCGCTGGCCTGGACCTCGGCGGCCCGGTGGACCTGGTGATCCATCTGGCTTCTCCGGCATCCCCGCGCGACTACCAGCAGCATCCGCTGGCGACGCTGGACGCGGGAAGCTCGGGGACCCGCAACGCGCTGCGGCTGGCCGAGCGCAACGGGGCACGGTTCGTACTCGCCTCCACCTCCGAGGTGTACGGCGACCCGGTGGTCAGCCCGCAGCCCGAGGACTACTGGGGGCATGTCAACCCGGTCGGGCCGCGCAGCATGTACGACGAGTCGAAGCGGTTCGCCGAGGCATTGACGACCGCCTACCGCCGGGCCGGCCGGGCCGACACCGGGATCGTGCGGATCTTCAACTCTTACGGCCCCGGGATGCGCCCCGACGACGGCCGGGTCGTGCCGTCCTTCGCCTGCCGGGCGCTGCGCGGGGAGCCGCTGGAGGTGGCCGGCGACGGCAGCCAGACCAGGTCGCTGTGCTACGTCACCGACACCGTGGCGGGAATCCTGGCGTTCGCGGCCAGCGGCCTGGACGGCCCGGTGAACATAGGCAGCCCGGACGAGGCGACGGTCCTGCAGATCGCGGAGCGGATCATCGCCTTGGCCGGATCCCGGTCCGCGATCACCTATGTGCCGCGCCCCGCCGACGACCCGATGACCCGGTGCCCGGACATCAGCCTGGCCCGCAGCGCGCTCGGCTGGGAACCGCGCGTCCCGTGGGACATAGGTCTCGCCGAGACGCTCGCCTGGTTCTCCGCCCGCCTGAGCGCCGATACCCGGCCCGCGAGGCGCGCCCCGCGATCCGGCCGCACCGGCCTGGCCACGACCGGGGCCCTGCGCCCGCGCGCGGCTGGCTAGGGCACGCCATGCGGATCCTCGGCATCAACGCCGTTTTCCACGACCCGGCCGCGGCCCTGGTGGTGGATGGCCGGACGGTCGCCGCGGCCGAAGAGGAACGCTTCACCCGCCGCAAGCACGGCAAGCGCCCGGTCCCGTTCGCCACTTGGGAACTGCCCGAACGCTCCGCCGCCTGGTGCCTGGAACAGGCCGGCCTGCGCCCAGGCGACCTGGACGCCGTCGCCTACTCCTACGACCCGGCGCGATGCCGGCCGGCCCTCTCGCTGGGCCTGGACGACCCCTGGGACCACCTGCGTATCACCTTTGCCGAGCACGCACCGGGCTTCGTCGCGGCCGCGCTGCCGGGGGTGGAAGAGACCACCGTCCGGTTCGTGCCGCACCACGTCGCGCACGCCGCATCTGCGGGACTGGCGTCCCCGCTGGGTGACTCCAGCGTGCTGGTCTGCGACGGCCGGGGCGAGGCAGCCTCGCACCTGGCCGGGCGTTACCTGGGCGGATCGCTGGATGTGCTGGCGAGCCAGGCGCTGCCGCACTCGCTGGGCCTGTTCTACGAGCAGGCCACCAGCCATCTCGGCTTCCGCAACGCCAGCGACGAGTACAAGGTGATGGCGCTGGCGTCCTACGGGCGGCCACGGTTCGCGGCGGAACTGGCCGCACTGGTCTACCCGGACGGCAACGGCGGCTTCCGGACCGAGCCGGTCGAGTGGGGCAGCCTGGTCAAGCGGCGGCCCCCGGGCGGCCCGCTCGGCCCGGACCACGCGGACCTGGCGGCGAGTGTGCAGCATGTGCTCCAGGCCGTGCTCCTCGACCTCGTCCGCTGGCTGCACGGCAGGACTGGCGACCGGTTCCTCGCCATGGCCGGCGGCGTCGCGCTGAACTGTGTGGCGAACTCGCGCCTGGCCTCCGACGGCCCGTTCGAGCGCATCTGGGTACAGCCGGCCGCGGGCGACGCGGGCACCGCGCTCGGCGGCGCACTGGCCCTGGCGGCGGAGGCAGGCGAGGACGTGGCCCCGATGCGGGATGCCTACCTGGGCCGCGGCTGGACCGACGAGGAACTCGCCGCGTGGCTCCACAACGCGGCCTGGCCCTACGAGCGGCCCGCCAGCATCGCCCGGGCGGTCGCCGCCGAACTCGCCGCGGACCAGATCGTGGCCTGGTTCGCCGGCCGCAGCGAGTACGGCCCCCGGGCGCTGGGCGCTCGCTCGCTGCTCGCCCACCCCGGACACCGGGCCAACCTGGACCGGCTGAACGCGGTGAAGGGCCGGGAGGAGTTCCGGCCGGTCGCGCCGATGGTGCTGGCCGACCGGGCGGCGGAGATATTCCGCGGCCCGCTGCCCAGCCCGTACATGCTGTTCGTGCACGAGGTCGCGCCCGCCTGGCGGGAGCGCATCCCGGCGGTCGTGCACGTGGACGGCACGGCCCGGGTGCAGACGGTGGACCGGGAGACCCAGCCGGAACTGGCGGAACTGCTGGACGAGTTCGCGGCCCGCACCGGCCTGCCCGTGGTGGTGAACACCAGCCTGAACACCGCCGGGCGCCCCATGGTGGACGACCCGCGGGACGCGCTGGAGTGTTTCGGCTCCGCCCCGGTGGACGTGCTGGCGCTCGGGCCGTTCCTGATCCGGCGCCCGGGGAGGCCGGCGTGACGCGACCGGCGCGAACCCTGGCCGCAATACGGCCGGACGGGATGGGCGACGTACTGCTCACCGGCCCGGCGGTACGTGCCTTGGCCCAGGCCGGCCGGGTAGCGTTCCTGGCCGGCCCGGCCGGTGCAGCAGCCGCCGCGCTGCTTCCGGGCGTGCACCGGGTGATCCGGTGCGCGATCCCCTGGATCGACCCCGATCCCGGGCCGATGGGGATGCGTACCCTGGCGCGGCTGATCGGCTCGGTGCAGGGGCTGCACGCCGATGAAGCGGTGATCTTCACCTCGTTCCACCAGTCACCGCTGCCGATGGCGCTGGTCCTGCGGCTGGCCGGAGTGCGGCGGATCAGTGCTATCAGCGAGGACTACCCCGGTTCGCTGCTGGACGTGCGGCACCAGGTGACCGGCGACCTGCCGGAAGCAGAGCGGAACCTTTCCCTGGCGGCGGCGGCAGGCTTCTGCCTTCCTCCCGGTGACGATGGCCGCCTGGCCGTCCGCTGGTCACTGCCCGACACAACCGGCCTCACCGGTGGCGGTTCCTACGTCGTGGTGCACCCCGGCGCGTCGGTGCCCGCACGCCGGCCCTCCGCGCCGGTGCTAGGAAACATCGTCGCGGAGCTCACCGCCGGGGGGCACCGGGTAGTGATCACCGGCGCTGCCGCCGACCAGCCCTTGGCCGCCCAGGTACGCCGCCACGCGGGCGCCGCCGGCCCGGGGCTTGTGGTGGACGTCACCGGCCGCACCAGCCTGGCCATGCTGGCTTCGGTGCTGGCCCGCGCGGACGTCGCCGTAGCGCCCAACACCGGCGCCGCCCACTTGGCCGCCGCGGTGGGCACCCCCGTGGTCAGCCTTTTCGCACCGGTCGTCCCGGCGGCGCGCTGGGCGCCGTACCGGGTGCCCAGCGTGGTGCTCGGCGACCAGGCCGCACCGTGCGCGGGCACCCGGGCCCGATACTGCCCGGAGCCCGGTCACCCATGCCTGGACACCGTCGATCCCCGCCAGGTGGCGCGCGCGGTGGCGGACCTGCACGGGCGGCGCGGCCCGGATGGGAGCCTGCTCAAAACCGGGGCGGCGCCATGAGGATCCTGATCTGGCACCTGCACGGATCCTGGCTGAACTCGTTCGTTCAGGGGCCGCACGAGTATCTGGTGCCGGTCACGCCGGACCGGGGGCCGTTCGGTCTCGGCCGGGCCCGGACCTGGGACTGGCCGGCCAGCGTGCAGGAGGCGGCCCCGGCGGAACTGGCGGGAGAGCCGGTCGACGTGGTGGTGCTGCAACGGCCCGGGGAACTCGACCTGGCCACCGCCTGGCTCGGCCGCGTGCCCGGCCGGGACCTGCCCGCGGTGTACCTGGAACACAATGCGCCGCCGGGGACCGCTGCGGGCAGCCGCCATCCGATGGCCGGTGCAGGCCTGCCTATCGTGCACGTCACCCACTTCAACGCGCTGTACTGGGACTGCGGGCGCGCCCCGGTAATGCTCGTGGAGCACGGAATCCCCGACCCGGGCGCCCGCTGGACCGGCGAGATCCCCCGGGCCGCGGCGGTGATCAACGATCCGCTGCCGCGGTGGCGCACCACAGGAACCGACTTGCTGCCCGGCCTGGCCGCGGCGGCGCCGCTGGATGTCTTTGGCATGCGCGTCACCGGGCTGTGCCGGGCGCTGGGCCTGCCGCCGGGCCGCTGCCGTGAGCACGAGAACCTGCCGCAGCACCTGTTGCACGGCGAGATTGCCCGCCGCCGGGTCTATCTGCACCCCTACCGGTGGACCTCACTGGGCCTCAGCCTGATCGAGGCGATGCACCTGGCCATGCCGGTGGTGGTGCTCGCCGCCACCGAAGCGCCGCTGGCGGTGCCCCCAGGCGCCGGCGCGATCTCCACCAGCCCGGTGGAACTCGCCGCGGCGCTGCGCCGGTTTCTGCGCGACCCGCGGGCGGCGCGGGCGGCCGGGGCGGCGGCCAGGGAGGCGGCCTGCGCCCGCTACTCCCTCAAGCGCTTCCTCTCTGACTGGGACGAGGTTCTGCGGGAGGCATGTCAATGAGGATCGCCATGGTGTCCGAGCACGCCGACCCGACCGCGGCGCTCGGCAGCGCCGACGCCGGCGGCCAGAACGTGCACGTCGCGGCGCTGGCCTGTGAACTGGCCGGGCTGGGTCACCTGGTCACCGTGTACACCAGGAGGACCAGTCCGGGCCAGGCACCCGTGGCGGAACTCAGTCCCGGGGCGACGGTGCGGCGGCTGCAGGCGGGGCCGGCCGCTCCGCTGCCCAAGGACAAACTGCTGCCGCACATGGGCGAACTGGGTGAGCGCCTGGGCCGGGAGTGGCGGCGCCACCCGCCCGATGTCATCCACGCCCACTTCTGGATGTCCGGGCTGGCCGCGCTGCGGGGCGCCGCTGGCACCGGCGCGCCGGTGGCACAGACCTTCCATGCACTGGGCACGGTCAAGGCCCGGTACCAGGGCCCGAAGGACACCAGCCCGGCCGGCCGCATCGACGCCGAGCGCCGTATCGGCCTCGACTGCGACCAGGTCATCGCCACGTGCACGGACGAGGCCGCGGAACTGCACGCCATGGGCATCCCCCGCGCCCAGGTCTCGATCGTGCCGTGCGGGGTGGACACGGCGGTGTTCACGCCCGCGGCCCCGGGCAGCCGCACCCGGGCCGGCCGGCCCCGGCTGCTGATGCTGGGGCGCCTGGTCGAACGCAAGGGCATCGAGGACGCCATCGCGGCGCTGGCGCGGCTGCCCCGCGCGGAACTGGTGGTGGCGGGCGGCCCCAGCCGGGCGGAACTGTGCGCCGACCCCGAATACCGGCGGCTGCGCGGCGCGGCCCGGGCCCACCAGGTCTCCGACCGGGTGACGTTCACCGGCGGGGTCGCCCGCTCGCGGGTTCCCGCGCTGCTGCGCTCGGCGGACGTGGTGGTGTGCGCCCCCTGGTACGAGCCGTTCGGCATCGTCCCGCTGGAAGCGATGGCCTGCGGTGTACCCGTGGTCGCCACCGCGGTCGGCGGGCTGGCCGATAGCGTCGTCCCCGGCCGCACCGGCCTGCTCGTCCCGCCCAGGGATCCGGCCGCACTGGCCGACGCGATCGCGGCGCTGCTCGCCAGCCCGATCCTGGGCGCGGCGTTCGGCCGGGCTGGAAGACGCCGGGCGCAGCACTGGTACGACTGGGCACGCGTGGCGGCGCAGACCGAGACGGTGTACCTGAGGCTGGCCGCCGGGACCCGGCCCGGGCGGCAGGCGGCCGGGCGGGCGGCCGCGGGGGCCGCGCCGTGAGCCCGCCCCCGCCGGGACGCCCGGCCGCCCAGCTGGACGGGGACAGCGCAGTCACCGCGTGGCTGGATCCCGGCGGGCAGGCGGAACTGGACCAGCATTTGGACCAGCTCATCCGGGCGTTGCGCTGCCCGCAGACCGGCCTGCGGAGCGCCCGCCGGTGGGGGCGGGCGCTTGCCCGGCCGTTGCTGGCAGGGCACCGGCTGCTGGCCGCGGGGAACGGCGGGAGCGCCGCCGAGGCGCAGCACCTGACGGCCGAACTGGTGGGCCGGTACCTGGGCGACCGGCCGCCATTGTCGGCCATCGCCCTGCACGCGGAGACGTCCAGCCTGACCGCTATCTGCAACGACTTCGGCGCCGCCGAGGCCTTCGCCCGCCAGGTGGCCGCGCACGGGCGCCCCGGGGACACGCTGCTGCTGCTGTCGGCGAGTGGCCGCAGCGGTAACGTACTGGCCGCGGCCGAGCGCGCCCGGTCACTGGGCATCCGCGTCTGGGCCATGACCGGGGCCGCCCCCAACCCGCTGGCCAGCAGCGCGGACGACGCTCTCTGCGTCGCCGGGCCGGACACCGCCACGGTCCAGGAGGTCCACCTGGTCGCGATCCATGCGCTGTGCGCGGCGCTGGACGCCGAGGTCGCAAGGGTCACCGCGCGATGAGTGGGGATGGCGCGCTGGTCGTGGTCGGCGATGCGCTGCTCGACCGGGACATGGACGGTCACGCCAGCAGGCTGGTGCCCGACGCGCCCGCGCCCGTGCTCGACGATGTGGTGGAAACCCGCCGCCCGGGCGGCGCCGCCCTCGCCGCCCTGCTCGCCGCGCTGGACGGCACCCCGGTGGTGCTGCTGGCCCCGTTCGGCGACGACCCCGCGAGTGCTGCTGTCCGGACAATGCTCGAGCCGTGGCTGAGCGTCGTGCCGTTGCCCCTGCGCGGTCCGCTGCAGGAAAAGACGAGGTTCCGGGCGTCCGGGCAGACCCTGCTGCGGGTGGACTCTCCCGCCGGGTCGGCCGGCCCCGCCGGGCCCGAAGCCGCCGATGCCATCTCCGGGGCGGGCGGGCTGCTGGTCTCCGACTACGGCCGCGGTGCCACCGCCGACCCCCGGCTGCGCGGCTGGCTCGCGGCCCGGGCCCGGCGGGCGCCGCTGGTCTGGGATCCGCACCCGCGCGGGAGCGACCCGGTGCCGGGCACCCGCGTGGTGACCCCCAACCACAGTGAAGCGGCCGCCGCGGCGGGTCCTGGGCAACTGCCCAAGGGGCCGGTGATCAGCTCCGCTGCCGCCGCCGCCCGGCGGCTGCTCAGCCGATGGCAGGTGGACGCGGTGGCGGTGACGCTGGGCGCGGCCGGCGCACTGCTCGCCGCCCCGGGCAGCGCGGCTCCGCTGGTCGTCCCGGCGCAGCCCGCCGGTGACGCCGACAGCTGCGGAGCGGGAGATCGTTTCGCCGCCGCAGTCGCGGCGGCGCTGCGCGCCGGCGCACTCCTGTCGGAGGCGATCATCCAAGCCACGGCGGCAGCCAGCGAATTCCTCGCCCAGGGTGGGGTGGCACGGCTGCCGGGCCCGCAGGCCCAGGCCACGGCACCCGGTGCGGCCCGCCTGGCCGGCCAGTTGCCGCCGGGCAGCGCAGCGCCGCCGGGAACCGGAACGGAGGAAGCGCTGCGGGTCGCCGGCGCCGTGCGCCGCGGCGGCGGCACCGTGGTCGCCACCGGCGGATGCTTCGACGTGCTGCACGCCGGCCACATCAGCATGCTGACGGCGGCCCGTGCACTCGGCGACTGCCTGGTCGTCTGCCTCAATTCGGACGCGTCGGTGCGGCGGCTCAAAGGGGACGGGCGGCCGTTCAACACCGCCGCCGACCGGGCTGCCGTGCTCACCGCGCTGGCATGCGTGGACTGCGTGCTGATCTTCGACGAGGACACCCCCGCCGCGGCGCTGCGCCGGCTCCGCCCAGGGGTGTGGGTGAAGGGCGGCGACTACAGCGGCCAGGACCTGCCGGAAGCGTCCGTGCTCGGCGCCTGGGGAGGGCAGGCGGTCACCGTGCCCTACCTCGACGGCCGGTCGACCACCGGCCTGTACACCGCCGCCATGGCGCTGGGTGAGCCGTGACCGGCCGCGTCCTGCTGCTGCGGGCGCTCGGCCTGGGCGACTTCCTCACCGGGGTGCCCGCCTACCGGGCCGTGCGCCGGGCCTTCGGCGGCCACCGCATCGTGCTCGCCGCCCCCCAGGTGCTCGCCGAACTCGCCCCGCTGACCGGTGCGCTCGACGAACTGCTGCCCACCGGTGAGCTCCAGCCGGTCCGGTGGCCCGGTCCGCCGCCGGAGGTCGCGATCGACCTGCACGGGCGCGGCCCGGCCAGCCACCGCCTGGTCGCGGCGCTGCACCCGCGCCGCCTCATCGTGTTCGGCGGGCCGCACGGCGGCGGCTTCGCCGGGCCGCCGTGGTACCCGGGTGAGCACGAGGTGGCCCGGTGGTGCCGGCTGTGCGCGGAGTCAGGTATCCCGGCGGACCCGGCCGACCTGCTGCTCAGCAGGCCGGAACCGCCAGGTGGTGGCGCAGGGCCGGCGGCCACACCGACGCTGATCCATCCCGGGGCCGGGTCGGGCAGCCGCCGCTGGCCCGCGGCCCGGTTCGCGGCCGTGGCCCGCCACCTGGCCGCTGCCGGGCACCAGATCCGGGTGACCGGCTCCGCGGCGGAACGCGCCCTGGCCGAGCGGGTGGCCCGGCTGGCCGGGCTGCCCGTCGGCTGCGTGCTGGCGGGCACGACCTCGCTGCGCGGGCTCGCCGCGCTAGCCGCCTCGGCCCGGCTGGTGATCTGCGGGGACACCGGGATGTCACACCTCGCATCGGCCTATGCCCGCCCGTCGGTGACACTGTTCGGGCCGGTGCCGCCCGCCGAGTGGGGCCCGCCCGCGCACCCCCGCCACCAGGCGCTCTGGCGCGCCCGCCCCGGCTACCGCGGGAACCCGCACGGCGCCCGGGCGGATCCGGCGCTCCGCGCGGTCACCGTCGCCGACGTGCTCGGCGCGGCGAGCCGCGCACTGTGGGCCGTGCGCGTGCCCGAGCACACGGCAAAGAGCCCGGCACCATGACCGCGGGCGCGGGCGGGGCACGCGAGCCCGGTATCCGGGTGCTGGTCACCGGCTGGCCCAGTTTCGCCGACGGTGTGGCGACCGCGGGTGACGTGCTGGCCATGGAGGCGGTCGCCGCCGCCCTGGCTGGCGCGGAGATAGGCTGCGACCTGGCCTGGAGCCCGGTGCTGCGGCCTGGCGGCCTGGACCTGGCGGACGCCGCCCCGGGCCGCTACACGCACCTGGTCTTCGCCTGCGGCCCGCTGCACGGCCCCCAGGTGGCAGGGCTGCACGAGAGGTACCGTGCCTGTACCCGCATCGCGGTCGGCGTTTCCGTGGTGGATCCGGCGGACCCGGCGGCCGCCAGGTTCGACCTGATCCTGGCCCGCGATGCTCCCGGCACTGAGGCCCAGCGCGACCTTTCCGCCCAGGTGCCGGTCACCCCGGTACCGGTGGCCGGCGTGGTGCTCGCCGACGAGCAGCCCGAGTACCGCGCGGCGCAGACCGGCCCGCCGGTCACGGCCTGGCTGTCCCGCTGGCTCACCGGACTGAACTGCGCCCGGATCCCGCTGGACACCCGCCTCGATACCCGCGACTGGGCGCATCACGCCACGCCCGGGCAGTTCGAGTCGGTGATCCGGCGGCTCGACGTCGTGGTGACCACCCGGCTGCACGGGCTGGTGCTGGCGCTGAAGAACGGTGTGCCCGCGCTGGCGGTCGACCCGGTTCCCGGTGGCGCCAAGGTCACCGCGCAGGCCTGCGCCTGGGGCTGGCCAGTCCTCACCGCCAGCCGGGATGACACGCCCGACCCGGGCAGCCTGGACCGGCTGTGGTCCTGGTGCCTGTCCGCCGAGGGCGCGTCCCGGGCCCGCGCCGCGGCGGCAGGGAACTGGGCGCCGCCGCTCACCCGCGGCCTGCTCGCCGCGCTGACCGGAGACCAGCCGCCGGGCCCCCACCAGGGCCCGTGAGGCTGGGCTTGCCAGCCGTTCACGGGCCCCAGGTGGGGGGGGCGCCGGCCTGGTGGGTGCTGCCAGGCCGGCGCCGATCTTGGACGGCTCAGCCGGCCAGCCTGGACCGCAGCATCTGCTTACCGAGTTCGGCGCCCTTACGGCTGTCGGACTGGGCCTTGCGGAAGAACCGCGCCAGTTCGCCGTCACCCTCCCGCTCGGCGTCGGCGATGTAGGTCTCCAGCCGGAGAGTGTTGCTCAGGCACGCCTCGGTGAACCAGATCAGGTTGTAGTCCTTGTCCACGGTCCCGGTGATGTGACCGGTCTCGCCGCTGGTCATGGCAATACTCCTTTCGGTGGCCGTCTGTGGTGCCGGGCACCGGGCCCGGTCAGGCCTGGCCCCGGTCGGTCGCGGCGTCCCTGGCCCGGTCGGCCGCGGCGGCGGCCGGGCCCGCGGTCTTCAGCACGCCCGGCGAGGGCGGAGTGTGCGGGTGCGGCCGGGTCGGCGCGGTTTTCTTGGCCTGCTCCAGGCTCTCCCCGAGGTCGAAGGCCTCCGTCTCGGTCATGACGGCCCGCAGGGCCGGCCAGACCTGGGTCTCCTCGAATGCGATGTGCTCCCGGCCGGCCTTGATGAACTCGCCGAGCAGCCTTTCAAACTCGGGGTTGTCCGCGTCGAGCTTGTCCAGCTTGGCGAGCACCTCCTTGCCTTCCTGTTCCTGGCCGATGGCCTGGTCGGCGAGCTTGTCGCCGTCCGGGAGAAGCTTGCGCACGGCCGGCCAGAAGTACATTTCCTCGATGGCCTCATGCTTGGACTCCTCGATGACGAGTGTCTCGGCCATCTTCTTGCGCGCCGCAAGGACGCTGTCATTCGTGCCCGAGGTCGCCGGCGTTACCTCGAATTGGGAGAGCAGTTGCTTGACCTGCTCGTGATCGCTGGCTAGCACGTCGAAAGCGCTTGGCATGGGTTTCTCCCCGTCTGTCGATGGTCGGGTTCCCCCGTGCGGCTTCCCATGCCAGCGGAGATAAACCTCGCCCGGCGATTCGCCCACAGGTCAGGGCCGGCCGTGACGGGTCAGCATGCGGACGACGGCGCGCTCGGCCGCCCCCCGGGTGGCGAGGTCCCCGAACTCCGAGTTCCGGCCGAGGTCACGCAGCGCCGGGGCGATCGTTATGCCTGATTCGTACAGTTCGATCACCCGCGGATCGATGTAGGAGGCGCGCGCCACCGCCGGCGTGTTGCCCAGGTAGCCTGCGACCTCGGCAACCGCGCGGGCGATGGCCCGCTGGCGGGCCGCAGGGGTGCCCGCGGCGTGCTCGGACACGGCCAGGCCCACCGCCGCCAGCACCGTGGCGTGCCAGGTCCGGAAGTCCTTGGCGGTGAACTCGCCGCCTGAGATCTCCCGCAGGTAGGCGTTGATGTCCGCGGCGGTCACGTCGTGCCAGGCCCGGCCGGACCGGTAGCCGAACAGCCCGTCCCCGCCGCTCTTGCGGCGCTTGAGGCTGACGACCACGGCCCGCACGCCGGCGTCCGCCACCGCCTGTTCCCGCTGCTTGGCCCCCTTGGCGAGGTAGTCGAAGACCAGCTCGCCGCGGCGGCAGGCGACATGCTCGCGGCGGATCGTGGCGATGCCGAAGGTGCCGTTCTCCGCCGCGTACTCCTCGCCGCCGGGCCGGAAGAAGCCCAGATCGATGAGGCGGACCGCCGCGGCCAGGACCCGCTCCCGGCCCAGCCCGCGCCCGGCCAGGTGCCCGCTGACCGTTTCCCGCAGCCGCGGCAGAACGCGGCCGAACTCCAGTACCCGGTCGTGCTTGTCCCGGTCCCGCCGCTCCCGCCACAGGTCGTGATACCGGTACTGGCGCCGTCCCGCGGCGTCGGTGCCCACCGCCTGGATGTGCCCTCCCGGCTCAGCGCAGATCCAGACGTCCTCCCAGGCGGGGGGGATCACCAGCGCCTTGATCCGGGCCAGCGTCGCCGGGTCGCGGACCGGCTCGTCGCCGGCGGCGAGATAGCGGAACCCGCGCCCGCAGCGTACCCGCCGGATCCCCGGCCCGCCCGGGTCGCTGCGCCGTAGCCGGACGACAGCACCGGCGGCGGTCACGCCGCACCCGCGTCCATGGACCACCTCGCAATCACCCGGGCCAGCGCGGTTCCCGGCCAGCGTTTGTTTTCCGCACGCGGGGCAGAAGAAACGTGCCAATCGAAAGGAGTTGCTGTGCTGCTCATCATCGCGGTCCTGCTGCTCGCCCTGATCCTCTTCGGTGTCGGGTTCGCGGTCCACGTCCTGTGGTGGATCGCGCTCATCGTGCTTGCCCTGTGGCTGCTCGGGTTCCTGTTCCGGACGGCCGAAGGCGTGGGGTCCCGACGCCGCCGCTGGTACCGGTGGTAGCGGGCGCATAGAGCCAGCCGGGCTGCCGGGCGGTGCGCCGCCCCGGCAGCCCGTACTCATTCGCGGCCATCCCCGGCCGCGCGCTGACATGCGACAGGAGGTCTGATCATGCGGCTCGATTTCCTGCGGCCCCTGTACGCGGGCCCTGGCGGCTTCGCCTCGGTCTATCTGGACGCCTCCCGGACCACCGAGGACGCCACGGAACTGGTGGCGCTGCGCTGGCGGGCGGCGCGCGAGCGGCTTACCGCCGACGGCGCGGATGCGGCCACGGTCGGCGCGCTGGAGGACCTGGTGACCGGCCAGGCACACTCCGTCCCCGGGCTGGCCGCGTTCGCCAGGGACGGCGAGGTCGTCTTCGCCACCGGGCTGCCCAGCCCGCCCCGCCGGGAGATCAGCAGGTACGCGCCGCTGCCTCATGTCATGCCCCTGCTGGCCCAGTGGCCGCCGCAGGTCCCGCGGTTGCACGTGCGGGCCGACCGGTCGGGCGGTGAGATCGTCGCGGTCCGCCCGCACGACGGCCTCACCGACTCCAGTGGTGCGGGCGCCCGGGAGGATGTCAATGGGCGCGGCTGGCCGGTGCACAAGGCCTCGGTGGGCGGCTGGTCCCAGGCCCGCTTTCAGCGCTCCACCGAAGAGGCCTGGGCCGAGAACGCCAAGGAACTCGCCGAAGCGGTCACCGCGGCGGCCGAACGCTGCGGCGCGGAGTTCATCGTGGTCGCCGGCGACGCCCGGGCCCGGGCGCTGCTGCTCGAGCATCTCGCCACCCCGCTGCGCGAATCGGCGGTGATCGTCGACCGTGAGGTAGACGCCTCCTCGGGCCTGCTCGCGGAGGTGGCCCAGCACGCCGTGCAGGACCGTGTGGACGGCGAAACCCGGGCCCGGCTGGCGCAATTCCACAGCCAGCGTGCCGCCGGCCAGGCCGCCGAGGGTCTGGCCGCGACCCTGGCGGCGCTGCGTGACGGGCAGGCGGCGGAGGTGTTCATCGCCGATGATCCCTCCTCGACCGAGCGCGCCTGGGTCGGCCCGGAGCCGGCGGATGTGGCCGCGTCCCGGCAGGAACTGGCCGAGCGCGGGGTCGCGTCGGCCGTGCCCGACCGTGCCGACGCCGCGCTGGTCAGGGCCGCGGCCACCACCGGCGCCGAGTTGCGTTTCGTGCCGGACGGCGAACAGCCTCCCGGCTCCGGCGTCGGGGCGTTGCTGCGCTACCAGGCGCCGCGGAACTGAGCCGGCCCCGCTGGCCGGCGCGGGCACCGGGCGCGCTGGCCGGGCGGGCGCAGCGGCCGGCGGCGGCTGCCGCCGGGCCGCTGCCCTGGCTCCCGCGGGCGGGGCTCAGGGGTGCAGCAGGACCTTGGTGTATCCGTCGGCCCGCTTGTCGAACTTGTCGTAGGCGTCGGCCGCCTCGGCCAGCGGAAGCTCGTGCGAGACGAGCAGCGACGGCGTGGCCCGGCCGGCGATGATCAGGTCGCGCAGGGCCGCGTTGTACCGCTTGACCGGGCACTGGCCGGTGCCGACCCGCTGGCCCTTCTGGAACATGGTGCCGAAGTCGAAACCGATCCTGCCCTGCTTGGCGCCGTCGGTCGCAGCCTTGGGATCCTGGGGCACGTAGACGCCCACGACGCCGATCCCGCCAGTGGCCCGGACCGCCCTGACCAGGTTGTCCAGCACCATCTCCGGGTGCTCCTGGCCGGCCGGGTCATGCGCCTGATAGCCGACGGCCTCGATGCCGCAGTCAGCCCCCAGGCCATCGGTGGCGTCGATGATCTGCTCCGCCGGATCCCCGGCCGCGATGCTGACCGGCGTCGCGCCGAACCGCTCCGCCAGCGTGAGCCGGTCGGGCTGGAAGTCGGCGACGAACACGCGGGCGGCGCCGCGCAGATAGCTGCTGTGCGCGGCGAGCAGGCCGACCGGCCCCGCCCCAAAGACCGCGACCGTGTCACCCGGCCGCACGCCGGCCAGTTCCGCGCCGTGGTACCCGGTGGGGAAGATGTCGGACAGCGTCGCGAAGTCCCGCTCCCATTCCTGGCCGGGCGGCAGTTCGAGCAGGTTGAAGTCCGCGTAGGGGACCCGCAGATACTCCGCCTGGCCGCCCGGATACGGGCCCATCTGGGCGTAACCGTAGGCGGCGCCGTCCACTCCCTCGGTGGGGTTGGTGCGCAGGCAGAACGAGGTCCAGCCGGCCACGCAGTTGCGGCAGGTACCGCAGGCGATGTTGAACGGCACGGAGACCCGGTCACCGGGCCTTATCCGGGTCACGGCCGACCCGGTGTCCTCGACGATCCCCATGTTCTCGTGACCGAGGATCTTGCCTTCCTCCACGGCGGTGCGGCCCTCGTACATGTGCAGGTCGGATCCGCAGATGTTGGTGGTGGTGATCCGCACGATGGCGTCGCCGGGCGCCTCGATCTCCGGTTCGGGCACGTCCGCCACGGCCACGCGGTAGGGACCGGCGTACTGGACAGCCTTCATCACGTCTCCTCGCTCTGGTGGCTTTTCCTGTCTCGATGGCGGCTGCCCAAGGGAGCGCGGCGTTAACCTCCCGGGGCCCTGCTTTAAGGTGGTGGCCTCATGATCGGAGCCGAGGCAAGGAGCGATGCGGATGGACACCCTGGAAGCCTGGGCCGAAGCGCTCTGCACCGAACTGGGGCTCGATCCGGCCGAGGCGAGCCAGAAGGTGGTGCTGGACCTGGCCAGGGTGGTCGCGCACACGGTGGACCGGCCGGCGGCGCCACTGACCGCCTACTTCCTCGGCATGGCGGTCGGCCGCGGAGAGCCGCTCGCGGAAACGGCGCAGCGGATCCAGCAGCTTGCCCGCGGCTGGCCCACGAGCCACTGACAGCGGCCGCTCAGGCCGTGAGCCGGTGCGCGCCGGCGTATACGTTCATCGTCGGGCCGCGCAGGAAACCGACCAGGGTGAGGCCCGCCTCCTCGGCCAGGTCGACGGCGAGCGAGGACGGCGCGGAGACGGCGGCGAGCAGCGGGATGCCGGCCAGGACCGCCTTTTGCACGAGTTCGAACGAGGCCCGGCCGCTGACCAGCAGGACGCAGCCGGCCAGCGGCAGACGGCCGGCCAGCAGTGCCCAGCCCACGATCTTGTCCACGGCGTTGTGCCTGCCCACATCCTCGCGGACGGCGACCAGGTCGCCGCCGGCGGTGAACAGCCCGGCGGCGTGCAGGCCACCGGTGCGGGAGAATACCCGCTGTGCGTCGCGGAGCCGGTCCGGCAGCGCGGCAAGCACGCCCGGGTCGAACCGGGTGGCGTCCTGCGCCAGTGGCGCCCGGGGCAGCACGCAGATGTCGTGGACGCTGGTCTTGCCGCAGATGCCGCAGGCGCTGGAGGTGAGGAAGTCCCGCCGGGCGCCCGGCGCCACGGTGACCCCGGCGGCGAGGGTGACGTCGGCGATGTTGCCCATCCCCTCGTGGCCGCCGTGACCGCAGGTGGTCCCGTCGCACAGCCGGATACCGGTGATGTCGGCCGGTGACCGGACCACGGCCTCGCCGGTCAGGAACCCGGCGGCGAGTTCGGTGTCGTCACCCGGGGTGCGCATGGTGATCGCCAGCGCCTGTCCGTTCACCCGGATGCCCAGCGGCTCCTCGGCCGCCAGGAAGTCGGCGCGGGGCGTGATGTCCCCGGGCCCCGGGCCGTCCAGGGTGATCCGCAGCACCTTCCGCCGCGCCGTCCGACTGGGCACTATCTTATTCTCCGCCTGCCTGGTTCTTGGCCCGTCAAGCCGGCGGCCGTCCGTCAGCGGCCGACCGCGCGGGCCAGTTGCGCCTTGCTCATCGACGAACGGCCTTTCACGCCGCGGCGGCGCGCCTCCGCGTAGAGCTGGTCCTTGGTCGGGCCACCGGCGCCGCGATGGGAGCGCAGCCCGCCGCGCCGCCCCGGCGACATGTCGTCCGTGGAGGACCGGCTGGCGGTCTTGGCCTCGCCGGAGCGGGCCCGTTCCTTGTTGACGGTGCGCGCCGCGATCTCCTCCGCCCTGCCGGTGCTTTCGCCCCGCTGCTTGGCGCTTTCCTTGATGTGCTCGTACTGCCGCTCGCGCTTGGGACTCGATCCCCGTGGCATGGAAACCTACCTCCTGGCTGTCGGTACTGGTGTTCATGCGCCGTGTGGACAGGCCACTACCCCGGAGGGGTGCGGTGCAATCCAGCCGCGCGCCGCGGCACGTCGCTGCCCTTCCCGGCGGGGCGCGGGCCCGCCGTTACGGCAGGCCACGCCGGGCCCACCAGCTTTCCGCAAGGCGCAGACCCGTCCCCTGCCGGAAACGCGATTGTGTTAACTCCAGCCTCATATGGGAAGCGGACCGGGGGTACAGCCAGGCCGGCCCCAAGGGAGGGAACCACAGCATGGGTATGTTCTGGGCCTCGATAGCAATTGGTCTGCTCCTCGTCGCCCTCGGCGTGGGCATACCGTACTGGCTCACCCACCGGGGCATGCATCCAAGCGATCCCGCCGAGGCGCAGGCGTACCTCGACGCCAAGGACGAGATGACGCAGACAGCGGACACCGGCCAGCGACGGTCGGCCGTCAAGGCTGCCAAGGCACGCAGGAAGGGCGCCTCGCAGGACGGGCACGACGCCTGACTCCAGCGGGCTCACCCGGAGGTGGGTTCCCCCAGCGAAGCGCCGCGGCGGCGCGGCCGGGGCTCACGGCCGCGGCCGGCGCCGCCGGTGAGGCAGTCCCGGAGGCGGGTCAGCGCGGTGTTGAGCAGCCGGGAGACGTGCATCTGGGAGATGCCGAGGCGCTGGCCTATCTCGGCCTGGGTCATGTTGCCGTAGAAGCGCATGGCCAGGATGCGCTGTTGCCGTGGTGGCAGGGCTGACCAGTGGGTCCATAGCGCGTCGCTGTCCACGGCGTGCTCGATGCCCGGGTCGTCGTCGCCGAGCAGTTCGCCGAAGGTTGCCGCGTCGTCAGCGGCGGACACCGGGGCGTCCAGGTACGACGGGCGGAAGGCCAGTTCGGCTCGCTCGGCCTCACGCAGTTCCTCGAGGTTGAGGCCGGCCGCCTCGGCGAGCTCGTCATTGCCGGGTGTTCGGCCCAGTTCCTGGGTCAGCGACGCACGGGCGGCGCGGACCGCGAGCATGTGCTCCTGGCTGGTGCGCTGGACCCGTACCTGCCACCGTTTGTCCCGGAAGTGCCGCTTGAGCTCCCCGCTCACGCACGGCTGCGCGTAGGCGACCAGGTTGGGCCCCAGCTCCGGGTTGAAGTTGCTGATCGCCTTCAGCAGCCCGAGATACCCCACCTGCATCAGGTCTTCCAGCGGCTCGGGGCTGTCCCGGTAGCGGCGCACGCAGCCCTGCACCACGAAGTCGTACCGGCGGACCAGGATCTCGTACGCCGCGGCCCGCCGCGGCGAGCTGACCGGCAGCGACTGCACCAGCTCGATCAGAGCCTCGTCGGTGGCATCGCCCGGCAGCCCGCCCGCTGGCCCGGACCGGCCACCGCTGCGCCCCCGTGAATCACCCATGACCAGGTCACCTTTCGGTGGTATCGCCGCGACCCGGAAGCTGGCGGAAAAAAGGCAGAAGCCAGCCCTGGGCGTGCGGCTGGCTTCTCAACCGTCCGTACCACCTGTTGCCCGCCAGAAGCGGTTCAATCATCGGCTCCTCCTCCGGCCAGGGCGGGAAAGCCCGGACGGAGGGCGGGCCGGCCGCATGGCGTGGGCATACTCACCGCACGCTGGGTAGGGCACACTCAAGAGATCGTGTACTGCGAAAGGGAGCGCCCGTGCCTGGAGCGCCGCGTGGCCCGAGGTGATCAGCTACCTTGCGGCGCTGCTCGCCGCCGTTACCAACGCAACGTCCAACGCGCTGAACCGTAAGGCCGCCCGCGAGGCACCCACCCGGGCCCAGTTCCGGATCGGGCTGATCACCGACCTGCTGCACCGCCGGGCCTGGCTGGCCGCCATCGGGCTGATGTTCGGCTCCTTCGTGTTCTCTGCGATCGCGCTGGGGGACCGGTGAGCTCGCGGCGGTACAGCTCGTCATCATCCTGGAGCTGCCGATGACGCTGATCATCGGGGCGCGGATGCGGCCGGGGCGCCGGCCCCGGGCGGCCCGGCGCCCGGCGGCCAGGGCTGCCGTGACGACGGTGGGGCACCGGTGACAGCGGGGCACCGATGACGATCATGATCACGCTGATTGCGGCGATGCTGGCAGGCACCGGCTTCGTCCTGCAACAGCACGCGGCGGAGCAGGCACCGAAGTCCTACTTCATGCGGCTGCGGCTGATCGCCAGCCTGGCGCACCGGCCACGGTGGCTCGCCGGCGTCGGCGTAATGGCTGCGGGCCAGGTGCTCTCGGCGTGGGCCATCGGCCATGTCACGCTCTCCGTCGCCGAGCCGCTGCTGACCAGCAGCCTGATCTTCGCACTGGCGCTCGCCGTTCCGCTGTCCGGCCAGCGGCTGCACGCCACCGAGATACTCGGTGGCGTGCTGCTCAGCGGGGGCGTCGCCGCCCTGTCCCTGGCACGTACGTCCGGGCCGCCCACCGAATCGTTCGGCTCCTTCGCCGCCTGGCCCGCCGCGGCGGGGATCGCCGCGGTCGCCGGCGGGTTCCTCGTGGCAGGGCTGAGCCGCACCGGGCAGCAGCGAGCTACCCTCACAGGCGCCGCCGCGGGCCTGATATTCGGCATATCCGACGCGCTGACCAGGCGGGCCGTGGAGATCCTGGACAGCCATTCGGTGCTCGCGCTGCTGACAGGCTGGCCCGTCTACGCCGTCGTCGTGGCGAGCTTGGCGGGCTTCTGGCTGATGGAGAGCGCGTTCAGCGCGGCGCCGCTGCACGCGTCGCTGCCGACGATCACGGCGGCCGAACCGGTCGCCGGGATGCTCCTGGGTGTCGTGGTCTTCGGCGACGTCATCCATATCTCGCCGGGCATGCTGGCGCTGCAGGGAGCGGGGCTCGCCGCTCTGGTCCTCGGCGTGATCCTGGTAGCCCGCGCCCCGGTGCTCAGCCGGCTTGGCCGCCCCGCGGCGGCCAAGCTGGCGCGGCCACCCGGACCGCGCCGCGCGCCAGCGCCCGTGGTGCCACCCGGGCCGACCGGCCCGGCCGTTTAGCAAGAGCGCCCGGGTAGGGCGGATGCCAGGAAAACCGGCGAGAGCGCAACGCAGAAGTGCCAGGCGATGCCATGACAGCGGCAGCCGCGGCGATGCCATGACAGCGCCGGCCAGGGTCCGGGATGCCGTCGCGCCAGCCTGGCTGATCGAGGCGGTCCGGCCCAGCCCGGCACCTCTCCCCGTTGGGCTGATGGTCCGCTCGGCGCTCGCGATCTGCGTGCCCCTGGCCGTAGGCTTCGCCGCACATCAGCCCACGCTCGGCCTGCTCCCCGCCATCGGCGGCCTGCTCGCCAGCGTGGTGGACATCGGCGGCCCGTATCCCGCCAGGGCACGGCGCGTGGTCTCGGCCACCGTGGCGGGCGGAGCAGCCGGCCTGGTTCTCGGCACCCTTGTCCACGACCGCGGCTGGATCACCATCGCCGTGCTGATCGTCGTGGCGGGCGTGTCCGCGCTGCTGGCGACGGCCGGCGGTACCGCGTCGGTGACCGGGCTGCAACTGCTGGTCTACACCTCGTTCGGCACCGGGCCGCTCGGCGCGCTGCGGCCGTGGTGGCACGCGCCGCTGCTGATGCTGGCCGGAGCCGGCTGGGCGCTGCTGCTCATCGTGCCCGGCTGGCTGCTGCACCCCCGGGCCGCCGAGCAGCGGGCCGTGGCCGCGGTGTACCGGTCGCTGGCCGGTGAACTGCGTGCGGCGGGCACTCCCGGGTTCGCCGCCAGCCGGCGTGCGGTGACTACCGCGCTGAACGCGGCCTATGACGAGTTGCTGGCCGTGCGGTCCACGTCCAGCGGGTCGGATCGGCGGCTGATGCGGCTGGTGGCGCTGCTAACCCAGAGCCATCTGGTCGCCGAGGCGGTGGCGACCGTCGCGGCCGAGGGCACCCGGGCGCCCGCGGAGATGGTCTCCGCGGCGGAACAACTGGCCGAGGCGGTGCGCACCGGCACCGCGCCACCGGCGATCCCGCCGCCCTGGCGGGGCAGCCCGGGCGCGCAGGCACTCAGCGACGCCCTGGCCGGTGCGGCGCGGCTGCTCGCCGGGGAACGGGTGTCCCGCACCGGCCTGCGCCGCCCCAGCACCCGCGAGCGGCTTGGCCAGGCGGCCGACCAGCTCCGCGGCGGGCGGCTGATCTGGCTGTCCGCTGTCCGGCTGATGGCGTGCGTCGGCGTGGCCGCGCTGATGAGTGAGGTGCTGCCGCTGCAGCGCTCGTACTGGGTGATCCTCACCGTGGCCATCGTGCTCAAGCCGGACCTGGGCTCGGTGTTCGCAAGGGCCGTGCAGCGGGGCCTCGGCACGATCGTCGGCGTGCTGCTCGGCGCGGTCATCCTGGCGGTGGTCCCCTACGGCTGGCCGCTGCTCGCCCCCGCGGCCGTCCTCGCCGCGCTGCTCCCCTACGGGCGCATCCGGAACTATGGCCTGCTGTCGACGTTCCTCACCCCGCTGGTAGTCCTGTTGCTGGATCTGCCGGCCCGCACCGGCTGGCGGCTGGCCGAGGCCAGGCTGGTGGACACGCTGCTCGGCTGCGGCATCGTGCTGGTGATCGGGTACGCGCCCTGGCCGATGAGCTGGTACGCGCACCTGCCCGCGCAGTTCGCCAGGACGGTGGCCGACGTCACGGCCTACATGCAGCAGGCCCTGGTCGAGAGGTCACCCAGCCGGCACCGGTTGCGCCGGCGCGCCTACCGTGCCCTGTCCGACCTTCGCGCTGAGTTCCAGCGCACGCTGTCCGAGCCGCCCGCGGTGAGCCGCCGCGCCACCGCCTGGTGGCCCGCCGTGGCGGCCCTGGAGGATGTAGTGGACGCGGTCACCGCGGCGGCGGTGGCCGCGGGCCACGGAGCGCCTCCTCCCCCGCCGCAGCAGGTCCGGGAGCTGATCGCCGCGCTTGTGGGCATCGCGGACGCGGAGCGCTCCGGCGTCACGCCGCCGCAGCCAGCCCACCTGGCCGCCGAGGAGATCCCGGGCCCCGTCGCGGACGCCGTGCGCCGGGTCCAGGCGGCCCTGAAATAACCCTGCGAGGATGTGGCCCGGGTCACGCATCAGGGACGCTCTGCGGCAGCCGCCGCAACGTCAGCAGCGCCACGTCGTCACGAGCGGGCGTGCCGCCGACCAAGGCACCCATGACCGAGGCGCACACCTCGTCCGGCGGTTTCGCCACCACCGCGCCGCACAGCCGGGCCAGGCCCTCGTCGAGGGGGAGCTCTCGCCGCTCCACCAGCCCGTCGGTATACAGGCACAGCACCGCCCCGTGCGCGATCTTCACCGTGGTCACCTGACGCCGCGCACGTGGATCCACGCCGATCATGAGCCCGCCTGCCACGTCCACCAGGCTCCCGGCCTCCCCGGGCACGGCCGCCACCGGGGGAAGGTGGCCCGCCGAGGCGATGTGCGCCCGGTCCCGCGCGGCATCGAGCACCACGTACAGCACCGTGGCCAGCGCACCCGGCTCGAAATGCTGCATCTTGCGATCGACCCGGCCCAGGACCTCGGCCGGGTCGGTGGTTTCCAGGGCATAGGCCCGCAGCGCGCTGCGCATCCGCCCCATCACGACTGCCGCCGCCAGGCCGGAGCCGGCCACGTCGCCGATGACCACGCCCAATTCCCCGGAGGGCAGGACGAACACGTCATACCAGTCGCCGCCCAGGATGCCACTACCCGGTACGTACCGGGCGGCGATCTGCACCCCGGGCACGGCCGGCAGCGCGGTCGGCAGCAAGCTCCGCTGCAGCGCCGCCGCAGCGGCCCGGTCCTCCTGGGCCCGCAGCGATTGCACGGCGAGGGCCGCCCGGTCCGCGGCGAGCTGGAGCAGGCTGGCGTCATCGTCGGTGAATACCCGTGGCGTCCGCGACCCGACGTGCAGCACCCCGATCACCTCCCCGTCGGCGATCAGCGGCACCCCCAGCAAGGAGCGGATGCCCTCGGCCACCAGGATCGGGTTCAGCACCGTGGTGTGGTCCACGTGATCGAGGATCACCGGCTTGCCCCAGGCAGCGACGCGGCCGGCAAATCCCTGGCCTACCGGAATCCGGACCCCTTGGTATACCTCGGCTTCCAGCCCCGCCGCCGCAGCCGCCGTGAGCTGTCCTGACGGTGTGTCCAGCAACAGCAGCGCCGCCGTATCGGCCTGCAGGATGCTTTGCGCGCGCCGGAGCAGCACCGGCAGGAAGGCTTGATCGTCAAGCCGGGAGAGCGCGGCGTCGGTGATCGACTGGAGGTCGCGGAGCCTGGCCTGCACCCCGGCGGCGGTTTGCTGTCTCACCTCGCTGCCACCACCCGACGTTAGGCTTGCGCAGTGCCCCCTGCGGCGCGACCGCGGCGAACGAAGCCGGCCACCGGGCCCCCGCGGCTGGCTGGACAACCAGTGACAATTTTACCCGGGCCGCGGGCGCTGTGGCAGGCCCATGCGGACCGGGACTCCCGGTGAGAACAGGACACTGACCGGGCCGTCCGCGGGCGGCGGCAGGCCTGCAACGCCGATGAGGCTCTCCTCCAGCCGCAGCAGCGTGGCCCGGTGCAGTGGCCACGGCGGATGCTGGTTGGGCAGATAGCGCAGCAGGCCGCCGTACCAGGCGGCGTGCAGCCCCCAGCGGGCGGTCAGGAACCGCTCCAGGTCCGAGGGCCGGGCCAGCGGCTGCCCGACCCGGATGGCCAGCCTTAGCCGGGCGGCCGGGCCTGGCCAGCGCCGCCGGCTGGCGTAGCTGACCACGTCCCCGTGCCGGCGCACGGTCATCGCCGACCACTGGTACGGCAGCCGGAAACCCGCGCGGCCGGCGAGCACCGGCAGCAGCCGGGCGGCGTCCAGGGACCGGAACACCACCCCGCGCCGGCCGTCAGGCCCCACCGAGTACAGCCGGACGTTGGTTTCCGGAAACGACCCCAGGTAAGGCAGCCCGGGCAGGCCCAGCCAGCCGACCCGGTGCATCCGGAACGCGATCAGCCCAACGTAGCTGGTGCCGTCGAACAGGTCCGGGCGGGTGCCGCGGGGCAGCAGCCGGGCGGCCAGGGCCGGGGCCACCGGCCAGTGCAGGAACGCCAGGTCGCGCCATTGCTGGGTGAGCATTGGCCGGCCGACAGGACGCGGTGCGCCGGCGGTCACCGGCTCCGCCGCTGGCTCAGGCCGGGCCGGGTCACACCCGGTGGGCTCCGCCATGGCCGGCCCCTCTCCCGCCTGGCCCGGCTCACCCGGGCCGGCCGCTTAGATTCGCGTCAGTGCCTCCATCCTTCCCTGGTCAGCGCGCTCATGCCGGGCGCACCCAGGCGACGCAGCGTTAGGAGCACGGCTATCCGGGTAGGCGCAGCGTGAACAGGAGAAGACGCGGCGGCAACCGGGTAAGGCGGCCGTCATGGCGAGGGAGCGGGCGGATGGCCAAGCTGGTGTACAAGCTGGTCAGCATGTTGATCGGTGCCGTGGGTGGCATGGTGGCCAGCACGATCTTCAAGAAGGTCTGGAAGCTTGCGGCCGGCGAGGACGAGGCGCCCAAGGCGACCGATGCCGGTAAGGACTGGCAGGAGATCCTGGCCGCCGCCGCGCTCCAGGGTGCGATCTTCGCCGTGGTCACGGCCGCGGTGGAGCGTCTCGCCGCGGAAGGGACCCGGTCGCTGACCGGGACCTGGCCAGGCGAGGACCGCAAAGGGAAAGGAAAGAGGGCCTGACCGTGGCCGAATCATCGACCGTGCATAGCGCAGCCGGGACCCGGGCCAGCGGCGCGGACCACACAGATTCCCCGGGCAAGGCGAATCTTCCGGACCGGGCGCCCCGCCTCGGCGGTGGCTCCTGGCTGGCTGCGGGCCGCCGGACCCTGACCGAGTTCAAGAACGACTTCCTCCAGGATCGCGCCGCAGCGCTGACCTACTACGGTATCCAGGCGATCTTCCCCGGAATCCTGGTGCTGGTGTCCCTGCTGGGGCTGCTCGGCAAGTCGGCGACCCAGCCGCTGATCACGAACCTGGCCAAGGCGGCGCCGGCCAACGTGCGGACCATATTGCTTGGCGCAGTGACCCGGTTGCAGCATGGGCATTCCACGGCGGGCGTGCTCGCGATCGTGGGAATCGTGCTCGGCCTGTGGTCCACGTCCAGCTACGTCGCCGCGTTCATGCGGGCCGCCAACGCCATCTACGACGTCCCGGAGGGCCGCCCGGCCTGGAAGACGCTGCCGATCCGGCTCGGCGTGACTCTGGCGGTCATGGTGCTGCTGGTGCTGTCCGTGGTGATCGTCGTGATCACCGGCTCGCTGGCGCGGCACGTCGGACAGGTGCTCGGTGTCGGCTCCGCGGTGGTCACCACCTGGGACATCGCCAAGTGGCCGGTGCTGCTCATCCTGGTCTGCCTGATGGTCGCCCTGCTGTTCTGGGCCAGCCCGAACGCGAGGCAGGGGGGGCTGCGCTGGATCGTTCCCGGCGCGGTGCTGGCGGTCGTCACCTGGCTGGTCGCCTCCGGGCTGTTCGCCCTTTACGTGGCCAACTTCGGCCACTACAACAAGGTGTACGGCAGCATCGCCGGCATCATCATTTTCCTGATCTGGCTGTGGATCACCAACACCGCCATGTTGTTCGGTGCCGAGTTCAATGCGGAACTGGAGCGCGGCCGGGCCATCGCCGCGGGCAACCCGCCCGGCGCCGAGCCGTTCGTGGAGATG
>Ga0209166_10000612_pt1 | contig 36639 bp, 38 predicted proteins | sample Coa_R1_3_FD_187151 | JGI IMG/M metagenome (GOLD analysis project Ga0209166, IMG submission 187151) | Surface soil microbial communities from Centralia Pennsylvania, which are recovering from an underground coalmine fire - Coalmine... | ecosystem: Environmental > Terrestrial > Soil >...
GCGTCGCGGGACATCACGCAAGCTCCCGCAACGCGCTGGCATTATGTTGCGTAGAGGCTGTCAATCGTCTGTGAGATACCACCCAATCGAAAATGCGCAACATAATCGACCGCGCAACATATTCGGTGAACTTGCCGGCGGGGCCCTTCGGCGAGTCCTGGAGCCGCACGAACATCGAGCGGCCTGGGGAATTGTGGACATCACCGATCAGCCAATACTTCCCCTCGCGTTTACCGTTTGACAGATAGTGACGGCACAGCGCCTCGGCCTCGCGCGCGAGGCGATGTGCAAGCTCGGAGGCATCGCGGGGCATCACGCGGCCTCCCGTTCGGCGATGCGCTCAATCGGATATCGATCGAACACCTTCGCGAGCACCTCGGCTCCGTCAGCGTCAGTCGGCAGGAACATGCGCAGCTTCCACGAGATGATCTCCCCGAAGAGCCCATAAGCGCGCAGTCGATCGCGCATCGTGTCGGTGAAGCCGGACAATTCGATGCGGTAGGCACCCATGACCCGAACGCGGCGAAGCTGGAGGCCTTCGGAGAGGTCGAGGACGGTTCGGCCTTCCATCACCGCCACGAAGGCTTCGTCCGGCGTCAGCTTCGGCGCATCAGTCGCAAGGACATTCGCGACCCAGGCGGCCGAGACCTTGCAGCCGATAATGCGCTCGCCCGCATCGGTCTGAAGGCGGTAGACCCGGGTCGACTCGTTTGGCAGCCGCTTCCAGATCGGCAGCAGTAACCCCGCCACGATGTGGATCGTGCTCTCGGAGAACTCAGGGATGCCCGCAATCTCCGCCAGCCAGGCGGCGGAAAAGCGTTCGCGGTCGGCTTCGACCCAATGGCTTTCAGCCATCATCTTCAAGGGGACGCTGTGCTGCTCCATCGGTCGGATCAGCCGGACGCGCCGGTCGATTTCGCCGTCATCGAGCATGAAACTCGGCGCCGGGATCTGCACCGCGGGCCGGCCGGAGCGCGCGTTGATCAACAGGACGGCACGATGATCGGAAAGACGGCCGAGGGCGTCATCCAGCGTCACAGGGTGATTGCGCCGGCGCTCGGTGATCGTGAGAAGCCTGGTCTCGGCACCGGTCACCGGATGAACGTAAATCGTCCGGCGGTCGGCAATGACAAAGCTCTCGGCCCGGAGTGTTTCCAGCCCGACATCATAGGTGCCGGAGGCGATTGCGCCCTCGATGCGAGCGGTCAATAACTGCTCGAAAGCCGTGAACAGGATATTCTGAAGCTCGATCGTCAGCGCCAGCAACCTGTTCAGGAAGGTCGTAATCGGCGGCAGCTCATCCTTGATGCCATTGGCATCCATGAGCTTGAGGCCGGTCGCATCTTCGAACCGCTCCAGCGAGCAGCCCTCGAGCTTGCCCCGCGCAAGCAGCATGTAGAGTTGGCGCAGCGCGTCGCGGCCGTAGTGGCTTTCGAGATTGTCCTCGGGCCGGAACAGGCCCTGGCCCCCGGTCTGGCGCTGACCTCGCGTGATGGCGCCGAGCGTGTCGAGACGGCGCGCGATGGTGCTCAAGAAACGCTTCTCGGCTTTAACGTCGGTGGCGATCGGTCGGAACAGCGGCGGCTGGGCCTGGTTGGTACGGTTCGTGCGGCCGAGGCCCTGGATGGCGGCATCGGCTTTCCAGCCGGGCTCAAGCAAGTAATGGACGCGCAACCTGCGATTCCGAGCCGAGAGTTCGGCATGATACGAACGGCCGGTGCCGCCGGCATCGCTGAAGACAAGGATGCGCTTGGCGTCGTCCATGAAGGCAGCAGTCTCCGCGAGGTTTGCAGATGCGGCACGGTTCTCAACGATGAGGCGGCCTCCCTTACGGATGACGCGGCGAGAGCGGCCGGTTACCTCGGCGACCATGTCAGTCCCAAATCGCTGGACGATCTGGTCGAGCGCGCCTGGCACCGGCGGGAGCGAGGCGAGCTTCTCAATCAGGCGATCACGGCGCGCGACGGCTTCCCGGCTCTCTACAGGCTGGCCGTCGCGATAGACCGGCCGGGAGCAGAGGTTGCCTTCCGAGTCGGTGAATGGCTCAAAAAGCTGGACCGGGAAGGAGTGAGCGAGATAGTCGAGAACGTACTCACGCGGCGTGATGTCGACCTGGACGTCGCCCCAGTCCTCGGTCGGGATTTCGGCGAGACGCCGCTCCATCAGCGCCTCGCCGGTCGAGACAATCTGGATGACAGTCGCATGACCGGCGTCCAGATCGCGCTCGATCGAGCGGATCAGCGAAGGCGTCTTCATCGAGGTCAAGAGATGCCCGAAGAAGCGCTGTTTGGCGCTTTCGAACGCGGATCGCGCTGCGGATTTTGCCTGCGCGTTCAGCGTGCCGGTCGCACCGGTGATGTTGGCCGCCCGCATCGCGGCGTCGAGATTGTTATGGATGATGCCGAACGCGCCGGCATAGGCGTCATAGATGCGAACCTGCTCGGGCGTGAGCTGGTGTTCGACCAGTTCGTATTCAATTCCCTCGTAGGACAGAGAGCGCGCCGCATAGAGGCCGAGCGCTTTGAGGTCGCGCGCCAATACCTCCATCGCCGCGACACCGCCCTCCTCGATCGCCTCGACGAATTCAGCACGGGTGGCGAATGGAAAATCTTCACCGCCCCACAAGCCGAGCCGCTGGGCGTAAGCGAGATTGTGCACCGTGGTGGCGCCGGTTGCCGAGACGTAGACCACGCGGGCATTCGGCAAGGCGTGCTGGAGCCGCAGGCCCGCGCGCCCCTGCTGGGAGGCTGTCTGCTCGCCCCGCTCGCCCTTGCCGCTAACCGCGTTCTGCATGGCGTGGCTCTCGTCGAAGACGATCACTCCGTCGAAGTCGGAGCCCAACCATTCAACGATCTGCCGGACACGCGAAAGCTTTTCTCCGCGCTCGTCGGCGCGCAGCGTAGCGTAGGTGGTAAATAGGACGCCTTCCGCGAGTGGGATCGGCGTACCCTGCCGAAAGCGCGAAAGCGGCGTGACGAGCAGACGCTCCATTCCAACTGCCGACCAATCGCGCTGCGCATCCTCGATGAGCTTGTCGGACTTGCTGATCCAGAGCGCGCGCCGGCGATCTTTCAGCCAGTTGTCGAGCAGGATTCCCGCGACCTGCCGGCCCTTGCCCGCGCCGGTGCCGTCGCCCAAAAACCAGCCGCGACGAAAGCGAACGGCATTCTCGGCGTCTTCGTGTGCGGCGGCAACGACGTCAAAGGTCGTATCGACCGTCCAGGAGCCCGCGAGAAATTCCGAATGCGCCTCTCCGGCGTAGATGACGCTCTCGAGCTGGGCGTCCGAGAGGATGCCATCCGCGACAACGTTCGCCGGCAAATGCGGCCGATAGGATGGCTTTGGTGGAGCCACGGAAGCCATTGCCGCGGACTGCACGAGTTTGGTCGGATGCGGTTGCGCGCCCGGTATGCGGATCGCCTGCAGCGTATAGGCCTCATACAGCGCATCGCTGATCTGGCTGGCAACCGTGGGCGTCCAGTCGACCGGCTCGTAGACGACTTCGGTCGCTACGAGGTCAATTGCTGGCACCATCGCTGTTTGAGGCTGGCCGAGGTAGGCGCGGACCGTTCGAGGCGTTCGAGCGCTGGCAATTGCCGCCACCGCCAGAGCCGCAGTGCCAGCAACTGGCCGCCGTGGCGGCACGTATTGCATGACCCAGGCGAGCAAAGTCGGCAGGTCGGGCGCAATGCCGGGTGATGCGACGAATATTCCAACATCGTCAGCCGGCACTCGATCGATAACGGTCAAGCGCGTATTGATGCTGGTCCCGTGCTTGGCGTAGACAGTGCCGTCGATTGGCGCCGAGAACACGACGCGGCCCAGTTCCTGCAATCGCTTGAAGGAGCAGGTCCATGCGGGATTTTCGGGGGCGACGTTCGCTCCTGTGATGGTGACCAGCCGTCCGCCTTCGGGAAGACGAGCCAGCGCGGAGCCGATGTGCCGTAGTGCCGCATCCGCCATCTGGCGATCGACATGAACCGCGGCCGAAAACGGAGGGTTCATCAGCACGACGCTCGGCACAATGCCGGCATCAAGGTGGTCGTTGATGTGCGCGGCGTCATACTGCGTCGTGCGGACGCCGGGAAAGAGCTGCGCGAGAATGCCGGCACGGCTGTCGGCGAATTCGTTGAGGATAAGTGAGGCACCGGAGAGTTCGGCGAGGATGGCAAGAAGACCAGTGCCGGCCGAAGGCTCCAGCACGACGTCGGCCGGCGTGATCGCGGCGGCAACGCTGGCGACGTACGCCAATCCGATTGGTGTCGAGAACTGCTGGAGCGATTCACTTTCCTCGGACCGGCGTGTCTGGGTCGGAAGGAAACTGGTGATCCTCATCAGCATCGACAGCATGCCCGCCGGCGACGCCGCCTTGGTGCGCATGGCGGCGCCATGCCGCCGCAGGAACAGGACGGTCGCCGCCTCGCAGGCGTCGTAGGCGGTCTTCCAGTTCCAGGCACCATTTGCATCGGAGGCACCAAACGCTGCCTCCATGGCGGAACGCAAAAGGGCTGCATCGATGCGCCGGCTGCGTTCGAGATCGGTCAAAAGCTGTCGCGCAGCCCTGACGATAGCGGAGGCGACAACAGCGGTGGCACGCATCGAGAGCGGCGCGGCGCTGGCGCCGCCGACGAGAGATTCGGTCATGAGGGGTGTCTTTCGGAGAGCGGGAATGGGCCGAACCGCCCGGCGCTCTCCTGAACCGCCGCGGCTCAAACCCTTACCGGCCGCGCTCTTCCTCTCGAGCCCTCGCCAAACGAAATGGGGACCGACGCTGTACGCCGGCCCCCTGATACGAAGAATGCGGGACGGCCGGAGTCGTCCCGCGCCGTGATTTCATTCAGCCGCCTGACACTGTGGCCGATCGTCGTCGGCAGCGACATCCCGCTCCTCGTCGTCGGCGAGGAATTCGGGCAACGCGCCCGCTTCACCCTCCTGCTCCGCCGGCGCCGGCGCGAAATCGACGAGGCGGAGCGGCTCCGGCAACCAGCCGGAGCCATCGAGGAGACGCTCGGCCTCCTTGGCCATGTCGGCCTTCTTCAGATGGTCGATCAGTTGCGCCGAGGACTCGCCTTTGGCCTCCCGAACAGCCTCAAGAATACGGGGCTTGGTGACACGGCCGAGATAGTTGTCGACCGTCGGTCGCCAGCCGGCCTGGACCATGTCGAGTCCGACGGCGCGCGCCAGCACGTCGGCTTGATCAAGACGCGTGCGGACACCATGGGCAGAGACCCGGCCTTGATTGGTGCGGTTGGCCGGCTCGTACAGCGCGTTGACCGCAAATGACGCACAGTGGGCAAACAGGGACGCCTGGGCGGTGCCGTCCAGCGCCGTCAATGCGTCCCAGAGGTCCGTCTCATTCTTCGGCAGCCGCGCCTTCCAACTCTCATGCCGCGCCTCGATAGCCTTAGCGGACACGCTCTCCTTCAGACCCGGAGCCTGGGCTGGAAAGGTCGGCGTATGAAGTCCGATCTCCAGGCAGCTTCCGGAGGAAGCGAACCGGTAAAAGGTGGTCAGCACGAACTTGTGCAGCGCCGCCTGGAACGTGATGGCTGGACTCTGTGCCAGCGCATCGCGTAACGCCAGCGTACGATGTGCCGTCAGCTCGCTGATGAGCCGATCGGGTAACGGCTTTGCCGCATCCTCATCATCCTCGTCGGTTTCAGCCGGGTGACCGGCGACCGAGATCGCCGTACGTTGCACAGAAGTACTGGCCTCCTGCCCCTCAGTCGACGACGCATCGACGTTTTGCGAGATGTCGGAATCAGTCGCGGCCGGCTCGTCCTCCGGTCGGACGTAACCCCGGTCCACTGCGAGCCGTCCTTCGGAATCGATGCTGACGAAGACGCCAGCTCGGGCGATGTCGGCGGAATCGTAGACCACCGATCGCTCGTCGAAGGCCATCAACGCCGCTTCGATCTCGCTGAGGCGCTGATCGACGTCGTCGGGCAATTCATCCGCGTCCTGGTAGTCGAATTCCAGCTTGGCCTGCTCGGCGTTGAGTGCGTCGATCGTCGCCTGCTCCTCGATGGTGAGATCGGCAGGTTTGCCCTCCAGTTCACGCAATCCGGCGGCGTGGCCGTAGGGGAAATCCACGGCCACCGAGATCCATTTCCAGCCTTCCTTGGCGATCGTCTCGGCCTCCGCGGTCAGCTTCTCGGTAACAAGTCGGTCGAGTAGAGCAACATCCTGAAGCCAACCGCCATCGTCGTGCTCGAATAGATCTCGCAAGACGCCGCCACCCGCTTGCTCGTAGGCGTCAACCCCAACAAATTGCGCGCGGCGATCGGATGCACGGACAGTCTGCTCCGTAAGCCCCCGCCTGATCTGGTACGGTTCATCATAGCCGGAACGACTGACGTTCTCCCAGACCTGCTCCTGGCGAACCTGATCGGCCGTGACCGAGAACGCCATGAGCTGCTCGAGGGTCATGCCATCTTCGGCATAGACCTCGTGCAGCTTCGGCGACACTGAGGCGAGGCGCAATCGTTGCTTCACAATCGCCGGCGTCACGAAATGCCGGGCCGCGATATCTTCGTCGCTCAAGCCAGCGTCGCTCAAACTCTTGAAAGCTCGAAACTGGTCTAGCGGATGTAACCCGACCCGCTCGTCATTCTCCGCAAGAGAATCATCCTCGGCGATGCCACCCTCGCGCACGACGCAAGGAACAGCTTGCGTCTTGGCCATGCGCTTTTGCTTCACGAGCAACTCCAGGGCGCGATACCGTCTACCGCCGGCCGGGACCTCGAACATGCCCGTCTCGTTGCCGTTACCGTCCACGACGGCACGAACATTCAGGCTCTGCAGCAAAGTACGCTGCGCGATACTTTCCGCTAGCTGCTCGATCGAGACGCCGGCCTTCACGCGGCGCACATTGGACTGGCTCAGCACCAGCTTGTTGAACGGGATGTCTCGCGAGGGCGATAGCGTGATCTTCTGGACCTTCGTCATTTGCATTCTCCACGACGGGCAGCCAAGAGACTCTCTCTCGACTTCCAGCCCGTCGTGGAAAAACGTCCCTCCTCTTACTCTCGCGCGACGGCGGCAGGTCCAGCACTACGCCGCCTCGCAATCACCAACCTGCGGATCCACCGGCGCGCTTGCGACGGGATCGGAAACGAAGCCGAGCAGATAGTCCGCTGCTTTGCTCGCCTGCGAGGCAGCGCGCACGATGGCACGATTGTCTTCGCGCAGGACTTCCAGCCAGGAGCCGATGTAATCGGAGTGGCGAACCGTCGGCATGATCCCGAGCGATGCGCAGCCGAACGCGGCGGCAAGTTCGGCCACTTATCTGAACAGTCAAGTTGTCTCAGCCGGATTTTTTCGGCGGCGTTTTCCTAAAAAACCGCGGGCTTCCGGGCGATCTTGGCTCGTGAGACAGACTCGCGAATTGCTGAGGCACCTTGGCGGTCGTTCAACCGGCACAGCGCCAGCTCGGCGACGTTCCTCGCCGAACGAGAGAGCAGCGAGCTTCAGGTCCCCGACAGTTTCGCCCCGGGCTGGTGCTCGATCGGCCGAGCTGATGCAAGAGATGACGGATGGCAGTGCGCAAGCGTTCACCACTCCTGCCCGAATGCGCCTGAATCGCTTGTCATCCGGTCGATACTGGCCCGCCGGTCACGGTCACATTCAGATCGGTGATGAGCCCGCTCGACAGCGAATAGACCCAGCCATGTACCGCCAGTGGCTGGCCGCGCGCCCAAGCATCCTGAACGAAGACGTCGGACGCGACGTTCCTAACCTGGCGGATGACGTTGAGCTCGCAGAGCCGGTTCAGCCGCTCTCGGTCGTCGGTGTAGGCGGCGAGCTCGTCCTTGTGGTCGTGGGCGACTTCGCGGATCGGATGGAGCCAGTGGTCGACGAGGCCCCGGCGCTCGCCATCCACTGCAGCGGCTATGCCTCCGCAGCCATAGTGGCCGACGACCAGCACGTGCTTCACCTTGAGCACGTCGACGGCGAACTGCAGCACTGACAGATAATTCGCATCCTGGGGCGGGGCGAGGTTGGCGACGTTGCGGTGAACAAACATCTCGCCGGGGTCCAGCCCCACGATCTCATTCGCGGGTACCCGGCTATCGGAGCAGCCGATCCACAGATATTCGGGCCTCTGCTGCCCCACCAGTCTCTTGAAGAATCCGGGATCGACAGCGAGCTTGCCCTCGGCCCAAGTGCGGTTGTTCTGCTTCAGCTGATCGAGCATAAGATGGTCGACTCCTTGGTTACTGTTGATGCCGCGCTCGCTTCACCACTTTGGTCTCTTTAGACCGCTGTTGCATATGATCGGCGAGACGATCATAGCTCGCAGCAATGGCACGCATTTGCCGTTTGGCTTCTGTGTCATCCAGGAGCTTCGCGATGGAGCGAAGCTCCTCAGCGCGCTCGTGCCAATACTTGGGATCGTTGATGAAAGGATGGGTCAAGGTAATCACACCAAGCGCCTATACCCTCCGGCTGCTCCCCACGGTTCACGGACTTCTACGATATCACTAGCGATCCACAAAATATCATGATCGAGGAGAAGTTGTTAGGAGTTGAACGGCCGGCGGCTTTGGCGCGGCCAAGGACGTTCACCGTCCTTGCGCGTTCGTCCCCGATGCGCGCGGCCTTTACGGCCGTGCCCAAGCTGCCAAATGCCGACCTTGAACAATGCCAGGGGAACCAAATGCAGAGCTACGCGTATTGAGTTCCGAGTTGGTGCGGCTTGCTGAGGGGAAAGGCAAGTGGAAGAGCGTCCAATCATTCTCGTCGTGGAAGTTGACGAGGCGATCCAAGGGCTGGTCGCTGATGCCCTGACGGAAGGCGGTTACCAGCCGGCAATCGTGGCATCTGCTCATGAGGCGGTGACCCTACTCCAAAATGGGCAGGCGAACTACCGGGCGCTCGTGATCGATATTGATTGGAGCGATAGGACGAACGGCTGGGAAGCGGCTCGGAAGGCGAGGAAGATCGCACCCGAATTGCCGGTCCTCTACATGACCGCGGGCGCTGGCAACGAATGGCCTTCGGAAGGTGTCCCCAGCAGTGTCCTTCTGCAGAAGCCCTTTGCCCCGGCACAACTGGTAACCGCCGTCTCTCAGTTCCTCATCACCGACTCCACCCCGCCGAGGGCCCCTTAGAGGAGGCACAGGTGCTGTTGATCCTCGTGCAGTCTGCGGGGGGATCTGTTTGAGAACCGGCAAAAGATAGCCGTGCATCTCACGTCATCCACGCAGGCCTGAACAACTTCCCTACGCCGTTTTACTTATTTCTTTCATCCGTCGTCAGCAGGGAATTGATCGTTTCCCGCAATTTGTCGATTGAGACTGGCTTCTGCAGCACTGGTCTTCTACGGAACAAGGAGGGAAGATGCTGTTGCCCATAGCCCGTGATGAACAGAAAAGGGCGCTCTCGCCTTTCGATGGTCTCAGCAATGGGATCGACGCCAAAACCACCAATGTTGATGTCGAGAATGGCGAGGTCAAACTCACCCATCAGGGCATATGGGCCAGCGTCACCAATAGTGCCGGCTTCGGCGACGACCCGATGGCCAAGTTCCTCCACCATGTCCGCTACCATCATTCGGACGAGAGCTTCGTCTTCGACAAGGAAGATAGAGGCCGACCGCACCTGTCACCTCCGAGCGGACTATGGCCATTGTAGCGCACTTGGGATCAGATCGCGATGACGACGTGATGGTCAGTGGGACGGAGCTCGCCCAGATGTTCGCGCGCGCCAGCGTCAAAGGCTGACGGCACCCTGCCAGAATGTCAGCTGGTGGAGACGCTGTTCCGAGAGGGTTCGGTCAACTGACCCGCCTCGGTCAGAGACGACGACACGGCGAAGTTGGGGCGCCTATGCGGCGCCCCTATCTTGCTGATGAGCGTCGACCTGCTGGGTGTGCATCCAATCGGCGATCTGTTGCGCCTTACTCGCGGCAGTGAAGATGGCGCGCGAGTCCGAGCGGAGGACCTCAAGCCAGGAATCGATATAGATGGCGTGGTCGGGTCTCGGCTCGACAGTGAGGTTGAGGTCGGCGCAGATCATGGCGCTGAGCAGTTCGACGGTGCATTCCTCCATGGCATAGGCAGCCGAGCCGGACCGTCCGGTGAGATCGCGATCGAGGCGATGCTTGGCGCCGGAAGCGTGCCCCTTATGCCGATATCGGCATAACGGTCATAATGCCGAAGCTCGGATCATGCCGCATGGCGCGGATTGAGCGGTGGAACCGCGGCTCGCCGGCCATGCGGTGTTCGGCATAATCCTGAATGATTATCGCATCAGCCGGAGCATTGGATCGTGTCCCAGGTTACAGTCCGGCGCCAATTACGGCGCCGCAACGAGCGACATGAAGCGGCGCCGGAACATCTCCTCGCCTCGTCGGCGCAAAGCCTCGTTGCGCGTGGCGGGCGGCAGGCGAAAGCTGTGGGCGACGGCCTCACTTTCCTGGTGCACCCAGATTACTCGCGCTCGCCGCCTCGCGACATAAGACTCAAGGGTCTCGATCAGTGTGGCTTTCTCGCGCAGACTCTCGGCGAGCACCCAAGCATCTTCCATCGCCATGCAGCCGCCCTGGCCCATCATCGGAGAGCTCGCGTGGGCGGCGTCACCAATCAGAATCACCCGACCGCTATGCCATTTCTCGAGCGCAACCCGGTCAACCGGTCCGCAATGGATCTGCTCGTCGCACTTCAGCGCCGCGAGATATTCTTGGACGATCTCGCCGAAGCCGGCGAAGTGGCGGCGCAAGCGATCGAGCCGGCCGGCCACCGGCTCGTGAGTCCGCGGCTCGGTGATGTTGCCAAAACCATAGGTGCGTCCGTTGCCTACCGGGCAGAGCCCGAAGAAGCGACCCTCGCCCAGGAGGAACTGTAGCTGGGTGAGGCCGCACGGGCGGATCGGCGCGACGCTGCGCCAAGCCATTGCGCCGCTGTAGGCAGGTGGCGTCGTGCTTAGCGTGAGTAGTCGCACGGTCGACGAGATCCCGTCCGCGCCCACGACCAAGTCATAGACACCGGACGAGCCGTCGGCGAAAGCGACCGAAACCGCGGTCGTCATGCTCAACCAGGGCCTGGATCGACACGCCCAACCGATAGGGCATCCCCCGGATACCGGCGACCAGAATCTGCTGCAGGCGTGTTCGCTCGATCCCGATGAAGGGGCCGACATCGCCCCAGAGTGCCTCGAGATCGTTCTCTGACAGGTTCTCGCCCGCCTGGTCGCAGAAGCGCCACAGGCGAACGCGCGTCCCTTCCCGCTCCACCGTGGCGTCGAGGCCAAGCGCGCGCAACATGCGCATGCCGTTCGGTTGCACCGCGATACCACCACCCTCGGCGCGCCATTCCGTGCTACGCTCGATGAGTTCCACCGTGAAGCCTTGCTGGTGGAGCGCGCGACCGAGCGTGAGCCCGGCGATCCCGCCTCCGACGATCAGTACTGTGTCAATTTCGGCCACTTCCGTTTCCGATCGCGGCGCTTTCGTGGGCGAAGGCCTTGCGCCGCTCGCGCAAGACTAGCCGGATCGGCAAGGGCTGGCTTGGACCGGAGAGAACGACGACTTGGACCGGGAAGAACATATGCGATAATGTCCGCTGAGGCTTCACAGGCGGCCTTCCCCCGCCTGCCCTTGAAGAGGAGGGATCGGCGATGATGCCCTTCGAAGACACCTGTACCAGCTTCCGGTTTTCGACCGATGGCTTGCCCGAAGCGGCCCGCGCCAAAGCGGTGCGTGAGCTTTACGAACACACAAGCCTGCCCGGCAAAATTGAGCCGCTCGAGCCGCTGCCGGATTGTAGTGTCCGAGCCGACATCACCAAGCGCAAACTGCCGGGCCTCGGTGTCATGTCCGGCACGCTCCGCGGACTGCGCCAGGCCGCCCGACCCAGAGGGTCCGTCTCCAGCGACGAGGACGATCTCTTGCTTGCCGTCAATGTGAGCGGGCACAGTACGGCGCAGCAATGCGACCGAGAGTTGACGCTGCGGGACGGCGATGCCGTGTTGGCAACTCGCGGCTCGAACGGCTTCACCATCACGCGCCCGACGCCTGTGCGCTTCATGGGATTCCGTGTGCCGCGCGATGCAATTGCGCCACTCGTCGGCAGGCTTGATGACGCTCCGATCAGGGCTGTTCCGCGCGGAACCGAAGCGCTGAATCTGCTGGTCACCTACACGGGTGCAATTGCCGATGACATGCCCCTTCGGGCGCTCGAGGTCCAGCGGCTCGTCGTCACCCACATCCACGATCTCATCGCGGTGACTTTGGGTGCCACGCGGGACGGTTGGGCGATCGCGGAGGGGCGCGGCATCCGTGCCGCCCGACTGCGCGCGATTGTCGCGGACATAACCGCTAATCTCGGCGACTCCGGTCTGACCGTCGCCGCGATAGCGCAGCGCCAACGCGTGACGCCGCGATACGTTCACAAGCTTTTCGAAGGAGAGGGCCTAGCCTTCTCCGCATTTGTTCTCAGGCGGCGACTTGCGTACGCTTACCGGATGTTGAGCGATCCGCGCCTTGGCCACCGCAGCATCAGCTCGGTGGCGTTCGAGGTCGGATTTGGCGATCTTTCCTATTTTAATCGTGCATTCCGGCGATGCTATGGCGCGACACCGTCGGAGATCAGACAATCGGCGGAAAGGAGCGGTTCGCCTCGCTGATCGCGACCCCGACTGCAGCTTTAACGCCTTGGTATTGCAGGCGCGGTCGGACTTCCGTTCTGGCGCACGGACGCCTCCCACTTTCGCAGAAGTTCATACCGAGACACGCCAACAGCCGCACGGCATCCTTGGCTCCTCAACAATGAGGAGCCAAGAACATGTCCTATCCGACAGAAAAGAACGTGCAGCGCGACGCGATCATTATTGCCCAATATCGCGCCGAGCTGGAGCGCTTGAACTACGTCAGAGGTTCGATCAACGTCTATCTGCACTCGATCTGGAGGCTCTTCCGGCTGATGGAAGAGCAAGGTATCGCACTCGGCGATCTGACGCCGGATGACGCGGCCGATCTGGTTCGTCGAGCATCACGGCGCTGCGACCGCCAGCAATATGTGGTCTTCATCGTCAAGCGCTTCGTCGAGTATCTGGCGGCGCAGGGGATAACAAAGCCGGCAGCGTCGCCGACGCCGGCGGAGATGACTCGCGCCGCCCTGCGGCGCGATTACGAGGATTATCTTCATCGCCAGCGGGGGCTCAGCAATAAGACGATCACGAGCTGTTGGTACGTCGCCAACCGGTTCCTGACCTTCCGCTTCGGCGGTAAGGATCTCGACCTCGGTCGGATGACACCCGGTGACATCGTCGCCTTCCTTCAGAGGCAGACGGGGCGCAAGACGCCTTATCGGGACAAGACCCAGCCGACACACCTGCGCAACTTCTTCCAGTATTTGTTCAAGGAGTGACGGACCGCCACCAATCTGGCGCTATGCATCCCGAAGGTGGCACAGCGATATGCGGCGCGGCTTCCCCGTCATCTGGCGCCGGAACAGGTGGAAGCTGTTCTTGCCGCGGTGCGAAGCGATCCCCGCTTCGGACGGCGCAATCATGCGATGATTCTCCTACTCGCGCGTCTTGGTCTGCGAGCTCCGGTAGTGATTGCTATCCAGCTCGACGATATCGAATGGCGCGCGGGCGAGCTGATCATACGAGGCAAGGGACAGCGACATGATCGGGTGCCGATCCCACCCGACGTTGGCGAAGCGCTGGCCGATTATATCCGCCATGACCGCGTGTCCACGTCTCGCGCACTATTCGTCAGTACCAGGGTGCCACACGGCCCCTTCAAGGATGGGCAGGTGCTCAACGCCATTCTCAAGGATGCATTTGCCCGCTGCGGGGTGAAGCCGCCATGTCCCTATGTAGGATCGCATGTCCTGCGCCATAGCCTTGCGACCAACCTCGTGCGCCAGGCGGCATCGCTGGATGAGGTGCGTGACGTGCTGCGCCATCGCTCCCGTGCCTCCACCCTCATCTACGCCAAGGTAGATATCGAGGGCCTCCGCTCGATCGCCCAGACCTGGCCGAGCATGGGAGGCGCGGAATGAATCTCCGCCAAGAACTCGATCGCTACCTGACGATTCGCCGCAGTCTGGGCTACGATCTCCGCACGAGCGAGCGGATACTGAGACGCTTCATCGCCTTCGCCGAAAGCTACGGCGCCAATCACGTCAGCACCGACCTGTTCGTGAAGTGGCAGGATGCGTTCGGCCACGCGAGCCGACAAACCTAGGCTGCTCGGCTCTGCATTGTGCGGCTGTTCGCGCAGTGGCTGCATAATCTCGATCCGTCCCATGAGATTCCGCCGCAGGGTCTGATTCCAAACCGGTCCCGACGCCCCCGGCCGTATATCTACAGCGAAGAGGAGATTGGGAAGATCGTCGCAGCTGCAGCCGCGTTACCTTCGGTCTATGGCATGCGCGGGCTGACCTTCTCGACCCTGTTCAGCCTCATCGCGATGACTGGACTGCGGATCAGCGAGGCGCTCGGTCTCGACGTTGTGGCGAACGCGACCCTCTATCTCGCGAGCGACGCCGCCAAATTCATCACGGGGATAGAGATGCCTGTCGACGGCGGCCGCACTATCTGACGAGCGTCGGTCACGGCACTGGATCGGCCAAATGCTGGAGTGCAGGATGTATGAAATCTATGCGATCAGATATGCCACGTTGGCCGAACGCAGGTCGCACGAGAATTTCATTCAAAGAGACATGCACGATGGTCCAATGCCGTTGGACTTTTACATATGGCTCATCAAGGACGGCAACCGGAACATCCTCGTCGATACCGGCTTCAACCGATCTGCCGGGGAGCGCCGCAACCGCAAGCTGACCATTCCGCCTGAAGTCGCGCTCGAAAAAAATGGGTGGCGATCCATCGTCGATCACGGACGTGATCATCACGCATCTGCACTTTGATCACGCAGGCAATCTCGATAACTTTCCGCACGCCAGGTTTCACATTCAAGAGCGCGAGATGGCCTATGCAACAGGCCGTTGTATGTGTCATGCGTTCTTCCGGCAACCATTTGACGTTGATCCCGTGGTTGACATGGTACGGCATGTCTATGCCGGCCGCGCCGTCTTCCATTGCGGGCATTCTTCCGTGGCACCGGGCCTCGACCTGCACTGGGTGGGCGGACATTCTGATGGCCTTCAGATCGTAAGGGTTCAGACTGCGAGAGGATCTATCGTCCTCGCCTCTGATGCCGCTCATTTCTATGATAACATGCGGAAAAAGAACCCCTTTCCCCTCGTCTATAACGTCGGTGACATGATTCAGGGATGGCAGACCATCGCTGCTTTGGCGGAAGACGAAACGTGCATTGTCCCTGGTCATGATCCCGCTGTCGCAGACCTTTTCTCCAAGATGCGACCAGGCGGAGTAGAGGCGTTCCTTCTGCACGAAAGGCCGAAAGAAGAAGCATGGAAGCGCTTCGCCGCGGCATGACTCTCCCGTCGCATTTCGGCCCTGTCGGGATTGGGTCAATGTGACAGGGCGTTGAGGGAGAACGAGCATGACAACGATCATCAAGGAAGATGATGTGATCTGCAGCGTTGCTGATGCCCTGCAATTCATCTCTTACTATCACCCCGCCGACTACATCAAACATCTCGCCAAGGCTTATGAAATCGAGGAGAGTCCGGCGGCCAAGGACGCTATCGCGCAAATCCTGGTGAACTCGCGCATGTCGGCGCTGGGAAAGCGCCCGATTTGCCAGGACACCGGTATGGTGAGCGCCTTTGTCAAGGTCGGCATGAATGTTTGTTTCGAGACTTCGCGTAGCCTGTCCGACCTCATCAACGACGGCGTAAGGCACGCCTATACAAACGACAGCAACCCGTTGCGCGCTTCCATCGTTTTCGATCCACTGTTCTCGCGACAAAATACTCGCGACAATACGCCCGCGGTCGTACATGCAGAGCTCGTGCCCGGGGATCATCTCCAGATAACGCTCTGCGCCAAGGGCGGCCGATCGGAGAACAAGGCTCGTTTTGTGACGCTCAACCCGAGTGATTCAGTGGTGGATTGGGTGTTGGATACGGTGCCGAAACTGGGCGCCGGCTGGTGTCCGCCCGGCATGATGGGAATCGGCATCGGTGGCAGCTGTGAGAAGGCCATGTTGCTCGCGAAGGAGGCGCTGCTCGAGCCGATCGACATGTCGAACCTTCTGTCCCGTGGTCCGAAAACACCTGAAGAAGAAATGCGGATCGAACTTTTCGAAGAGATCAACGCGCTCGGCATCGGCGCCCAAGGACTGGGCGGCCTTACCACCGTCGTCGACGTGAAGATCAAGACTTTTCCGACCCACGCGGCCTCCATGCCCGTTGGGCTCGTACCGCAATGCGCTGCCAATCGCCACGTGCATTTCGTGCTGGATGGCAACGGCCCGGCGCACTTCGATCCGCCTGACCTCCGCGATTGGCCGCAGGTTGCGCTCGACCGCACCGCGCACGCGGCGCGGCGCGGCGCGTGGACCTGAACACCCTCACGCGCGAGGCGGTTTCAACGTGGCAGCCCGGCGAAATACTTCTGCTCTCGGGATCCCTGCTCACGGGGCACGACGTGGCACACAAACGCTTGACCGACATGATCCGGCGAGGCGAGCCGTTGCCGGTCGATTTCCGCAACCGTGTGATTTACTATGTCGGCCCCGTCAATCCTGTTCGCGAGGAAATTGTCGGATCGGCTGGTCCGACCACCGCGACGCGCATGGACAAATTCACCGAGACAATGCTGGCCGAAACGGGTCTCGTTGCCATGATCGGCAAGGGCGAGCGTGGGCCACAAGCGATTGAGGCGATCAAGAGGCATCGCGCCGCTTATCTGGTGGCGGTCGGAGGTGCCGCTTACCTTGTCGCGAAGGCGATCAAGTCGTCGCGCCTTCTCGCCTTCGGCGATCTTGGCATGGAAGCGATCTACGAATTCGAAGTTGAGGACATGCCGACAACGGTCGCAGTGGACTGCGAAGGCAACTCAATCCATCAGCTTGGCCCTGCGAGATGGCGCAGACCTCTTGGCAGCAAGTCCATCCCGGCGTGACGCCGCCAAGGATGCTCCTATTCAATTGCGGCGGGATTTACCAGACCGCAACTCCCTGGCCGGGTCTCACTGCGGAACAAGCTAGTTCGCATATCAGACGTTATGGAAATGAGCCAGTGGCCGACTTTGGCCTGCTCCTTCACTTAGGCACTGAGCTAACCTGATCCATTACGCGGCGCTGGACGGGTCCTGCCGTCGCACCCTTTACGAAGAAGCTGTATAAGAGGTGCACCATGGATCAGCTTCCGATCGTGCTTGATCTAACGGGCACCTTCGTCTTTGCGCTTAGCGGCGCATTGGCTGGGGCCAAGCGAGAGCTCGATGTGTTCGGCGTTCTGGTCCTGTCTTTCGCGGCCGGAAATTCCGGAGGCATCAGCCGCGACCTCCTGATCGGGGTCGTTCCTCCCGGGGCCGTCGAGGATTGGCGCTATCTCGGGGTGTCATTCCTCGCCGGCGCCGTGACCTTCTACTTCTCGCCCCTGATCGTGCGGATGTCGAATTCGATCCTAATTTTCGACGCGGCAGGTCTTGCGCTGTTTGCCGTTACGGGCGCGTCGAAAGCATTGGCTCATGGGCTGAACCCGGTCATGGCGATATCGCTCGGCGTGGTGACCGGGATCGGGGGCGGCATGGTGCGGGACGTGCTGCTGGCCGAGATTCCTACGGTGCTGCGCGCCGAACTCTATGCCGTTGCCGCGTTGGTCGCGGCCGCCATCGTGGTGATCGGTCACATGCTGCAGCTGCCGGTTGCTCCGGTGACGGCGGTAGCGCTGGTTTCATGCTTCTTGCTCCGCATCATGGCGATCAGACGCGGTTGGCGGCTGCCGGTCGCGAAAATCAGGGAACGAGACGATCCGAATGTCGTGAAGAAGAATTCAAAGGATATCGGACGATCTTAGATCGGGAGCGTCGAAGGGCTGGTACTGGCGTTCGGCTCAGGCTGTCTAGAGATTTGACCACCTCCACTCCCTTGCTCGCCGTCGCGGCTGCCGGGTTGAATTCGTCGGCCACGTGGGGTCTTTGCTTATTCTTAGAACCGAACTTTTTGCGTATGAAGCAGGGGCACCGGTCCACGGCGACGAATCTCCAAACTTTTGACCACCCCCTATCTGCTCCGAGCTTAGAGGCGGCTACCGTAAGGCACCAAGACATTCGGGAATTTTGGTGGCGGCGCTGGCGAGACGCCGCCGTGAACGAGCGCTCAGTTTCTTGAAACTCCGATTCTCGATTAAAATTGCAAACGTTGGTGAACCGCACAGGCATCACCGATTTTCGGGCACGCGGCTTTGCGGCCGGGATCGCGGCGCATGGCATCGGCACCGCGTGCATTCCAAATCGACGAGGTCGCTGGCGTGTTTTCCGGGATTGCTATGAGCTTAAATGCGCTGGTCACATCATTTCTCGTACTGCTCGCGGTCACCGTGCTGATGCGATAATGCGTCTGTCACAGAAGGTCAGGCCTGGCATAGGTTAAGGAAGGCTGGGGTAAGTTGGGTCAGCCGCATCCAGCTCATCGGCTCGCGCAATTGCAGCAGCCTACGACCTCACCAGCACATACGAACCAGGGGCATCCTCAATAATCGGCAATTTGCCGCCGCCGGGCTCACGGGCAGGAACACGTTCTCCGTCAAGTTGCGTCACCCATTCGTCCCAAAGCGGCCACCATGATCCTTGATGAGCCGCAGCGTGGGCGAACCACTCGTCCGGATGGGGTGGCAAGTTGTCGTTTGTCCAGTGGCCATACTTGCTGCCCGGCGCACTGATCACGCCAGCCATATGTCCCGACGCCGACAAAACGAACTTAACCGGTCCGGAATACAACCGTGTTGCGGCATATGTCGATTTCCAGGGAGCGATATGATCTTCGCGCGTAGCGAGAATGAAACTCGGCGTTGTGACTTTCGACAGATCGATCGGCGTACCGGCGAGACTTATTCCTCCGGGCTTTGACAACAGATTCTGCTGGTACATCTTACGCAGATAGAATGAATGCATGGTCGCTGGCATGCGCGTTGAGTCCGAATTCCAGAACAAGAGATCGAACGGCAGCGGTTCTTTGCCGAGCAGGTAGTTGTTGACGACGAAAGACCAGATCAGGTCATTCGCTCTCAACATGTTGAACGAAGTTGCGATGTCCTGAGCATCGAGATAGCCACGTTCGGACATCCGCTTTTCGAGTGAGGCAAGCTGCTCGTCATCGATAAAGACCGCCATGTCGCCGACGTCGGTAAAATCGACAAGCGTCACAAAATAGGTTGCACTCGCGATCCGGTCGTCGCTCTTCGCCGCCGAATAAGCGGCAGTTGAGGCGAGCAACGTGCCACCGAGGCAATATCCAATCGCATTGATGCGCCGCTCTCCGCTCGCGATTTCGATCGCATCTAGCGCTGCCAGAGGTCCCTCGAGCATGTAGTCTTCAAAGGCCTTTTTCGCGAGCTTCTCATCGGGATTCACCCAAGAGATAACGAAAACGGTATGTCCTCGATCGACGGCCCACTTGATGAAGGAATTTCTTGGCTGCAAATCGAGGACATAGAATTTGTTGATCCACGGCGGAACGATAAGCAGCGGTCGTTTTCGAACTTCGCTCGTTGTGGGGCTGTACTGGATTAGTTGCATCAATTCGTTCTGGTAGACGACCTTTCCACGAGTGGTCGCGATATTCTCGCCCAGACGGAAAGCGTTCATATCCGCCATGGTGATCGCAAGCCGACCACCGCCACGCTCCAGATCGTCAAGGAGGTTCTCCAGACCGCGGAGTAGGTTCTGTCCGCCAGACTCAAGGGTTGCGGTGAGAACTTCGGGATTAGTCGCGATGAAGTTCGAGGGCGAGATGGCATCGACAAATTGGCGCGTGTAGAAATCGACCTTGCGCGCTGATGCCTTGTCCATACCCTTTACATCGCGGACAGTCGAAAGGATCGATTTCGCGGCGACGAGATAGCTCTCCTTTACAAAGCTGAAGATCGCATTCTCGCTCCAATCGGAATGCTTGAATCGCTTATCTTTCGGCCTATCGTTCTCGTCCGCGCGGCGCATTAACATGCGCTCCGCTGTTTTCTGCCAAATCGCCAAGCCGCTATTCATGAGGTCTATCTGAGCACTCGCCACGGCAGTTGGGTCCATCATGACCTTGCTCATGAGGTCGAGAAAATCGAGACCGAGCGTTGAGGTATCTCCCATGCCGAACCTCGTCGCGTCCGTCTGATTGGATACGAAGCGCTGCATCAGCGTCTGGCTCTGTTGCGCGATTTTCTGGAATTGCGCGGCGAGGACGAGAGGATCCCACGTTGCGTGGGCCGATTTGCCAACCATGTTTCTTCCCAATCGTTAGCGGCCTCTTGACTGGAGGCTCGCGTGGTTTCCGAGGAGACTAGCACCTCATCAGGGACGACTGAAAATTGACTATTTCGATTTCACCACCGGTTCGGCCCATGGCGAAACGTGAATTGGCAAGATCGCTAGCGCGAAATGGAACTCGTCCAAGATTTATTGCGGCGCGGCTGCACGTTGTGCGTCGCGAGACGCCCCACTTGCACGATTACGACAATTGCGTCCCAATGAAAGTAGAGGGCGAGTGGAGCTCAGTCTCCGCGTTGCTCCCAAGGAGGGGCCCGGCGCGCACCACGCTCGTCGGGCTTCTTCTTGGCGGCTGAGAGGAGCAATCCTCGCCGCTCGCGAATGGTCAACGAGGCGGTCGAGCGATCTCCGATTTTGTGACGCAGACCCTCTCGTGATGTCAGCCGCTTGGTATCGCTACCTGTGCACGGATTGCACCAGCCAACCCGATGTCGCCTATCAGCGGATACGTCGCGTGCGGCGCTGACGCATCTCTTGCTCTGAAGACTCCTGCTGCGCCTTCAGGCGTTGCACGAAGATCTTGGCCGCTCTGGAAATGTGCCCCCGGCTCAGTGTCTCTGCTCTTGCGCCGTCACCGGCGATCACAGCATCGAGTATGGCGACGTGCTCGCCAAGAATGGTCTGCGGCATCTGCGAGTCATCTCGCAGCACCTCCCCCATGACGCGGCGCAGATAGGGCCAGTGAGGGGCGGTCGTCTCAGCTATCAATGCATTGCCGGAAAGCTCGTTGATGAAAGCGTGAAAGCGCATGTCGGCTTCGATCTGCTTGTTCAGCGAGCCGCTTTCGACGGCGACGCGGCCCTCTTCCAGATAGGCAGGTCCCTCAATCTTCGCCCGTTCGGGGTCTCGCTCGGCCGCCAGACGCGCGGCCAGGCCATCCAACATGGCGCGTATCTCATAGAGATTTCGAACAAAATCGACGTCGAGCGGGGCAACGATAAGGCCGCGACCGGGAGCCTCGCGGACCAATCCTCGATCGCGGAGCAGCAGGAGAGCCTGCTGGACCGGCTGGCGCGAAACCCCGTAGGCGCGGGCCAGCTCGTCCTGAATCAGGCGGGAGTTGGCCGGCAGCTCGCCCCCCACGATTTCAGAAACGATAGCATTTACAACCTGTTCCACCAGGGTCGGCTGGGTTTGAACGAGGGCCGGCATGCGAACTCCTAAGGTCTGACCAGCAAATCTCTAGCACTGCAAGGCGAAAAAAGCTATTGATCTGCATTCGAATTCAGAATATGTATTCCGTATTCGAATTCAAGCCGCGAGAGTGCGGTTTTCCATGGGAGGATGCAAATGCTCACTGTGAGCCGTCGTTCGCTTTTGAAATCTGCAGTTGGCGTCGTTGCTACTGGGGCTCTTCTGAAGAGCCCCGCGGTGTTGGCCCAAGCGCCGATCAAGCTCAAATTGGGCAACGATCTGCCGGACACTCACTCGGTGAATGTGAGGCTCAAGGAAGCGATCGAAGCCATCAACGCCGATACCAAAGGCCAGCTTGCGATCAGCCTGTTTCCAAACAACCAGCTGGGCAGTGACACCGACATGATGACCCAGTTGCGGTCGGGCGCGCTCGAACTTGCGACCATGCCGGGTACTGTCCTCTCGACGCTCATTCCGACCGCCTCGCTCACCGGCGTCGGCTTTGCATTTACTGGTTACGACAAGGTGTGGGCGGCGATGGATGGCGAGGTCGGCAAGTTCATCAGCGGCAACATCGAAAAGGTCGGGCTCGTTCCGTTTGAAGCCGTGTGGGACAACGGCTTCCGCCAGATCACCAGCAGCACCCACCCGATCAAAACGCCGGAAGATCTCGCCAACTTCAAGATTCGGGTGCCCGTCGTACCGTTGTGGGTCGCGATGTTCTCGGCGTTCGGAGCGGCCCCGGTCAGCATCCCACTCAACGAAGCCTACTCGGCCTTGCAGACGAAGATCGCCGACGGTCAGGAGAATCCGTTGGCGCTGATCGAAGCCGCGAAATTCTATGAAGTGCAGAAATACTGTTCTCTCACCAATCACGCTTGGGACGGGTTCTGGTTCCTGTCGAGCGCAAGAATCTGGAAGACCATTCCGCAGGATGCGCAGCAGGTGATGCAGAAGCATTTCAATGCCGCCGCCAAGAAGCAACGCGACGATATCGTCAAGGCGAACGTCGAATATCAGAAAGCCCTTGAATCCAAGGGCCTCACCTTCAACACGACCCAAGCCGAAGTCTTCCAGGCCGCGCTTGCCAAGACGTCATTCTACAAGGACGCGAAAGCCAAGTTCGGCGACCAGGCATGGTCGTTGCTGCAAAAATACGCTGGCAACATTGGTTGATCGCCGTGCATCTTGTCGAGGAAACCATCGTACCGCCGCTCCGGATGACCGGGGTGGCCGGAGCTCTGCAAAAGGCAGAACAGCTGCTTGGTTCAGTAGTCGCGGCGGTAGCCGCGCTGCTCGTGGTCGCGGAAATCATCGTGTTGTTCACGGGCGTTTCCGCGCGCTATTTTTTCCAGAAGCCGATTATCTGGTCGGATGAACTCGCCGGGATATTGTTCCTGTGGCTTGCGATGCTGGGCGCGGTGGTCGCTTTCCAGCGCGGCGAGCACATGAGGATGACGGCGATCGTCAGTCAAGTCGGACCACGCCGGCGAGCCTTCTTCGACGTGCTTGCGATCGCGGCACCGCTGGCGTTTCTCGTTCTCGTGATTCAACCGGCTTGCGACTTCGCCTCTGACGAATCGCTCGTCTCGACGCCGGCGCTCGACATTTCGAGCTTGTGGCGAGCCGCGGCGCTGCCGGTCGGTTTAGGTCTGATGCTGGTGATTGCCCTGCTGCGGCTCTCGGCCTTCGGCAACTTGCGGCTCGCGGCGAGCGCGGTCGGCGTCGTTGCCGCGACCGCAGCGGCACTCTACGCACTCAGCCCGGTGCTGATTCCGCTTGGCAACCTCAACCTTCTGATCTTCTTCGTCGGGCTGGTAGCAATCATGGTGTTCGCCGCGGTTCCGATCGCGTTTGCCTTTGGCCTTGCAACCTTTGCCTACATCACGCTGACAACGAGTACACCAGCGACAGTCGTGATTGGTCGCATGGACGAAGGCGTGAGCCATCTCATCCTGCTGTCGGTACCTTTGTTCGTCTTCCTCGGCCTCTTGATCGAGATGACGGGAATGGCACGTGCCATGGTCGCGTTCCTCGCAAGCCTGCTGGGCCATGTCCGCGGTGGCTTACAATATGTGCTGGTCGCGGCGATGTATTTGGTGTCCGGCATCTCAGGCGCGAAGGCGGCGGATATGGCGGCGGTTGCCCCCGTACTTTTCCCCGAAATGACCAAACGTGGCGCCAAACCCGGCGATCTGGTCGCGCTGCTATCAGCGACGGGCGCACAGACAGAAACCATCCCGCCGAGCCTTGTTCTGATCACCATTGGTTCGGTCACCGGAGTTTCAATCGCCGCACTGTTCACCGGCGGCCTGCTGCCAGGATTGGTCCTCGCGGTGATGCTATGTGCCGTGGTTTGGTACCGCTACCGCAAGGAAGACCTGTCTCACGTCAAGCGCGCCGCTTGGGGTGAGGTAGGTTCCACTTTCCTGATCGCCTTGCCTGCAATCGCTCTGCCCTTTGTCATCCGTGCGGCTGTGGTTGGCGGTGTCGCGACCGCAACTGAGGTGTCCACCATCGGCATCGTCTATTCAGCGCTCGTGGGTCTTCTCATTTATCGTAAGTTCGACTGGCGCCGCCTCTATCCGATGCTGACCGAAACCGCGGCGCTCTCCGGCGCAATTCTCCTGATCATCGGCGCCGCCACCGGCATGGCGTGGGCGCTGACGCAGTCGGGTTTTTCCACCTCGCTCGCCGCGTTTATGACCGGTCTGCCCGGTGGCGCACCGGTGTTCATGGCGGTGACGATCGTCGCCTTCATCGTGCTGGGCAGCGTGTTGGAAGGCATTCCCGCCATCGTGCTGTTCGGGCCGTTGTTGTTTCCGATCGCCAAGCAGGTCGGCGTGCATGAAGTGCACTACGCCATGGTGGTCATCCTCGCGATGGGTATCGGCCTGTTCGCTCCACCTTTCGGTGTCGGATATTACGCCGCCTGTGCGATCAGCCGCATTCATCCTGACGAAGGCATCAAGCCGATGATCGGCTACGTGCTCGCGCTTCTGATCGGCACGATTGTGATTGCTGCCGTGCCCTGGTTCTCGATTGGACTGCTGCACTGAAGCCAACTGCAATTCCGTATTCACAATTCGAGGAGCGGAACGTGAAGGACCTTTTGAATTTCGGTGAAATGCTTTCGGTGCACGCGCGCCTATCGCCTGACAAGATAGGCGCTCGCGACCTCGAACGCGCCATGACGTTTGCTCAGTGGAATGAGCGCGCGTGTCGCCTCGCCAACGCCCTGCTTGGCCTTGGGCTCGTCAAAGGCGATCGAGTCGCGATCCTTGCCTACAACTGCGTCGAATGGTGTGAGATCTTTGCCGCCACCGCCAAAGCGGGTCTTGTCGCGTTGCCCATCAACTTCCGCCTGGTAGGCAAGGAAGTGCAGTTTATCGTGGACAATGCGGATGCGTCTGCTTTCATCGTCCAGGACGAACTCGTTGGCGTGGTGGAGGAAATCCGCAACGACCTGCCGATCAAGCGGGACCGGTTCATCCATTTCGGCACACGGCCCTGCCCCGCGGGCTATCGTTCATACGAGAACTTTCTCGCGCACGGTATTGCTCGCGAACCAGATCAGCTGGTCGCGCTGTCTGATCCTTGGACGCTGATGTATACCTCCGGGACCACAGGCAATCCCAAAGGCGTTGTAAGAAGCCATCGCAGCGCGGTGTTGCTATCAATGGTCACCGAGATCGAGCTCGGGCTGCATCGAAACGACGGTGCGCTGCTGGTCATGCCGATGTGCCATGCCAATTCGCTCAATTTCTTTGGCGCTTTCGGCTACTGCGGCGGTGTCAACGCGATCTATTCTCGCAGGAGTTTCGATCCCGAGCACTGCGTCAAAACTCTCGCGGAAGGCGGCTCCACCTTCACCTCGCTGGTGCCCACCCACTATATTATGATGCTTGGACTGCCCGAAGCGATCCGCGGCAAATACAATTTTGATGCTGTTACCAAGCTGATGATCTCGTCGGCGCCTGCGCGCCCCGAGACCAAACGCGAAGTGATGGAAATGTTTCCAAAATCGGGTTTGTTCGAGCTCTACGGCGCGACCGAGACCGGGTGGGTGACGATGCTTCATCCACACGAGCAGTTCACCAAGCTTGGGTCTGTTGGTCGCGAATGCGTCGGCGCCGCGCCGATCAAGATCCTTGACGAGGCCGGCAACGAAGTTCCTGACGGCGAAGCGGGCGAACTCTACTCGTGTAACGCGCACACATTCGATTGCTACTGGCGTCTTCCGGAAAAGACCAAAGAAGCATTCCGCGGAAATTATTGCACCGTCGGAGATATGGCCCGGCGCGATGGTGACGGCTACATCCACCTCTCCGACCGCAAGAGTAACATGATCATATCCGGCGGAGAAAACATCTACCCGTCCGAGATCGAGTCTCTGGTCGGTGTTCACCCGCTGGTCAAGGACGTCGCCGTGATCGGGCTTCCCGACGAAAAATGGGGCGAGCGCGTCCACGCGGTCATCGTCTTGCATGATGGCGCGGCATTGAAGGAGAGCGACCTCATCGAATGGTCGAAGGATCGCATGGCCGGCTACAAGCGTCCGCGATCCTATTCGTTCATTGCCGAAAGCGAGATGCCACGTAACGCCACCGGCAAGGTGCTGCATCGTGAACTGAAAAAGAAGCTCACGAACTGAGTTAGCGAGCCAGCCCGAATCGCTTCGAGCCCCAAGACCATGCACGCCGTCCTGAACTCCGCCTTTCCGATCTTTGCATTGATCCTGACCGGGTTCATTTGCGGCTTCTTTGGCGTCTTCGACCGAACGGCGACCGACAACCTGAACCGCTTCGCAGTTTACCTGGCGCTACCATCGCTGATGTTCGTGGCGATGTCCAAGATTACGTTGGACCAGGTGCGCCAGTTGGGTTTTGTCGGAGCATTTTGTGGCGGCTTTGCAATATGTTTTGCAGTCGCGTTCCTAATCAGCCGCCTCCGCGGAAGACGCATTGCCAGCGCCAGCATCGAGGGACTCGACGCAGGCTACAGTAATGTTGGCTTCATGGGCATTCCCATGTGCCTGTTGGTGTTTGGGCCGGAAAGCGCGCCGGCCTCGATTATCGCCACTTTGTTTACGGCTTGCGTGCTGTTCCTGTTCGCAATTGCAGTAATCGAAATCGATTTGCGGAAGGGGAGCGATTTCTGGTCAACGGGCGCCAAGATCGCCCGCGCATTGTTCACTAGCCCTCTCCTGATCGCGCCAGTCGCCGGCCTTGCTATCGGCCTGAGTGGTCTCGCCCTGCCTGCGCCGTTGATGAGCTTTACGACGCTGCTAGGAGGGGCTGCTTCACCAGTCGCGCTGATCTGCATCGGGCTGTTCCTTGCTCAGGAGCGTGTGGTCAGTCACGACGCAGTGTCGATCGGGGTTCTGGTCTCGCTCAAGCTTATCTTGCAGCCCCTGGTGACCGCGCTTCTTGCGTTCTATGTCTTCTCAATGCCGCCATTGTGGTCGCACTCCGCCGTGATTCTGAGCGCGCTGCCGATCGGGTCCGGGCCCTTCACCATCGCAAAGCTATATGGACTAGAGGCGGGAGTAACCTCCGGCTCGATTCTGGCTTCACATGTATTTGCCGTTCTGACCGTCTCACTGCTGGTCGGATGGTTCGCCCTAACTTGACGAGTTCGAGAATTCACCAAGATGGAGTTGTCAGATGAAAGTCTCGCCGGATAGTACCGCCGACCTGATTTCCCGCCTTTTGAAGCGACGCGGCGTTACCCGCGTGTTTGCGCTGTGCGGCGGCCACATTATGCCGATCTGGATGAGGCTGGACGCCGAAGGCATTCAAATCGTCGACGTTCGCGATGAGCGCGCCGCGGTTCATATGGCGCAAGCGCATGCGGAACTCACGGGCGAGCTTGGGGTCGCGCTGGTCACGGCTGGTCCCGGCATGACCAACGCGATCACGGGTATCGCCAACGCGCATGTCTCGCGCGCACCCGTCCTGGTGCTGTCGGGCGGCAATCCGCGCCCGCAGGAAAATCGCGGTGGCCTGCAGGACATGGATCATACGCAGTTGGTCCGATCGATCACGCGTTATGCGCGGACGGTCCGCGAGCCGTCTCTGGTGCTGCAGGAGCTTGACGAGGCCATTGCGCGCGCCTTGGGCGATGGCGGCGAGCCCGGGCCGGCCTTCATCGATTTCCCGACCGACACGCTGCGCGGCCTGGTACCGAAGGCCTTGCAGCTCGAAGAGCATCTCTGCGCCAAGCCGCGCGCCGTGACGCGACCCGATCCGGCGCAGATCGAGAAGGCTGTCGACCTGCTGTGGTCGGCTCGACGCGTGCTCGTGATCTCTGGCCGCGGTGCCCGTGGCGCTGGCCCGGAATTGATCTCGTTGCTCGATCGATTGGGGGCTGTCTACCTCGATACCGGAGAAAGCCGCGGCCTTGTGCCGGACAGTCATCCGTCGGTCGTAGGTGCCATGCGCGGCGCCGTGATGGGCGATGCCGACGTGGTTCTCACTATCGGTCGCAGGCTCGACTTTCAGCTCGCCTATGGCTCGCCGGCTGTATTCCAATCCGCCAAATTCGTGCGCATCAGCGACACGCCGGCCGAGGTGCGGGATAATCGCCGCGGTGCCGTGGAAATCCTGGCCTCTTCCGCAGAGACGTTGCGTGCGATGGTCGAGCACGCCGGCAACCGGGTCTCTGCGGTGGACCGACAATGGGCGGCGAAGCTGCGCGCCGGCCACGAAGAGCGGGCTAGGAAGCTGCAGCAAAGCATGTCGGCAGCGCCGAACGGCTCTGACGGCAGGCTGCATCCGAACAAGGTGCTTTCGGCCCTTCAACAAGCAATCGGCAACGATTCCGTGATCATCACGGATGGCGGCGATTTTCTGTCCTTTGCGCGTGTTGGGCTCAATGCCCCGATGATGCTCGATCCCGGCCCGTTCGGCTGTATCGGCATCGGCGTACCCTATGGAATCGCAGCAAGCCTCGCCTTCCCGGACAAGCCCGTGGTGGTCGCGACTGGTGATGGCGCATTTGGTTTCAACGCCATCGAAGTCGATACTGCTGTGCGCCACAAAGCGCCGGTCCTGATCGTGGTCGCCAACAACGGCGCCTGGCAAATCGAGGTTCATGACCAGACCGTCACCCATGGCAAGGTTATCGGCACGAGGCTGCAATTCGCCGACTACGCTGCAATGGCCCGCTCGTTCGGGATGCATGCCGAGCGCGTCGAGACCGAGGAGCAACTCATGCCCGCGATCGAAAGGGCGCTCGCAAACCGCCCTGCCCTGCTCGACATGGTGGTGACCCCCGAAGCGATTTCCTCGGACGGCAAGACCGGTCTTGCCTGGGTGCCGGACCTGCAGCCATTGGCTGCCTGGGATGAGGCTGAGCGCAAATGGAGAGCTGCTTGATGCAACCTGGCTCGCCTGGAACCGAATTTTAGGAGGTGCCCGTGTTCGAAATTAACGATCAGCATATCCTGGTGACCGGAGGCTCCAGCGGCTTCGGCCGCCATTTTGCACGCTTTCTCGCGAGCAATGGCGCCAAGGTCACGCTTGCGGCCCGCCGTGCCGAGGCCCTGGCATCGGCAATCGCTGAAATCAACGCGGCCGGCGACACGACGCAAAGCGTGGTGCTTGATGTTAAACTCGCCGACAGCATCGACCGCGCGATGGAACAGGCGGAATCGACATTCGGCCCGATCCATGCCGTCGTCAACAATGCGGGTGTCACCACAACGAAACCAGCGCTCGATCAGGACGAGCGCGCCTGGGACAGTGTCGTGGACACCAACCTAAAGGGCGTTTGGCTGGTCGCGCAGGCGGTGGCGAAACGGATGATCGCAAACAAGGTGAGAGGCTCGATTGTGAACATCGCATCGATCCTTGGGCTGCGTGTCGCTGGCGCGGTCGCCCCTTATGCAATCTCAAAGGCCGGCGTCATCCAAATGACCAAGGCGCTCGCGCTGGAATGGGCGCGCTACGACATCCGAGTCAATGCGCTGGCACCAGGTTACTTTGCTACTGAACTGAATGACGATTTCTTCGAAAGCGAGCCCGGCCAGGCCCTCATCAAGCGCGTGCCACAACGACGCCTCGGCCAGCTCAGTGAACTCGACGGTCCGCTGTTGCTCCTGGTTTCGAACGCCGGATCGTTCATGACCGGAAGCGTCGTGGTGGTCGATGGCGGACATTTGGTTTCGGGGCTTTGAGGACAGAAGTCAGATGGTCCCGCGTTTTGCCAAAGTGAACGGCGTGCGCATTGCCTATCGCGTTCAGGGTGACGGGCCGCCCCTTGTTCTGTTGATGGGCTATCGGCTCAATTCGGCTGCGTGGCCGCCGACTTTCATCAAGCAACTGGCGCGTCGGTTCACGGTGATCACGCTGGACAACCGAGGCACCGGACTAAGCGACAAGCCCGTAAAGGGGTATGCGATCGCGAACATGGCACGGGATGTTTGCGGCCTGCTCGACGAACTCAAGATAGCGCATGTCCATATGCTCGGCTATTCGATGGGTGGTGCGATCGCGCAGGAGTTCGTGCGACAATTCCCGGATCGCGTGTTGAGCCTGATCCTGTGTGCAACGACGGCCGGCGGTTCACGGGCGAAGTATGCCACGTCCTCTGTGGTGGCCGTGATGCGTGACCTGGACGGCCTCTCGCCGGAACAGGCTGCGCGCCGTATCTGGAAGGTTACTTACCCGCCCGGCTATCTCGAACAGCATCCGGATCTTGCCGAGGCGCAGATGCGACGCGAAGTCGCCCTGCCGACGCCGCTGCACGCGGCCGACCTCCAGTTTCAGGCATTCGCCGAATTCGACGGCTCGAAAGCACTCGCCAACATTCGTTGTCCTACGTTGGTCTTGACGGGCGATCTCGACGAACTGATTCCGCCCCAAAATGCTTTGATGATGGCGAAGGTTATTCCGGCTGCGGAGCTGGTTGTCATTCCTGGCTGCGGGCATCGTGTTTTATGGGAGGCTACCCCGAGGTGCATCGATCTAATCACCGAATTCCTCGATTCGGCTCGCGGCGCGTCGGTCGCCATGCCGCACGCTGAAGGCAATCATGAGCACGCGCCGGCAGCATCGGATGCTCTGACGTCCGCGATCAATTTACTGGCAACATGGCCATTCTCGCTGGCGAGAGCCAGTTTCGAATCCATGGCTCTCGCGCAACAGTTGATGATGGTCGGAAGCGCCTCCCGTTTTGGAGACGGGAAGCCCATCATTCTCGTACCACGGTTTCTCGGTAGCGATCTTGCATTGTTTCCACTTTCGATATGGCTCAAAGCACTTGGCTATCGGCCTGTAACGACAGGTCTCTCGCTGAACCTACAACAGTCGTCCAGCGAGGGTTCCCTTTCTCAAGTGATCAAAAGCACTGCACAGCGCATCGGACGGAAAGCAGTTCTGATTACACACGCTTTCAGCATGAGGCGAGCGCTTCGTACTGCAGACTTGCACAAGCAATGGATATCCGACGTTGTTATCATCGGAGCAGCCTACCGATTTGAAACGGAGGGCGTTCGCACCCACGTTGTGTCTGCATGGTCTGCGTTACATGCCTTGACGGAGTTGCTGCGGGTGTTGCGAAGCATCGATCTGCAATTGATCCAAACGTCCGATTTGCAAAGTCTTGAGAGTAGGTTTTTCGCGGGGTCTGGCCAAACGATAGACGTCGAAAACCTTGCTGGTTCGGAGGACGGCGATGGCTGAAACTGATCCGCTCGCGCTGTGGCAAGAGATGATTGGAGAAGTGGAAAAGGGCTTTAACGCCTTTGCCAATCAGGCAATGACCTCGCCGGAATTTTCCAAGCTCATCCATCGGGCTGGCGGATTTGCGGCCAGCTCACAGAAGCAGCTCGGCGATTTAATTGAGAAATACCTGCTGGTGATGAATCTGCCCAGCCGCGCGCAGGTGGTCGGCATCGCCGAGCGGCTGTTGAGCATCGAAGCCCAGCTCAACAACATGAAGGAGCTGCTGCAGCAAATACAAAAGAGCTCGGGCGCTCCGCAAACATCCCCATCTGGTCCAGCTCGGCCGCCGCGTACGAGGCGCCCGCCGGCGTCCCCCGAAGAGCAAACATGAGTGCGTCATCCTCCCTCGACGTCGAATCGGTGCAGAAACGGATCCAATGCGAGGTCCAGCGGGCAATCCAGCGGAGCATCAAGGGCGTCGAATATTTTGCCTCGTCTGGTCCCGTCCTCGGCTCGACGCCCAAGGACATTCTATCCGTCAGGGGTACCATGCGTCTCTATCGTTACCGGCCGCTCGCGGAGGAAGTCTACCGCGTGCCGGTCCTGATTGTGATGGCAACGACAAATCGAGGCTACATCCTCGACTTGATACCCGGTCAGAGCTTTATCGAATTTCTTTTGAAACGCGGCTACGACGTCTACATGCTGGACTGGACCGCTCCAACACCAGAAGAAAAATCGCTGCGATTGGAGGACTACGTCCTCGATTTCATCCCGCATTGTGTTCGGCAGGTGCAGGAGGAATCTGGTGAGAACGCACTATCGATGATCGGTTATTGCTTCGGCGGGGTGCTGGCACTGCTGTACGGCTCGATCTTTGCCGATGGACCAATGAAAAACCTGATTTGCTTCACGACGCCAGTCGATTTTCGCGAACTGAAACTGTTCGCCAATTTTGCGGACCGTCGCTACTTCGACGTGGACCGTTTGATAGACAATGTCGGAAACATGCCCCCCCGAGTTGATCTTCTCCTCCTTTGAGATGCTGCGTCCGGCTTCTCGTGTGGTGGGCCAGGTGCAGCTCTGGGACAAAATTTGGAACGACGAGTACGTCAAGTCCTATCGGATGTTCGATCGCTGGGCCAACGACATTCTGCCCCTCGCCGGCGAATATTTCCGTGCCATCACCAAGGATCTCATGTGGGATAACAACCTCCTCAACGGCACAATGTCGGTCGGCGGACAGCCTGCACATCTGTCAAACATCAAGGTACCGATCCTGCACGCAGTCGCTGCGCACGATCATATCGTGCCGTATGAAGCGTCGAAACATCTAATCGGAATGGTGGGGTCGAGTGACAAGGAAGAAGTGGTGCTCAAGGGCGGTCATGTCAGTCTGATTGCCGGCAACAATGCGACTAAGCGCCTGTGGCCAAAACTGGACTCCTGGCTTTGCGGACGATCGACATGAGCGAACAACGTTCCTTTCCTCGCCACGTCAAAACAGATGCGGGCGAAATCGAGATCCGTCTCATGACGCGTGCGGACGAGGCCGTCGTGCTGGACTTCGCGCGAAAGCTGCCGACCCATGATCTGCTGTTCTTGCCTCGCAATATCAGCGAACCCAAAGTGTTGTTGGCGTGGATCGGCGAGATCGAACGCGGCGCTTTCACGAGCCTTTTGGCCATCAACAACGGCCAGGTGGTCGGCTGCGGCACCCTTGTGCGCGACCCGCACTCCTGGTCGCCGCACGTCGGAGAAATTCGTATGGTCGTTTCGCTTGATGTTCGTGGGCAGGGCGTTGGGCGCGCACTATCGCAAGAGACATTTGCGCTCGCCGTGGGCGCGGGTCTGGAAAAACTCTCGGTTCAGATGACTGTGGACCAGCAGGCGGCGATCGCTTTGTTCGAGAGCCTTGGCTTTAAGGCCGAGGCGCTGCTGCGCGACCATGTTTGTGACGTCGACGGCAGGAAGCACGATATTGTTGTGCTCGGGCACAACGTCGCGCAGTTTGGGGCGCAGCTCGAGGCTTACGGCCTGACGGGGGCTGTTCAGCAGTAGAGCAAGCAAGCCGGTACAGGGTCCGGACTCGTCAAATCCACCAGACCCCCGGGTCATCAACCTCCGGGGCAGCGCACCAGTTTCGCACCAGAAACGGCGTGAACGAAACGCGATGAACGCGATAGGATCCGAACGAAAACGCAAGAAAATTAACGAACGCGTCCTTTCTCCCGTCGCTCATAACGGCCTGGTTGCCGGTTCGCGTCCTGCCGCACATATCGGGAGATTGCCCGCGCTAGATTTTTGACTAGCTAGTCTCCTTCACCAGGCGGCTCTGAAAGCGCCATTACTTCGCACGCTGAATGCCGCGATTGCTCGCCACTGGTGGGCCTCTTTTCTGCTCAATTTCCAGGAGGTTCTTTTAGCTATCCGCCAATTGCGGCTTCTCAGCTGAAGTCATAACGAGCGCTCAACAACTTCGTTGCGACGACAGCGACGAGAACGCAGATGAATTGCAACAATGTTCTGGTCGAGAAAACTCTATTGAAGAGCGTCATGATGCCGCCTTCTAGCGCTGGTGACCGAGCGGGATTCCAAGCTTGAGCGCCTTTTGGCGGAGTGAGCCTTCTGAGCGCTTTGTGAGCTTCGCAATTTTTGCAACCGGAGTCTTCGCTTTCGAATGAGCGCGCAGCTCCTTCACGTCAGCCTTTGTGTATTCGCGACGCACGGGTTTCTTCTTCGTAGCCGCCTTCTTTACCTTCTTCGCCACTTTTGGGTCCTCGATTCGGGAGTGGGCGTACTAGCACAGCCGCGTTGAGGCGCAACTCTCCATCAGTTGGCTCTATATGCTGGTCCGATCTGTGTGCCTCTCTCAGCAGATGCGGTCGATTTACCAATGCCGCCGAATTCTGACAGGAACACGATGATGTCGCGGTGGGAGGACGAGTTCGACCGACTGAGGGAGCGCTGTCGCGTCACAAAAATGAGCGCCTGAGGAAAAGCGCGTTTAAAGTTGGGTTGCTCCCTGAAGTCGGACGTCCATTGGTTGGGCAGGTTAGTGTCAAGGAGCGCCAAAAGTGAGCGCACCACTATTAGTCGCCGACGTCCGATCGTCGTGGCGATACGCTCAGCTCCTATCAACTCGTAGAGCTTGGTGCGTCCCAAGCCGGTCACTTCGCATGCATTGTCGTCGTGCAGGTGAACCGCTGGGCGAATGGCATCGTGCTCGGTTCTGCGGCTTTCGGACCGGATAGACTGACTTGTGACTGTTGTTCCTAATTTTCTCTCGTCGATTGTATCTCACGTAGCTCTCCTGTTCGCACAAAGCTCGACAGGACGAGAATTGATCCTGCGACAAGCAACGTCAATGCGAACTCCCGAGAGCGCTCGCGTACAACACCGCACGTCAGCGGTGATTTGAATGTTTCCGGACACCAAGGGACTAGGAAATTTTTCGGGAATGCGGCAGCCACAGTGGGGCATCGCGCCGAGGCTAGTCTGCTAATGTCGGCAGCAAATTCCCCACGCGTTCGCCGCGGTTCGCCAGCGTCTTATTCAACCGTGATTCAACGAACGCGGGCTGATGGCGACCTAAGTGCCTGAGTTTGCTGGCGCTCCCAAGGGAAATCGAGCCCCTGTTTCAGCTTTGAGAGGACGACGGCAACCGGAGCGAGCCATGGTAGCCGGTATCAAGATTGGGGTTCGACTGTCCGAAGCCTACTCCATGCTAGCCGATCGTCGTACCCAGCCGAGGTTCCCCTTCCGAAAAGGAAGTCTGGTCGTGATGCTGCAAAGAGGGCCAACTCAACCCGAGAAGTCCCTGCCTCGCCAACGTCAATTGGTAAAGTATGCGTAGTCGTCACGCCGACAAACTCAGCCGCGCGAAAGCTCGTCCGGATCCGGCCCAGTGGGGCGAGGATGAGGTGATGACGCTCATCGAGGCTGTTACAGTTTTTTTCCCCGACGGTCCGCTGACGTTGTCGTCGCTGAGGACGGCTATAGCTGCCGGGACTCTTGAAATCGCCAAAGTTGCAGGCAAAAATCTGACAACGCCTCGCGCAATCCGCAAACTGGTAACGCCATCATGCCTGGCCGCAAAGCCAAGCCGCCACGACTCTGGTTCCGAGAAGACGAAGGATGCTGGGTCATCCTCGATCGGGCGGGCGGAAAGCGACGGCAGATCCGCACAGGCTGCGGCCGCGACGATGTTGACCGCGCAGCGAAGGCGCTCGAAAAGTACATCGGATCACTGCACACAACCACTATCGGGGCAACCGACCCTCGTTCCCTCGCAGTGGCCGACGTCCTCACTTTCTATGAGGGATTGAAGCGGCCGAAATCCGACGATCCTGGCGCGCTGGCGCAACATGACCTGCTGCTCATCCGGCTGCTGGACCTCAATGTGTTTTTCGGCAGCTCGATGGTGGCCGACATCAAGGCGCAGCTCTGTCGCGACTTTGTTGACTGGTCCACCGGCACGCCGAACGAAAACAACAAGAGAAAAGGCATCGCGGCTCGCGCAAGCGCCGTGTCCGACCAAACGGCGCGCCGTCGGCTCGAAGATTTGCGTGCCGCCCTCAACGCCTACCATGCCGAATACGTCCTGTCGGTCGTGCCGAAGATTACGCTGCCGACGAAAAGCGAGGGGCGGCACCGCTGGCTGACTCGTAACGAGGCCGCACGACTGCTTGGCGCGGCACTCGGCTATGTTTGGGACGGGGCCCCTGAACGACGAACCTGGAAGCGGCGCGAGGACGGCACGCTGTTGCGGCGCGAACGCTGGATCATCAGACGGCGACAACCGGCGGCGCGCTTCATCCTGATCGGCCTCTACAGCGCCAGGCGCGAGGAAACTATCCGCCGGACGCAGTGGGTGGCGACGACCACGCATCCATGGATGAACCTGGAAGGAATGGTTTATCTCGGCCGCGGCGCCGCGGAGGCGCGCACCAAAAAGCGGCGGCCGCCGGCGAAGATCGCCACGCGGCTGCGGCCGCACCTCCTGCGTTGGCGGGGACTGGACGTGAAGCGCTCGGCTGAGCTGCGCAGGACTGGCCTGATGGAGGACGGCGAGCAAATTCGCTTTATCGTCCACCGCACGCATGACGGCCAGCCGCTGGCCGGCAAGATACGCTCGGCGTGGGAAGGCATCCTGGAGGATGCAGGGCTTGACGAGGATGTCGTCCGCCACACCCTGCGTCACACGGCGGCGACCTGGCTGATGCAGCAGGGTACCGACCTGTGGGAGGCCGCGGGCTGGCTCGGCATGACGGTCGAACAACTTGAGGAAAACTACGGCCACCACCACCCCGACTTCCAGAACGAAGCCGCGCAGGCATTTGGCGGCCGGCGCTAACACTACTTTGGCAGATTTTTAGCAACGCGGGGATTCCCAAATCAGTTTTTCTGTGACTCATGGGTTGTCGGCTGTTGGAGGGCCGACCATGGGGAAGGCGACATCGGATTGGGG
>Ga0209166_10000613_pt1 | contig 36555 bp, 27 predicted proteins | sample Coa_R1_3_FD_187151 | JGI IMG/M metagenome (GOLD analysis project Ga0209166, IMG submission 187151) | Surface soil microbial communities from Centralia Pennsylvania, which are recovering from an underground coalmine fire - Coalmine... | ecosystem: Environmental > Terrestrial > Soil >...
GCCACGTGAGCAATGGGCAGGAGACCAATCTCGGCCATCGTCCCTCCTGCCCCATCAGAAAACACCTACCGCCCCTCCTTGTCGACCCCTCGAAGCACAATCTGTGCCGAGGATGTCAACAGAGCCATCCACACTTACAAAAAAAGGGGGTGGGGGCCTCTCTCCCGCAAAGTCCCAATTCGCCATACTCGACGCAAAACCGTGCACGCCCGTCACTCCGTGTGCACCTTCATCCTCAATCCTTTCATCCACTTGCGCACGGTTTCCGTCACGCCGGGGGTGCCCTTGCTAGCCAACCTCCGAAGCTTCTCCCTCGCGCCCTTCCAGCAACCCGCGAAACAGTTCCGCCACTTCCTTCGCCCGCACGTCCCACGTGCAGTGCCGCACCGCGTTCTGCCGAGCTTCGCGGTCGCACGGAAAGTCCGCACTGAGCGATTCCTCAACCATCGCCAGGAACTCTTCGCTCGACCGGTAGATTCTGACTCCCGGCGTGTGCAGGTACTCATACAGCGGCGAAATCACCACCGGCTTACCAGTCGCCAGGTATTCCCGCACCTTGATCGCGCTCCCGTAGTTGGTGAACGCGTTGGTCTGTACCCACGGCAGCACGCACACGTCAATGTGGTGGTAGTAGTGCGGAAGATCCGCATAAGACTTGGAACCGAGAAAATGGATGTTGGGTGCGGACAGTTTGACAACGTTCGATCTCGAGCCGATGAAAACCCAATGCCAATCCGGCCGGGCCTTGGCCACTTGCTCGATCAACGCCACGTCCATGGTGTACCAGTCCGCGGCGCCTACATAGCCGAGCACCGGCCTTGGTATCGCGGCAATGTCTTCGGGCGTACCCGGTGGCAAATTGGCAAATCGCTCGAAATCCACGGCTTGCTCCAGAAAATACCGGTGGCGTGGTTCGGCTTCTTCATACAACTTCCGGCCGGAATACATGACCACTGCGGCCTGCTTCTTGAGGCGGGAATCCATGTCGCGGATGACGGAGCGCGAGAGCGCGCTGTCTTCATTGACGTCGTATTTATCGGAAACCTGGTAGACCAGCAGCTTGGCATCGAGCGAGTTCACCAGATCGGCAGCCGTCGGGATGGCCACCCACACGATGGGACGCCGCAAATTCAGGAAAAACATCACGAGCCGCAATTGCAGCGCGAGCAGCACGCGATTCAACGCTCTCACCACGGACGATCCGTACATCGGCACATTGATCGGCGTCATCACCCAGAGTCCCTCGGGCGCTTTGCGCAGCCAGCGCATGTAGCTGCGCAGCTTCCGCCGGATTTTGTGAAAGAAATCCGGATTGCCGATCGAGGGCAGGCCCATGGTGATGGAATTCACGAAGAGCACGCGATTGTGTTTGGCCAGTCTTTTCAGAATGTGGTTCTTGGAGTGCGGATGGTGGTACCACCAGTCCTCGCCTGCGAAACAAATAATGGACTCACCGGATAAAGGGTAGCCGGCAGATTGCTCGCGTTCTGCAATCTCCCTTTCCAGTGAGGCGGACGCAGGCAACGAGGTTGTGGAACTCATGCCAGGCAGACTCCTGCGGGGACAGCGTCGCGAGTTTGAGACTTTTTTGCAGACTCGATTTGAGCGCTCGCCAAACCAGCGGCGTCCACCCACCAGAGCTGAGTGGTAATGCGCGCGGGAACTTTGGTTTTGCCTCGAACGCGCAGCCTCGAGGATGGAACGGTGGTCCCGTATGTGGTGCTGACGAGCGAAGGCAGAATTTCTCCGTCGAGTGGGACACACGCGGTGACAACGAGTTCTACCTGGGGAGTGCCAAGCACGCGGCACAACACTCCGTTTTCGAGCGGAGTAATTTCCGCGCGCCGATTCGGAGCAATTTGAAAATGGAGCTCGAATTCATGTTCGCCGCCGCCTTCGAGTTTGTCCTCGATGAGAAAGGCAGCTTCGCCATCAATCGCTCGAATGGTTCGCGTATGCATCACGCCGAGAGAGCGGTAACCGGCATGCGAGGCGCGCAGAAAGCGCCCCTGTGATTCTCCGGTGTCTATGCGGCTGACGGCGGCATCGTTTCCAAGAATGAACAGTCCGAGCGGGCCCGAGGAAATGCGATTCTGTTCCGTGCCGTCAATCATCAACGTGTTATGTGCCGCAGTGCTGCGAAATTTGTTTCGTGTTGCGATGTCCCTCGTGTAGCAGGCCGTGCCGGAGTCGCGGAACACTTCTTCGCCGGCGACGCGCAACACAAAGCTGAGCTTGTCGTTGTGGGTGTGGCTGCCTTTGCCGGAGATTCCGTTTGGAATTGCAAAGAAAAGAATTTCAGCGGAATCGTGGCGCAAGACGCCAATTCCTGATTTCGGGAGTATTTTAGTGAAACTCTTCCGGACAGGCTCCAAACGAGTTTCTGGTGAGATGACTTGGGAGGGCTTTGTGAGGCCGTACCACGCTGCATCATCGCCGGGCCCCTCGCAATCGACGGCGGATTTGCCAAAAAGTTGCTGGCCGAGTCCCAGCAAGCCGGAAACTCTAAGCGAATTCCTCTCCGCGACCGGGAGATGCGTCATCTGGCGGAGATCGTCCGACAAAAGCTCGGTGCGCCCATCGTCGCAATCACCTATGTGTGGTAATTCGCCCGAGGGGCTGGCGATAGCCTTGAGAAATCGAAACATGGAAGCCAGACGCTCGACGAAGGCGGGCGATGGCGAGGGAGTTCCTTCGGCGCGCATCAATAGCAGCGCGGTCGTAAAGAGTTGTGTGACCAGCACTTGATATCCGGTGGAGGCTTCGTAGTCTCCGCCGTCGTCGAAAACCTGGCGGGCCATTTCGGCCTCGATAAGGTGCGAATATTTGCGGCGCCTGGCGGCCATGCCTCTGCCATCAAGAAAAAGGGAAAGGCAGTACAGCCCGACAAGATCGCTGAGATAGTGATTACTGGAAATAAAGTGAGAAAACTCGAGATTTGCTTCGATGAAGAAAAGATGCTGGGCAAGAGAATGTGTGACGGCGGCGAGCCAGGTTTCTTCCTCGCGCTCGAACGGGGAAAGCAAATTCAGGAGAAAGCAAATACTCATGGCGCGAAGCGCCGCTTCCATGGCGATGGTCCAGTTCACTCCGACCGGAGCGGGATTGGAATGAATCCAATGTGACAGAAGATTTTTTGCGACCCGGCGATAGGAGTGATCGCCGCTGAGTACGTGCGCTTTGCCAAGCGCAGGCAAAAATTGCAAACGCGAAAGTTCGTAGGGCACCTTGACGTCGGAGCCGTCGTTGCGGATGCAATCGCGCAGCTCGCAGGTAACATCAGGCCACTCTTTGCCGGATACGAAATCGCGGTTCCACTTTGGAGGTGTGCCTAGCTCGGCCGTGTCGTAACCCAAGAAGGGAAAACGCCCGGCTTGAATTTCGTCCGCAAAGTCGAGGATCAGCCTTCGGCCTTCGTCGCTGAGGTTGCGAAGGTCAGGGTTGTAGTAAGGAACCACGCGGAACTTGAGCTGGGCAGGACGCCCAAGCCGCACGGGAAGGCGCCGCTTATTCAACTCCCTGCGCGCGCGCCACAGCGCTTCGCGGGCGAGGATGAGCGGAGATTCCCTCTTCAGAATTCGCAGGAGTTTCATGTGTTTTCTCTTTGAACCACAACTGTTCAAAACAAAAACGTGGTAGATCCCGCCAGGCTACATGGGCTGCAGATCGGGTGCGCAAAGCGCCGCCGCTTGCGGAGTGCGGAACCGCTTCCACACGACGACAGAAACGATCAGGAACATCAGAAAATAGCAAACGGACGACACAACAGAGGCGCCCGTAATTCCGTAGTGCGGAATGGCCCAGAGATTCAGGAGGACATTGACGACAGTGCTGACAATCCATGCGGCCACAATGACGGGAGGAAAGCCCTCGCTGTTCAGCAGTTGCACCATCACCGTTTCAATTCCAAGGAAATAGGTTCCCGGCATTAGCCAGACAAATGGCCCGACCGCGGGCAGAAAGTTCCGGCCGAATGCGAGTGCGATGACGGGCGCCGCTGCCAAAGCGGCGATCACAACTGCCGGCAACATCAACGCGGCCGTCGCGAGAACAGCTTTGTTCGCTAACTGGAGTTTTACTTCTTTCTCTTTTAACGCGGACAGCTTGGGGAACAAGAGCAATCCAATGACGACGGGAAACATCATGGTGTTTTCGGCGAGGACCTGGCTAATCGAGTAGTAGCCCGCTTCGGTCGCGCCGAGCAGGTACTTGACCATGAGCAGATCGATTCTGAGCAGAAGAAAACCGAAGAACGCGATGGTGTACGCCTTCATTCCCAAGCCAATACTCTGGCGGAAAATCGCAAATGAAAATTCAGGAGGCCCCGGGGAGACCCTTCGGAGACGCACGAAGGCCCATAGAAAAGCGAGCAGGATAGCCAGCAGCGTGACAACGAAATACGATTCTACATTGGACTTGTGAGCAAGCGCCAGGAGGCAGATCAACGCAAGGGCTGCAAATTTGCTGACGAATTCTATGTTGTTATAGGACCGCACCTCGTTGACGCCGAGCAGCAGACCTTGCGTGAGCAGGTAGGCGAGACTAGCGGGGACCGAAATCAGGGCAAGAAGCAATAACGTGCCGTGGACCGGCGAGAGTTCCGGCCAGTAGAAAAGGCCAAAGCCGCTCAACGCGGAAAGAAGACAAGCCACAACAACTACCGCCAAAGTGTTGCCGATCAGGACCGGGAGCAGCGCACGGTCTTTCGCAACGTAGTAGATGTTGGAGGCGTGCAGGCCGAAATTGCCAAATTGCGCGCCGACAGCGCCAACCGTAGCGGCCACCGCAAAGAGGCCGCGGCCGGTTGGACCGAGCACGCGCGCCACGACGACGGCAGTAGCAAACGTCACGGCCAAAACGAGCAAGCGTGTACCGTAGGTTTCCAGAACGTTGCGGCGAAGTTCGGAACCCGCCACCACGCGCCAGAGACGGGATGCGGAAGCAGACAGGCCGGTCGTCACAAGAGATTCCGCTCTGCGAAATTTACGCTGCGGGAGGAAGATGATTTTGCGACGCTTGCGCCGCGCGGCCGAGTTTCGGCGGAAGTGGACGGAACTCGCGAATAATGGGCGAGGACACGCCTGGCGTTTTGGCGCCACGTATGTCGCGCCAAGACGGTCGTTCGGGCGTTGCGACCCAACTCGACGCGCAGGTGCGCATCGGCGGCGAGGCGCTGGATTGCTTGTGCGAGGCTTTCAGGATCGCCGGGCTTGCAGAGCAGCGCGGAGCGCTCGTGTTCCAGAACTTCCGCAATCTGGTCCAATGCACTGGCGGCGATCGCTTTACCCATGGCCATGTACTCAAAAAGTTTGGTGGGCGAACCGAAAAACGCGCCGCCATCGGGCATGGGGACGTGCGGCGAAACGAGAATGTCGGCAGCATCGAGATGCTGGCGGACAGCGTTGTGTTGAATCGTGCCGGTAAAGACGACCAAGCCTCGACGAGCATAGGGTTCGAGAGCAATACGAATCTGCTGAGCAAGTGGCCCGTCACCGACGAGGAGAAATTTCAGCTGGCCGGACGCAGTGAGAGGATTATCCAGCAAGGAGCGGATGGCCTGCTCAAGTACCGCGACGCCGTGCCAGTAGCTGAAAGTACCGACGAAACAGACGACCACGTCGTCCGGCCGAAAGCCATAATTCTGGCGCAGTTCCGCACCGCCGCAGTCGGGGTAGAAGGATTCCGGATCGACGGCATTTGGATTCACCAGGATTCGTTCGGCGGGCACGCCAAGATTCATCAGTTCTTCCTTCAGCGGATTCGAAACGACAACGATTAGGGAAGCCGCGCGAATGGAGACGTTTTCGCAGAGCCGGAGCCAGGGAGAAAAGCTTGCGGGATCCCAATGCTTGGCCATCCAGGTTTCGGAAGCGTTGTATTCGAGGATCAGAGGAATTCCCATCAAGCGCGAGAGAACCGCGCCGGCAAACAGAAATTTCCCATGCCGCTGATAAAGCAGGCGCGCTCTACTTTGAGTGAGCAGCTTGCGAGCGGCGGCAATGAACTCGAGGTTGTATGACAAGGCGGCGGCTTCGCGGAACAGATGAAGCCGGTGAGCTCCCGGGATAAGGTGGACATCGCAAGAAGCGGATAGAGGACGTCCGGAAAAAACAGCCGAGCGAACTCCTTCCTGGGCGAGTCCGGAAAGGAACCCCGTGACGTGCGTCAGTGCGCCGCCGGGAGAGTCGAGGCCGGTTCGGGAAGGACACAAGAAGGCTACGTCAAGCAGGCCACCGCGCGCCGCAGGCTTGCGGGGGACCTGAAGCAACAACCGAAACAGCTGCAAACCGATCCAAGTAAAAACAAAAACGAAGAAATCGGAGAGAGCTGCAAGTAGAGTTCGGGGAAGCAAACTCATCATGCCTGCCCGTGTGGTGACTTCAAGAGAGCCATGAGAGTCCGCCAGCACGGTTTCCCGGCAGTGGTGAAAGAGCGTGGCCCACCTTAGAAGCATGGGATCCTGGATTGATTCGAGTGAATCAGCGAATATCACCAGCGCCTGGCCAGAAAGATCCCGCAGCTTACGAACCTGGACTTTCCAACCACCTTCGCGCAGCTCCGTCTTGGACAGAATTATGCAATCGCCAGCCGGATAACGCCGGCGCACAAAGTCGAGCGCATTCCGCTGCTCGCCGGAGAGAATAAGTAGAAAACTTTTGGTTGGGCGGCTCATCGGAGAAACACCGGCTCGAGGTTTCGACCGGATTCGATCGCTGCCTCGTTTGTTTGATGTTCTTCCGAAGCTTGCAGCGGATCAGGCTCCGTGAGGGCGTACTTATAAAGAACAGCGATGACGAACAAGTACCATAAGTTCAGGGGACCATAGCCCGAGGACTCCGAGAGGCCGGTGATCCAGTAGGTCAAAAACAAGTAAACGAAACATTTCCAGACCATGCGGCCGGAGCTTGAGGACTTGCGCAATTCCCACATGGCCTTGACCAGAAGAATCTGCGCAAGGATGTAAGGAAGGAAGCCCAGGATGCCGGTCTCGGTGAGCACCTCGGCGAGATTGTCATGTGGCCAATCCAGCGAAGTCACACCTTCATAAGTCGAAACATAGCGGACTTCTCCGGTGACATAGTTGTGAAAGTTCAAGAATCCAACGCCAAGCAGAGGGTGTTCGGCAAACACCTGGAGGCTTTGCTCGAATTGGGCGACGCGGCCATAGATGTTGCCCGCACCGCTGCGGTCTTCATAAACCTCTGGTGCGAGCGCCGCGACTGTGAAAATCATTCCGGCGGAAGCAAGGATAAGCGCAATGCGCCAGGAGCGGCGGGCTGTCCCTCGTACCCAGAAAGTGTCAATAATCAGGACGAGAAAGAGAGTGATGGCGACGGAACGGAAGAGAGGCAGCAGCGCCATGGAAATTGCCGCCGCCAAACCGATGGAATGAAGCACTTTGCGGCCAGTGCTCAAACTTGGACCGAGGGCTTCGCGAAGGAAGAGCAGGAAAAAAAGACTGACGCCACCGATCAAGGCGAGGGTCTCGTTGCTTTCAAACGGCCCGTTTGGGCGAACAATGCCGGCATAAACCGTTGCCGAAGTTCCCAGCGGAAGCAGATCCTGCCCTGCGACGATTTCCGCGGCGGCGACAATTGCGGAGATGATGGAAGAGACGCAAACGGCGGAATGCAGGGCAGGCAGGCGGCGACGGACATCAAATCGCCAAATGACACACCAGGCGAGCAAGAAAGGAATCAGATAGCTGTCCAATAAGGCCCTAGCGGAATTTAGCGGCAACGCGGATTTTTCGAGGGTGGAGGCCGCAAGAATGGCAAACGCCAAGGAGGCAAGTCCTGCATTGCGAAGAGCTCTCGGTACGAGGGTGACTGAGACGCTCTTGGCTAAAAAAAGCCCGAGGAAGGCGCAGAGGACGACCACTCGGTCCAGAGTAATGATGGCGCGCTCCCGAGGAAACGATGTGAAGAAGTATCCGAGCGGAAAAACGGCGGCCCAGCAAAGAAGAATTCCGTCGATTCTGCCGCGGAAGACGTTGCCGAGCAATGCTGCAAAGCAGATGGCCAGGCACGCGACAAGAACCAGCAGACCCGACAGAGGAACCAGAATAAAGAGAGCAACCGACATTCCGCCGGCAAGAATAAGAACAACTTCCAGCAAACGGGTGCGCTGGTCCGCCAGCGGTGAAGAGATGCCAGGTAGGTGAATTGAGAGCATGTTGCCAGCTAGCGCAGAGGCGAAGGAATCGGCTTCGGAACCACCGGCATGCGGATAATCAAACGCATGCGCTGTCACCGGCGACGGCAAATTGCGCTTGCGGTGTGTTGAGCAATTCGAGAAGCGGCGCTTCGCTTGGAGCAGAGCGTGCGGGCTGCGTGTAAGAGAGAATCTCGCCGCTAGCAAGAGCCTGCTGAACCAGGAAGGTTGTCTCAGTGACCTCGACAAGTTCGTCAAATGGAATGGGAGAAGGTTCGCCGGAGCGAATGGCATCGATGGTCAGCTGGAGCTCGCGACGGTGGCCCTTGTCTTGCGAAGTCTTGAATTTCTGCGCCTTCCCGTTGCGGACTAGTTCAAGTGTGCGGAAATCGTCGAGGCGCGCAACAGAGCCCTGGCAGAAGACTTCAAAAAATTCCTTGGGGACGCTGCGGTCACCGTTGGCAAGATAGAGGAGATTCGCAATGGAGCCGTCCGTGAATTTCAGGACAACCGCCAGATTATCCGATTTGTACTGGGCGCCATTGGGCAAGGCTGTTGCGGCCACGCTCTGAACGGGGGAAGAGATGATGGAACGAGCCCAATCGACAAAATGACAGAACTCGCCGACAATGCGGCCGCCATCGGCGTGAATCCAGTGATCAAGCGGTATGGAGCCGGCATTGACGCGCGCGTGGACCATCATGGGCTCACGACGGCCAGAAAAGAATTGGCGGATCTTCTCGCTGAAGGGAGCAAACCGCCGATTGAAACCTACCATTACGAAAGGCGCGCGACCCGCGTCTAGTTGCTGAGCATAGGCTTTTTGCAGTTGCGCCAGTTGTTCGCGACTGACTGCCAGAGGCTTTTCAATGAATACGGGCTTGCCGGCGTGCAAAGCCTGGATCGCGTACGTGGCGTGCACGTCATGGCGAGTGAGGATGAATCCGGCGTCGACATTGGGATCGGTGAGAAGTTCGGAGGGCTGCTTCGCGGATTCGAACTTGAAAGCACTCCGGGCCGAGGCGGCGCCGGCGCCCGAGATGGTGCCGACGGCTTGAAGGCGCACGCCCTCGATCGATTGCAGAGCCGGAAAAATCACGCTCGAGGCAAAGCTGCCGGCACCAATACAGCCAACTCTCACCTCATTGCCAAGACGAGGCCGGGCAACAACGACAGAGTCCGAAGGCTTTCGAGATTCGGAGGATACGCCGCGGTACTCCAGAATCGACGTGTAGAGCCCACTCTTCAGATCGGCGTATGCCTTTGCGCCTTGTTCGATGGGGTAGCGATGATCGAGGAGAGAGGTGACATCTATTTGTTTGGTCGCCAGCAGGTCCAGGAAGGCTTCCATGTTGCGCCGCTCGGTCCAGCGTACGTACCCGATGGGGTAGTCGAGGCCGCCTTCCTCGTATTGCGGATCGTATCTTCCGGGCCCATAGGAGCGGGAAAGGGCGAGCGACAACTCTTTCATGTACATGTTGCCGCGAGAAACGCCCATGCCGACAGCGCCCACGACGATTATGCGACCACGATCGCGGAGAATTTGTGCAGCTAACTCGGCGGGTTCAGCGGATTCGGTAGCCGCGGTCAATATAGCGGCATCAACGCCGTATCTGGAGAAATCCCTGATTTTGGACGGAAGCGCAGGGTCGTTTGCCGCGAGGGAAAGATGCGCGCCAAACGCCTCCGCGCGGGCGGCACGCTCAGGCGAAAGGTCGATGGCGACAACACGACATCCGGCGGCGCGGGCAATCTGGATGGTCAACACGCCAACGAGGCCCGCACCGATTACCGCGACAGTCTCGCCGATACGGATCTCGGCCTGGCGGAGGCCCTGGAGCGCGATGGCGCCAATGGTCGTCAAAGAGGCGGCTTCAGTGGAAACCTGCGAGGGGATGTGAACCGCGAGATTGCGCGGGACAAAGTTGACTTCGGCGTGGTTGGCATACGTGCCGCCAGCACAAGCTACGCGGTCTCCCGGGCGGAACTCTTCAACTCCGTCGCCGACGGAAATAACTTCGCCGGCACAGCTATAGCCAAGAGTGGTCAGAGTATCGAGCTTTGCATGCACCTTTTGGTAGGCCGCTTTCACGCCGTTCTGACGCGCGTAGTCGATCACCTGTTTGACGAGATCGGGACGCGCTTTTGCTTTTGCCAGAAGCGATTTGGAACTCAACTCGAGAGTGGCGCGCTCAGTTCCGGCGCTGATAGCGGAAAAATGGGTGCGCACCAGAAGCCCACCAGGACGAAGCTCCGGCGCAGGAACTTCGTAGGTGGATACTTCCCCGGATTTTCTATCGGTCAAGAGAGCTAACATGAGTTCCTTTCGTGAATGTAAATTGAGCGCGTATGGACAGCAGGCGACTTGGGATTTCCGAGAGACGGATGAAAGCAAGGTGACGGCTAACGGAACCGTTTATGACGGAGCGACTCACGAAGCGTAGTTCCGCTCGGGTGAATTTGAGCCGGGATTACCTCACGGCACGCGCCAGATTGCTACGCCGGTTGCGGCCTGCACGGCAGCCTCCATGCCGCGCTTGAACGCACTTTTCCCCGCGCTGTCGGGAACAAAAACGATGTCATCAGCTTGAAGCTGAGGATCGGCGGCTTTCGCAGCCAGTATTTTCTTCAGTTGAAGCGGAATGTCTTTTGGACCGTCGGGAGTTTTACGAACGAGCCTGGCAGCACCGAGAGCGGCGTTCGGGCCAATGCCTTGGGCCAAAGCGATGGCCTGGACGACGGTTAGATCCTTGCCATTCTCCATGACAAAGCCGCCTGGCTGGCGAACATCGCCAACTACGTAAACAATGCCAGCCTTACTGACGAGAATTGTGTCGCCAGGTTCGACGGTGACGTTGTCCTTCATGGACTGCGGCGCGCTGGTCGAAAGCGGGACGCGAATGGAATTCTGAGGGTCGTTACGGCGCGTGATGAGGACATAACTGCCGGCTTTGGGAGTGGTGCCGCCGGCAACGGAAAGGGCGTCATAGAGATTCCTGGAGCCTAGCAAGGGATAGATGCCGGGCTTCTGGACTTCGCCCAATACAGAGATGCCTTGCGTGGCGTACTCCTTCTCGAAGACGGTAACGTGCGGGTCGTTGAAAAAGCCCTTTTGCTTGAGTTGTTGCTCGACAAGCTTGCCAGCTGCTTCGACCGAGAGTCCGCCGAGAGTTACGGTTCCTAGCATGGGCAAGGAGGCTTCGCCGGCCGAATTAATGCGCACGTCGGTTTTAAAATCGGGCACGCCGTAGAGGCTGACTTCGATCAGGTCGCCAGAACCGATTAACAGTTCCGGGGAAGAACCAGCGTTGCGCGGAGGGACGGGCGCGGCAGGTTGAGCGGCCGGAAGCGCCTCCGCGCGGACTTCTACCGGCTGCACGCGATCCTGGGCGAGGAGATCGGTTATCGGAACCGTCAAAACAACGAGTGCCGTGAGAAGAAAAGATTTGAATCTCATAAGAACCTCACTGGAACAGGAGCGCGAGCGAAATCCGCATCGCGTCTATTTCGAGAAATGCTGCCGGCCGCTGAGCAAAATTGAGCTGCAAAGTTCGACTGGCCGAAGCCCGGCGGATCAACAGCGGACAATCTTCGGTGAATCAATACCGCGAGTGGCGTTCCGAGTGTCCACAACAAGTTGGGCCTCGCGGACGATGGCCGGATAGTCGTAGTCAGAATGATCCGTGACAATCGCCACGCAATCATATCCAGAGATGTTTTCCAGCGGAGCGCACTGCATCTGCAGGTCGTAATGGCGTCCTTTGAGCAGCACCGGGAAATACGGATCGTTGAAGCTGACAGCCGCACCTTGTTGCTTGAGCAGTTCAATGATGGTGAGAGCGGGAGATTCGCGAAGATCATCCACATCTTTCTTGTAAGACACTCCGAGAACCAGGATGCGCGAGCCATTCAAAGGTTTGCGGACATTGTTGAGGGCGGTCGAGATCGTGTTGACGACGTGGTACGGCATGGAGACATTGATTTCGCCAGCCAGTTCAATAAAGCGAGTCTGGAAATCCCATTGTTTGGCCTTCCAAGAGAGATAAAACGGATCGACGGGAATGCAATGGCCGCCAAGGCCGGGCCCGGGATAAAAGGGGTGAAAGCCAAAGGGCTTTGTCGAAGCAGCGTCGATGACCTCCCAAACATTAATGCCCATGCGGAGGCACAAGAGCTTCAATTCATTGACGAGGGCGATGTTCACACATCGGTAGATGTTTTCGAGGAGTTTGGTCATTTCGGCGACTGCCGGAGTAGAAACGGGGACGACGCGGCGGAAAATGGACTTGTAAAGAGCCGCGGCAAGTTCCGTGGCCCGGCCGCTCAGCCCACCAACAACCTTGGGGATATCACTTCGGGCAATGGTGTTGTTGCCGGGGTCTTCCCGTTCCGGGGAGAAGGCAACAAAGAAAGTTTGGCTCCCGGCCGATTGGTCTTCGCGCTGGGCGCGCAATCGGCGCGAGTTTTTCTCGAGGATGGGCAGCAAAACTTCTTCGGTGGTTCCCGGGTACGTCGTGCTCTGGAGTATGACGAGCTGGCCGGCTTGCAGATGAGGAGTTATTGCTTCGGCGGTGTTCGCGATAAAGCTGAGATCCGGCTCGCGCTGTTCATTCAGCGGAGTCGGGACGCAAATGATGATGGCGTCCATATCGGCAATCCTGGAGTATTCGCCGGTGGCCGAGAATTGTTTGCTACGCGCGATTTGAATTTCGGTAGAAGGAATGCGATAGATATAGGATTCGCCGCGGCTGAGCTTCTCCACCTTTTGGGGATCGACATCGAAACCGGTTACAGGAAAACCGGCATCGGCAAAGAGAAGAGCAAGGGGCAAGCCGACATAGCCTAGTCCGATGATTCCTACGTTCGCGGTGCGATTCTGAAACTTCGATTCAAGTGACGCGAGTTCGTTTGCGCCAAGGGAAGGTGAAGTTTGCGCGGTGACGCTCATGGACAGTGGTCCTTTCCTTTCACAAAGATCGGGCGGGGTCAGCAGCGAGAAGCACAGGAGCGCAGGGATCGCTCAGGCGCCGGCACCGAGGGTCTTTGGCTGATCCTGACCGTAGTAACCGTAGTAGTAACGGAAATCGGACGATGACAAATCGGCTCCATTCAGCACAAAGCCCGTAAGCCGAGCGTTGACCTTGAGAAGCAGATCTTGTGCGCGCAAGAAATCCTTCTTCGAGAGCTGACCTGCGCGAACAACCAGAATTACGGAGTCCGCCTCGACCGACATGCGAACCGCGTCGGTCATCGCGAGGACGGGGGGCGTGTCGATAATGATGTGGTCGAATTGCTTCCGCCAATTTTCCACCAGACCCTTAAAGTCCGAGACAAGCAACTCGGTGTCGTCGGGCAGGCTGACGGGCCCGGCGGGAAGGACGAACAAATTGGGAATATCCGCACAGCCGATCACGGTTTCGTCAAACGTTGCGGACTTCCTGAGTAAGGCGCCCAAACCGGCTTCGCAGGTCAGCCGCATAGCGCGCTGGATGCTGGGGCGACGAAGGTCGGTATCAACCAGGAGCACGCGCTTGTGCAGACGAGCCAGAGCAATCGCGAGGTTGGTGCTGACGGTGGTCTTGCCTTCGCCCGGGAGCGCGCTTGTAACAAGGATGACAGCCGGGGGCGTCGACTGTGAAAGCAAGATGGAAGTCAGCATGGCTTTGTAGCACTCCGCAGCTAACGAGAGCGGCTGAAGAGCGCTCACCAAAGCGGGTCTGACATCGCCATTAAACCCCTTGAGCTCTGGGCGAACGCCATTCTTTGCCTTCAGTCCGAGCTGAGGAACGACGCCCAGGGACGGAATCGGCGACATAAGCACAGCCTGCTCGAGAGTGGTTATCTTTTCCTGAACCTTCGCGAGTCCGAGCGCCAGAGCAACGCCGCCGGAGAGTCCGAATAGGAGCGAGAGGGCAAAGTTTCGCGGAATATTGGGTTCGGCGGGCAGCTTCGGCGGCCTAGCGGGATCGACGATCCAGAGATTGCTCGACTTCATACTGGCTGAAATGCTCAACTCTTTCTGCTTCTGAAGAAGATTTTCGTAGAGCTGCCGATTGGTTTCGAATTCGTGCTTCAGAATATTCGACTGGATGGCATTTGCGTTCAGCTTGTCGGCGGCCTGTTTCTGCGCTTCGAGGGCATCGCGCAACATGCGTTCGCGACCGACCGAGCTTTGGTAATCGTAGGTGATATGCTCGCCGATTCTTTTGACCTCAGCGGCGAGCGACTCCTTTACTTGCGCGAGCTGATTCGAGAGCTCGCGCATTTTCGGGTTTGCCGGGCCCAGCTCGACGGACGACTGAGCAATCTGGTTTTCCAAGTCATTCTGCTGTGAGCGCAATTTGGTAATGAGGTTGTCCGGGTCCAGTTTGGCGACCAGTTCCGGCTGGCCGGAGCGCGCCAAACGGTAATTGACTTCTTTTTGAACGCGTTCGGCTTCGGCGGAGGTGAGCAACTTATTGAGGTCGTCCAGCTTGGCGGTGACGATATTCTGTTTGTCGTCGAGACCAAACATTCCGTTTTCCTTCTGGTAGTCGACGAGCTTGCGCTGTGAATCCTCGACCTTGGCCTGCAACTCCTTCAACTGAGCGGCAAGGAATGCGGAAATCTGCGAGCTGACCTGGAACTGGCTTTTATAAAACTGGTCGGTGTACTCGTTGGCCAGATCATTGACAACGTCGGCGGCCACGCGGGGATTGGGATTGCGGTATTGAATCTCAATGAGCCGCGTGCCTTTCACTTTCGAGATTTTCAAGTTCTTGTGAAATGATTTCACAAGCTGATCTTCATTGCCGGCGTGTGGCGCACGGCCGGCGAAGGCGGGATTCTTGTCCAGATGAAGATTATTGATGACCTGCATGGCCAAAGCATCGGTCTCGAGAATGCCGATTTGCGTATCTATAGCCGCGCGATCTTCCGGGTCCTCGACCAGCGAGGTATCAACGCCTTTGAAACCAAGCACGCCGCTGTCATTGTCGCGGTGAAACACCACGCGTCCCACGGCTTCGTATTGCGGCTTCATGAGAAAAGAAGCGGTCATGACCAGCACGATGACAACGACAGCGAAAGCGATGATCGTCCACTTGCGATCTTCGATGATGCGCCAAAGACCAGTGAGAGAAATTCCGTCGCGCTCCTCCACGACCCGGCGGTTGTAGCGGGTTGGAATATTCGGCTTAGGTCTCGATGCGGTGCGTGCCGGGGGCTGAATGACAGCCGAATCGCCACCGCGTTTATCCATCAGTTCAAAGTATCGGCTCATTTCTGTTCGCCTTTACGCCGAGTGGGTAGCGTCGATTTTCCTGCTTATCGCAACGAGCTCCGTGCGAGAAATATCGAGTTTCGCGGGAGAGGGAACCGGTTACCGCCGGCGGAAGGAAACAACGTCAAGATTCCAGCCGCGACTTGCCAAGAAATTCCCGCCGCTACTCACGGCTCCGCCCTCTGAGTCACACGGACCCGCCTGCAAACCACACTTTTAGCACCGTACGGAGCAGGACAAAATCGGGTAAAGAAGGGGAGACCACGTAGTACGAGTCACTAATCGCGGCTAAGGGAAAGACCTGATTCCTGCGGGGGTAGCAGACACACAAACGAAGAACCTCGCCTATCTGAAAAGTGGAATGATTCAGCAGAAGGCATAGTTTTTCGAAATACGAAACGGAGCGGCTTGAGGGTGCCGATTTAAGCTTAAACAATGCAAGGGAATTAGTTGATGTAAATTCCAGGATTAATGCCGGAATTCTTCGCGTCCACACGCGAGCCGCTCGGCTGCTTTCCCTCTGCCTCGGCGAGCTGGTAAACCAGGCGATCTCCATCCAGGGAGGCATAGGCAAGCCGGGCGCGGTGCTTTTCAGGTCCTTCGACAACCCACTTGTTCCCTCTGCGCAGGAGCTTCATCTCGCTTCGAGCCCTCCACCATTGGTTAACATCCCGAGGTAGGGCAATCCAGAGCTTCTCCTCGGAGCGCAGCCTAGAGAGGTAGTCCAGGAGTGACTTGTAGATTCGTCGCAGTCGCGGTTCCAGAATATAGTCCGGATGAACGATGAAGCTGGCCAATCCGTGCTTTTCGAGAATTTGGGCAATTTCGAGCTTCCAAAGGGCGGTGGAATCTTGATTGAGAATGTGAAAAAGGGAGTAGTCCTGAGTGGCGGTGACCGGCAATTCCAGGATCTTGCCGACAAAGTAAGGCATCACGGTACAACAGCCGCCGCGTTGTGGATCGAGATGCGCTGCATTGGGCACGGACATGTCGTACGAAAAATCGAGTGCGTCGTACCATGCGAGATTGCGATAGAGGGCTCCCGAGCGAAACCCGAGGGCGCCGAAGGCCCTGCCGTATTGATTAATGCGGCGGACCCGCTCGAGGAACAAGGCCTTGCCGACAAACAACTTTCCGTCGTGATTCAAATCGTGCACATTGATTTCAAACCCTCTCGCACGAAGGTCCGCGAGAAACGAGGGACCAAGGGCGTAGCGCTTCTCAGGAACCAACTGAAAGGAGCTGGGAATGCCATAACTCTGATCGATATCCATGAGAGCTTGACAGAAATCCCGACCGTCAACGGCTTCCACATCGTGGGTGACGATCGCGCAGCCCGGGAACCCGTCCGGCCAAAACCAGATGAACGGGACTTTTTCACCACCGCGAGCTCGGATGCGAAGGCGGAGCAGCGCCTCGTGTACTTGCTCGACGGTCGTATCAACGGGCCAGCGTGGAAACGGGATGGAACGCCAATCCGCAAGCCTGAGTTTCTGGAGGTGACGGCGGACGCGAACACCGAGGAGGGGTCGAGCGAGGTAATAAAGCGTGTTGGCTAACCGGCTCGAAAGAAAAGAATGACCATTCGAAGCAGCGGAATAGCGCTCAAGGCGCAGATTGTCGATGACTTGATCGGGATCGAAGGAAAGGCTGAGAGAACCTGGGTGGGCTACTGCATCGTCCCAGGCGTCATGAAGATTTCCCGATGCCGTATTGCATACCGAGCCATTCCGAAGTGATCCGAAGCAGATTGCTTCGGGCCCAAAGCGAAAATGTCCGGACTGTCCCGGTGGCTCTCCGCTTGCGGAACAGAGAGCGAATTCCTCAGGACAACGATAGTATTCGAGGAAGGTTCGATTCATACAGCACGGTTGACATCAGAAAAGCGCAAAGCGGCGATTCAGAAGAGCCTAAGTGTTGGCAATGAATAGAGGTAATGGCCAGGTTTAGAGAGTCCCTTTTTCCCTTAGAACGAGAAAATGAAGCAGGGCGGGGTTAGTGCCTACGCTTCCTCCGAGCCATGTGGGACCGCAATGCTTTGAGGACGCCGGAGAGCTTCGCCCACTGACTTGTTGGCAACTGTGCGGGGCACACGCGCCAGAGCCTGGGCAACTGTGCGCGCGGCGAAATCGGCGCCTGCAACGAAACGCATCAGAGGGCCATAACTCCAAACGGCCGGCGCACCGAGGAAATGCAAGCCGGGAATGGAGGATTCAAAACCTTGTCCAAGCACAGGATGACCGTCAACGAGCCGAAGCGAAGCGGTCAAGGTCTCCGGAAGAAACTCATATTTCCTGACGTTGATGCGATAGCCAGTGCCCATCAGTACGTGATCCACCAGCCGCTGTGAGCCGTCACTCAGCTTCAGCTCGACCCGTCGTCCCCGGGCTGTCGCGGAAAGAACAGCGACACCAGTGGAAATTTTGATGCCGGCCATGCGAGGCTTCAACCAACCGACACCGTTGGCGCTGAGCGACTTACGACGCCAGGCATTTTGCGTGTTGCGTGGAAGCGAGCGGAAAAAGTTGGGGCGCGCAACGGCATGACTAATGAAAGCGGGGCCGACGTCAGGCCAGGCATAAAGGAGCGCGCCGACAGGCCTGAAAGTGTGAAGCCAGGGGCGCTGCCAGGTCCAACGGACGCAGCTTTCTCGAACCACAAGTTCAACTTCGGCCTGGCTTTCGTGCAGAAGAGCGGCCGACTCTAGTGCACTCTGTCCCGCCCCCATCACGACAACCTTCTGCCCGCGAAAACGGGCCAAGTCGCGCTGTTCCGAGGAATGAGAGGCCAGGTCAGGCGAAAGTCCCGCAAACTGAGGTGGTCGCCAAACAAAGGGGCCGATTCCCCCCGCGATGATGACTCGACCACATCGCATGATTTCTCCATCCGCCAATGAGATGCGAAAGCCCGAGCTATCCTTTTCGATCTCGACTACTTTTCGATTCTCGAGATTGGGAACTGCACGGGATTGAAACCAACGACCGTAGGCGACAAAGCGATCGAGAGGGATGGGGCGGCTTACGGGCGCTCCGATTGCGGATTGAAAAGCGTCAATAGTCAGCGCCCTGTTGGGGTCGGACAATTGGGAGGCTTCATAGGGAGATCGCAAGCACATGCCCTGTGGCATATTGCGATCCCAAAAGGACATGGCCTCCCCAAATACACGGACGTTTACTCCGCGCGCGTTCAAATGAGCCGCCGCAGATAACCCGTACGGACCTGCTCCAACAACAACAACATCAGCCGTGGCTTTCAAGTGTGATCCTCCTTCATTCTCCAGGATTTCGAACACGGGGCATTCCCCGTGCATTGACATCTCAAGGTCGGAAAATTGACTCTGAAGGTCTGAGTTGAAAAGCTTTAAATCGATGCCACTAAACAGAATTTAGCGAGACGAATTCTGGAGTAGCTGAACTTGATCGAGGGCCACCCGGAATGCGGCCCGAAAGCGCCGGAATAAAAGGTGATGGTTCAAACAACGCCATTGCCGCGGAGGATTCTTTTGCCCGCAAGATAAGCGATAAGAGGCAGTTCCAAAACGCCTGGCAAGGGATCATCAGCGGCGAAGATTGCCGGAGCGAGCGGCGGGCGAATCGAGCGCAGATATTCGCGCAGGGACAGCCGGCCATGAAGGATTTCGCGAATTGCCGTAGGCGCATCCGTGCTCATGCGCACCCAGCGCGCCCCTATCAAGGCCTTGGTCTGCGGAAGGGATTCTCCAGTGGTGAGGAGCCAAAGGAGATAGGGATAGTCCACGCCGGCAAAACCACACAAGCTGTGCCAACCCCAAACACGGGGATTGATGTCGAGCAGTTTCAGTTTTCCGTCACGGTGGTCGCGTTTGAATTCGACTTCGACGAGGCCCGTGTATCGAATTGCCGCGATGAGCAGTTCCGCTGCAGAAGAGATTGCCGGGTCATCGATCGTTTCCACGAAAGTGCTGGCGCGCCCAAAGTCCATGGGAAACTGCCGGATACGCCTTGCGGAAAGCGACGCGAGAGGCTGGCCGTCCTTGCAGAGCGTGGTGTAGGAAAACTGGGATTCACCACCGCCGGGAATAAGCTCCTGAATCATGAGATTGTCGGCGCCGACGAGAGCTCGTGCCTCGTCGTAACCATGGAGGAGTTGTTCCATGGAATCAACGCGCCAGGCTTTCGAAGCCGTGAAGCGATTGAAGCCGCTGTTATAAGCGGGCTTGAGAATGACAGGAAATTGACACTTGCATGCCGCGACCTGGTCGCGGTTCCCGGGACATAAGGTCCACGGGTGATCGACCCCCACGCTGTCGGCAAGCTTATAGGCGAGCCGCTTGTCATACGACCATCGAAGCACTTCCCAGGTCGGAGTCGTAAGTTGAAAGTGTTGGGCGAGAGTCGAGTGGTAGCGCGCAACGAGGGCGGCGGCTTCATCACCGGTGGGAAACAATAGCCAATCTCGAATGCCTTCACGGTCGGCCAGGGAGACGAGGAAATTCGCCATGGCTTCGTCATCATGACTGGGCCAGCGCAACGTGCGACGGTTATAACGGGACAAGCTGGCCACCAATTGATCGCCGTGCTGAACAACCCACACAGGAATGCCGCGGCGGCCGAGGCTGCGAACAACCGCCAGCCCGCGATAGTCCGCGTCCATAACAACTGCCCCGACGCCGCGCCTTTTTCGAGACGGCGCGGGCGGAATCGAGGCGGGCGACTTCGGCTGCAACTCGACCGCCGCAGCGTTCATACTTTTGCGCCTCGCTTTCTGGAGGAGAGGGCGGCGGGTTGCCGCGCACTTTCGTTTGACCCTGTGCGTCTCGGAACTCGGCGTGAAATCATCTTTACCCCACGTGCTTATAGAGAAGCCTGCCGGCGGTTGTGAGCAAATTGCCTGGAAGATGACCAATCACCCGTTTCGCGAGGCTTACGCCGAAACCTGCTGAAGAATTCCGCCGGTTGGCGGCGTAACACCTGTGGTAGACCAACTGCGATTGGGTCGCTCCCAGGTGTCCTTTGAAGGTAATGAGCCCCGGGTTGTCGGAATCCGAGCGGCCCAAGTCCAACTCCTGGAGGCCCCGATCCTTTGCTTGCTGGATGGCCTTCCAAAAAAGGAAAGGCATGGCGCCAAGGTTGTGATAATCAGCGTCGGAGCAGCCGTATTTGTAAACGAGCCTATGTCCGCAGCGAAGTGTGAGGATGCTGGCGATGGCCCGCTCCTGTCTGAACGCAACATGAATCGCGAGCCGATCGCCCAAACATGCAATCAAATTCTGGAACCACTCGATGGGTTGAGGCGGCAGCCTGTGCCGCCGGCGCGTAAGGACGGAGAGCCGGTAGAACTCCTTGAGGAGCGCCGTGGATCTTCCGGATTGGTAGAGCAGGCCTTCCCGTTCGGCGCGCCGAATTTTTCTTTGTGTCGAATCTTTTTGAAACCCGCGAAACAGATCCGGGAGACTCGGGCGAAGATCCAAGGTATGGAAGCAGAACGAACCGCTTTCTTCCATATTGGAGCCAACCGGCGACCCTGCCTTTAACGGGCGAATCTCGACATACTTGAGCCCTTCCCGAGCGAGTGCGCTTTGGAGTGATTCGAGGATTGCCTCGCGTTGCTCAGATGTTTCTACGAGCGGCTCGCAATGGTCGGCGAAGGGTAAGGAGACCAACCGGCGCCCCGTCAGCCAACTGCTGATGCGACAGAAAACGATTCCATTCGTCAACACAGCTCCCGGGGGAGAAGTGGTGTAAACGATGGGTCCATAACCATAGGTTCGGCGAAGCGACTCCAGCCAGCCGATGGTATGAAAGACGGAAAAGTCAGGGTGTCCGAGACCAAACTGCTCCCAGCGTGAATCGTCCAGCGGATTGAAGGTATAAACCGGCACGGTCATTGTGAAAATGTCAGTTGGAGAATTTCGGGCAACCAAAAACTTTGAGAAGTCAGACAGTAAGAAAGGCTGGGCCGCCAAAAGCGCCGGAAGCCGTCAACATACCTGCTTTATGGCTGTCCAGCCTGAAGGTTCCTGATTCTGTGAAAGCCACACTCGTATCGCACAGCAGCGAGGAAATCGCCAGAAGCATCCAGGCCTGGGCCCATCTCATATACGGGATTCGATTGCTGTAAAGGCGATGGACCTGATAGTAGAAAAAGCCATCTTTATCCCACATGTGATCGAGCGCCCATTTCAAGACGGAACGGGCCAACGGAACATTGTCTGGATCGAGGTCTCTTAACAGTACCAGTGTGATGATGCTTTGTGCGACGCAATGAATATCGATGGGAAAGTCGCGGTTGTGGAAATACCTGGGGGCGCCGTCATCTCGGAAAAAGTTGGCGCGGTAGAACTGGAAGCCGCGTTGGATGTGCGATTCAAACTCGGTGGTTTCCAAGCTGCGATCGATGGAGTGAAGAGCGCACAGGTTGTAGCCGGTGTGGAAGTTGTCGATCCATCCCTGCGAAGGCCCCTCCCCGTAGAGCCACGAACCATCCTTACGCTGTTTCGTAGCGGCATAGCGAGCAACGCGAAGAGCTGGAGCGAGGAACTTGGATTCTCCAGTGTGTTTGTACACGCGGCACAAAAGAGCTGAGGCAAGAAAATTGGCGTTGTGCACTTGAGTGCGAAGATTAGGCAGAGGGTAACTGAAACCGGCAATCGAGGTACCCATGCTCCAGTAAAGCTCGTCCAGAATGTACTGAGCTGTGCTCGCCGCCATATTCAAACATCGTTTGTCCCCCCGCTGCTCGTAGGCATCGAGAAGAGCGTCGGCGACGAATGTAGTGCACACGAGGTTCGGCGTGCCTGCCGGAACCACGATTGTCCGCGTCTGCCACGGGAAGCTGTACCCCCAACACCAGTAAGGGAGGTCCTGCGACCGGAGAGCGATGAGCCGATTGATCATGATCTCGGCGTAATCGGTGACCTCAGGCATATCGATGCGAGAGAGTTTGAGGAATGCGGAAAGAAAAAGCGCAATGGCTTTTGGATTCTGAGTTTTAGGAATGAGCAGCAGGCGCCGGATGTTAAACGGAATCCGTTTGAGAGCTTGCGTGAAAACCAGCCGAGGAAGTCTCGCATTCAGGAAAGGCAGCGCCGCAAATGCCCTGCTATTGACGGCATCGTACGGATCATAGCCCGCCCAATCGTTGGAACGGCAATAAGCCAAGAGATTGAGAGCCACCTCTTTCAAGTCGTTGTGGTTTGGCATGGATTAGAGTGGGAAATCGTGAGCGGAGCTCAAACCACCAAGGCGTCTGAGGCAAAAGACAGTCGAAGAGATGGAATTTCCATATGCTTTCGGGCCAGAATCTCAATGATGCGAGCGGCGGCATGCCCGTCCCAATTTGTGGGGACGCCGGCCTTTTCTTTCCAGTTGATCTGACGGCGTATGGCATCCTGGATCGTGTCCGCCTTTGTCCCCGCGATTAGATTCGTCCCGCAGTGAACAGTGACCGGTCTTTCTGTGTTCTCTCTCACAGTGACGCAAGGAGTTCCCAGGATTGTCGTTTCCTCTTGAATCCCGCCAGAGTCCGTGACAACAAGAGACGCATGCTTCATCAAAGCGAGAAACTCCAGATACCCGAGGGGATCGATCAGAACGAAGCCGTGGGCCAAATTGGCGGAGCATCCTGCATCGGATTTGAGTTGCGTTCCGTTCGTCCCGAGAAGAGGCTCGAGACCGAATTCTTTCATCCGCTGCCGCGTGCGGGGGTGTACGGGAAATATAATCGGATATTCGCGAGCCAGCTCTTCGAGTCCCTCCAAGATGTCCAGAAAAGCGTCCCGGTTGTCCACGTTCCCTGGCCGATGCAGCGTCAAGAGCGCATAACGGCGGACGGAGTGCTCCGCGCCGTTCGTTCCCGAATTTGCGCGAAGCCTGAGCTCTTCCAATATGGCGGACTTCTCCGCCTGGTCTTTGAGAGACAAGAGGGCATCGATCATGGTGTTTCCGACAAAAAACACTTTCTGCGGGGAAACGCCCTCGTTGCGCAAATTTTGAAGGCCGCTTTCTTCCGTGACAAAGAGCAGGTCGGAGAGCTGATCCGTGAGCATGCGGTTGATCTCTTCGGGCATCGAGCGATCGAAGGAGCGCAACCCCGATTCGACGTGAGCGATCACCGGCCTGGAGCCTGCGGAGTCAAAGGAAATTTTGGATGTCACCAGAGCACAAGCAAGGGTCGAATTCACATCACCAACAACAACCACGACATCGGGCTTTTGCTCCAAGAGAACTTGTTCGAACTTCCGCATGATTTCCGCCGTCTGAGCGGCGTGCGATCCCGAGCCAACGCCGAGGTGAACGTCCGGCTTGGGAAGATTGAGATCGCGGAAGAAGGCGTCGGACATGAAAGCGTCATAATGCTGGCCTGTGTGCACAAGGATGGGCCGGATGGTTTCTCCCGAGCCTGGGACTTCGCCGGGAAATCGCGCAGCAATTCTTGCATTGTGCTGTTTTATGGCATCGATGATCGGCGCGACTTTCATAAAATTCGGCCGCGCACCGACAACAAGGAGAACATTCATTTTGTGACCTCGGGACTTGTGAATTCCCCGGCTCTTATCCGCCCAGAGGAAGAAACGCGATTTGAAACGGCGCATTTGTCGGCACGGGGCAACGAAAGTTTTGCGCGCATGATGGTGTCAATATGCTCGACAATCGTAAGCAGCGCCGGACTGCCGTGGTTCTCCTGCTTATCGGGCCGAGCGCGCCGGTGCGGAACGATTTTTGCCGGAACATCGTTAGGACTTTCGAGGAGTACGAGCCTGCCTTGGCGCGAAAGATATTGGTCAACAGCTCCAATCTTTCCACGGAAAACGCTGTAAACGGGGACTCCGAGCGCGGCAGCCTCCCGATTCATCGTGCCGCCACCGCTGATGACCAGGTCCGAGTGCCAGATCAGATTCAAACCATCCACCACTTTCTCGGGGATTCGCATGACGCCAGTCGCGAACAACGCGGCCCATCGTTTCTTCATCTCGATTGCCTGTGTGTCATTCCGTGGGAGGAGGACAAGTTTTACGCCGCGGGACTTGGCGAGAAAAGTGATTGACGCAGCGAAGAGCTGCTCGCTCTGAGGATTATGGTAGTGCGCTTCGCTTGCCGGCGGACGAAGCGTGGCCACCACGTCGTGTTCCTGCAAGCCGAGTTCAGCTCTAATCGTGGAGTCGGGAACGAATTGGGGAACATAGACGTCTTCCTTGATGCCGGGATATTTCAGGACTCGACGGACATCGCATTGAACCGCCGTGCTGGGAATCACCTCCGGACACAAGAGCCATGAGGGGCGGAACAAAGGAAAAGGTGTAGAAAACTCATAATCGCGGATAAAAACGGATGGAATCCGCAGAGCAGTGCAGGCGACCAATTGAGAACGCGAACCATGGGAGACGGCCAGATCGGGCTTGTGCTTCAGCGCGAGGGGAACGAGCTTCGCGCCTCGCAAGCACAGGCCGGCCATCTTGCGCAGGTTACCCTTGCCAGGATGATGGCCGACGAGCGTGTAGGGCAAGTGAAACAGATCGGCCAACTCACGCACCTGGAAACAGTCCCGGGCGGTCACCATTGCGGAATAACCGCGCTTTTGCAGTTCGCCGATGATCGGTGCAAAGAAGGGGACGTGTGGCGAGTTTTCCAAGTCGATCCAGATTTTTCCTACGGAAGATAGTGGAGAGGGTGCCTCCGCCGCGGGCCTAGTGGATCTTGCGGCCGGAGTACGACCTGGAATTTCGAGGCTCATTTTGGATTTTAATGAATCTTCCCTGTATGGTGTGAGATTCGGTTTAGGCTGTGTGGGCATCCGCGGCGGCGGCTGACGCAAGTGTCCTGTCGCCAACGGCTTCCCGGTTAACCAATTTATAGACTTCCTGGACGACCCGTTTCTGTTCGAATGGCTTGAGATGCGGATACATCGGGAGGGACAAAATTTCGGCTGCCATCTTTTCGGTCACTGGAAAATCCCCGGGCTTGTAGCCCAACGCGGCGTATGCCCTCTGAAGGTGGAGCGGGATTGGATAATGGACCTGTGTCGAGATACCGGCGCGAGCGAGTTCGGCCTGAAGTTGGTCTCGATTTTTAACGCGGATCACATATAGGTGATAGACAGACTGAGTTCGGGGAGATTCCAGCGGGAGGGCAACGGCGACGGATTCCGATCGAAACAATTCATGGTAAAGACGCGCATTCGCACGGCGTTCTTCATTCCACTGGACCAGGTGTTTGAGCTTGGCCTGTAGAATGCCCGCCTGGAGCGCATCCAATCTTCCGTTATAGCCCTCAATTTCATGGTGATATTTTTGCTTCTGGCCATGGTCCCGGAGCATGCGGACTTTCCCGGCGAGAATAGGATCCTTGGTCGTTACCGCTCCAGCCTCACCGCAAGCTCCCAAGTTTTTGCCAGGATAGAAGCTGAAAGCGGCGGCCACCCCCATGGAACCAGCCTTTTTCCAGCTGCATTCTTTTCGTGAATAGTAGCTGGCGCCGTGGGCCTGGCAAGCGTCCTCGATCACCAACAAGTTGTAACGCTCCGCGAGCCCAAGGATCGCATCCATCTCGGCCATTTGGCCGTAAAGATGGACGGGCACGACTGCTTTGACGCGACTGCCGGTTCGCTTGTTCAACAATTGTCCGGTGGCAAGGTCGAGGAAGCATCGTTTCTCAAGATATTCGCGGAGTTTCTCGGCATCCATGTTGTAGGTGAGATCATCGACGTCCACGAAATCAGGCCGAGCGCCGGCTTGGGAAATCGCTTCGGCCGTAGCGATGAACGTATTGGGGACGGTAACGACAGTGTCTCCCGCCTTCACGCCAGCAGCGATCAGAGCAAACCGGAGAGCGTCAGTTCCGTTTCCTACACCGACGCAAAACCCGGCTTCGCAAAACAGCCCAAAATCTTTTTCGAACTCTTCTACAACCGGTCCGCCTACAAACCCGGCGGTATTCAGAGTACGCCGGAAAATGGACACAAGTTCTTCTTCCATCGCAACGTGAGGCGTAACCAAATCGAGGAATGGGATTCCGGGGTTGACGGTCATGACGCCGCCTCCAGCTCGGGGGTGATCGAACGAAGAACCCTTGCCGGATTTCCGGCGACAACGGTGTTGGCAGGCACGTCATGAGTCACGACACTGCCCGCGCCAACCAATGCGTTTTCGCCGATGGTCACGTTTGAAAGAATTGTGGCGCCGGAACCGATGGAAGCGCCTTTTTTCACCCTGGTTGGCTCCACTTTCCAGTCCTTTTCGGTTTGCAGTTCGCCCTCGGGAGTGGCGGCACGCGGAAAAGTGTCGTTGATGAAGGTAACGCCGTGGCCGATGAAAACGTTGTCCTCGATGGTCACGCCTTCGCAGACAAAGCTATGGCTCGAAATCTTGCAGTTGCGGCCGACGCTGGCGTTTTTTTGAATCTCCACGAAGGCGCCTATTTTCGTACGGTCGCCGACCGCGCAGCCGTAGAGATTGATGAAGTTCGAGAGCTTCACCTCTTTCCCCAATCGCACATCAGGGGCAATGCACTGGTGCGTATTCATAGTGGTATTGCTCTCCCTCGTTCTTTCAAGGATCGGTCGGCCGCTTCCAGTATCTTGACTACCCGCAAGCCGGCTACTCCGTCATTAAACGGCGTTTGGTCATTCACAATGCAGTCCCGGAAGTATTCGAGCTCAACCTTCAGAGCCTCGGTCTGTTCAACTTTCGGAGCCCAGACATCACCCGAGCGGTAACTTACGAGCAAGTCATAAACGCCTTTTCCGCTGGTGAGTTGCACGCCTTTGTCGTAGACCTTGATTTTTTCGTCGGCTTCTAGATCGTTCCAGACGATCATCTTCTTTTCACCGCCAATCAGAGTCGTTCGAACCTTGACGGGCGAGAGCCAGTTCACGTTGACGTGTGCGATTACGTTATGGCGAAAATAGATTGTGATAAAAGCTATGTCAGCCAATCCGTTCAGATGCTTTCCCCCAGTGGCCACAACCGCTTCTGGTTTCTCCCGAATGATGTAATCCATGACGGATAAATCGTGAGGAGCAAGGTCCCAGACGACGTTCACGTCGTGCTGGAAAAGGCCGAGGTTCACGCGGGTCGAGTCGAAGTAGTAGAGATCTCCCACGGTGCCGTCATCCACGAGCTGCCGGATCTTTCTCACAGCTCCATTGAAGAGAAAAGTGTGATCCACCATGATCTTGAGGTGGTTTCGGTCCGCCAGCTCAATGAGCTCTTCAGCTTGCTGCGCCGTCGACGTGAAGGGTTTTTCGACGAATACGTGCTTACCGTTTTGGAGGGCGCATTTTGCCAACTCAAAATGCGTCCAAACAGGAGTGACGACCCCAATCGCATCTATATCCGGGGACGTCAAAAGGGCGGAGATATCCGTCGTCAGTTCGACGCCGGGATGCGTGCTATTTGCCCTTTTCAAGGCGGCGGGATTTTTGTCGCCAATTGCCGCGGCCTGGCAGCCTTCGACGCTGCGAAGATTCCTGACAATATTTGGCCCCCAATATCCGTACCCGATCACGCCAACGCGAATCGGATTCGCTTCAGCGCGGAGAGAGCAGCTCTGCGAGACAGTAGATAGCTCGGGCGCGACTGTCATGGAATCGCGTGAGCTAACGGGATCTGCTTGAGCAGCCATCAAGATTCTCCTGGAACTTCGGGTATGTCTGTTTTCATCGGGGATTCAGGCGTTTCTCTGCCTGTCAACTCTTGGGCGGGGAAGAACGAAACAAATTTGGAACTGTTTCAATAAGCGCCTTCACCGGAAAAAACAGCCCCGGGAGTCTGCCAAATAATTTTGATATCAAGCCAAGGCGACCAGGTTCTCGCGTAGCGAAGATCCAAGCGCACCATCTCGTCGAATGTAGTCTTGCTGCGGCCATTGACCTGCCATAGTCCGGTGATTCCTGGTTTGACCTCGAGCACACGGCGACGGTGCCAGGCTTGATACGACTCCAACTCATAGGGAATCGGCGGGCGCGGCCCAACCAGAGACATGTCACCCTTCAGCACGTTGATGAACTGGGGGAGCTCGTCCAAACTGGTCTTGCGGATGAACCTGCCGACACGTGTGATACGCGGATCCTCCTGGATTTTGTAGATGACATTTTTCTTTCCGCCGGGGACGGCAGGCTCCATTGCTCCTTCGATGAAGCGCTTGACGTATTCGCGGTGAATGCCTGGATCGTTTCCACTCTTCATGGACCGGAACTTCAGAAAATTGAAAGGCAATCCGTACTGCCCGATCCGCTTCTGTTTGAAGAGGATCGGCCCTTTCGAAGTGAGTTTGACGGCCACGGCAATCGCAGCCAAGAGCGGAGAGAACAACACGAGCGCGACGATGCTTCCGGCGACATCCATGACTCTTTTCACGGCTCGATACGCTCTTGTCTCGTTGTCCTCTTCGAACAAGTCCGGATAAAGTTTCGCGCTTGCCAACTGGTGGCCACTCGACTTATCCCAATGCGTAGGAAAGAAGTAAAACGAGAGATGAGTCTTGCCGAGATCCTCGGGGGACAGCTTAGCCTGAAGCGCTTCGATGACCTTGGCCCGCGTCAATCGAGAGAGCGCCTCGCGGCTGCCTTTGCCCAACTCGGTGAAAATCACTCCGAGAACAGTCTCATGCAGATACCATCCGCAGACGTCGGTCTCCCTGGTGCACCGGGAAACGGCTGAAAGAATTTCCGTAAGCACTTTTTCGGAAAGACGAGGCTTGAGGACTTTCTCGACATTTACGAGCATCAGCAAGAAACATCGGGAGGAACGCTCCGCTCTTTTTCGTTCCCAGCAGAGAATTCTCCGGAAGACATCCTCGGTGAGGACCTCTTGATCTTGCCGCTTCAAGGAAAGGCGCAATCGCACTGGAAATCCTGGAAAACTTGTGGAATGGGAACTTGCTGCCAAACTATTTGTCATCGGAATACCAGTCTCTCGGTTCAAACGAAATGGATCGCTAGCGAAGCGCGCTATGGCCCGCATTGGATGTGGGCAGGCACGGATAACGACGGCGGGCCGCCTGCGACCGGGGTGACCCAGGCTTCATCAACTTCCACGGCGACGGATCGCTGCAACAAGGTTACCGACAGGATCAAACGGTGGCTGCTCTTTATGTTGAGCAGGATTCCTTCGACTCCTCGAAGCGGTCCACACTCGACCCTTACTTTTTCGCCGACCTGCTGATACGGCCAAGCTTCCCTGGGAAGGTCGGACTGCACTGCCGCTTGAATGCCGGCGATTTCCCCATCATCAATCGGGATAGGCTGCTTGCCGATTCCAACAATTTGCACCACGCCTGGAATCACGAGTATGGGCATTCGATCGAGCGGATCAAACCTGCAAAATAAATAGCCCGGAAACAGCGGCTGGTCGATATCCTTGATGCGGTCGGACCAGCGCCGGCGGGACTTGTAAACCGGAAGAAATGGTTCGTAGCCTTTACCCCGCAATTGAAGGGCGACCATATTTTCATGTCTGCATCTGGTTTGCAGCGCGAACCAGGGGCAGAAATGTTGACTTCTTGTCGTTAGCATTCTTTTGACCTTCGCCTCACAAACGTGTCCAGCCAAAACCCGTGGGAGCGGGCACTCAGGTTACATGCGCGACAACTCCAAGCCTTTTCCCGCGAGCTCGTTCATCGGGAGGATAGCGAGATGAAGCGTCCTCGCCAATCCGGTCCGTCCGGCAATTGGCACGAGGGAAAGGCTGCACAAAAGCCTAAAGGAATTCCCTGGCGTGCCCACAATGCTTACGAGCCGCCCTCGCGGTACTAGAGTGGTCGCGTCCCGAATAAGAATGTCGTTGGCTCATTATTTTGCGGATTCAACTGCATACTTCAGGCCGGTTCGTCGGGAACAACTTTCAGGACGTCTGGTAATGTCGAATTCCGTAGAACCTCCTGACGGTGCTTTTCGCTTACTGGAGAACCAGGTTCAGGCTCGTCCGATGGATTCGTGTCTGCCCTATCGGTGGCGGTGTCGTACAGCTCTTTCTCTTCGCTAATTTGTTGTAAAAGCTCGAAGTTCTTGCTCATGGCTGCTCGACTGGCGCGTTTTTCGACCTGGAAATTCATTCCCCAGCGGCCAGGCAGATCTCATTTTGTGGCAGTCACGGGGAAGCGAATCCGTTGACCGACTTGAAGATGATCAAAATTGTTCAGGTCCGGGTTGAGCTTCTGAATCTCAGCGACTACAGTGCGGTCAAATCGCCCCATCGTCGATACGCACAGATCATGGAGGGTGTCGTTGGGCTGTACGACATAAACAAAGGATTTATAGGACTCCCCGCTGCTTGGGATCTGCCGGTTTAGATTGGGCAGGGCGAGGGGATTACTCTCCAGCGAGGGGCGCGGCGGCGCCGGGGCCTGAACTGGGGAAGCGCTTGCGATTTGTTGGTGGATCGCCGTTTGCAGTTGAGCCGTGCTGGCTCCACTGCGCACGCCAACATAGGCGGCCACGGCTGTTAGAAGCAGCGCAACGGCGGAAGTTTGCGGGAGGCGCTCCCTGATTAGATTGGCCTTTATCCACGAACATAAGGAGTGAAACCGAGCCCAAATTGGAGAGGCAACTTGGGAGTGGAGGTGGGAAGTAAGGCGAGCCTCCAGGATCGGTTGAGTAACCAATGGCTTTACTGGTTTGGAGTCCAGCGACAAATCCATCGCGCTCTCCCGAACAATGCCGGAATCGATCTTTTCGCTGCGGCTGGCGCAGCCAATGGACAGAGAGTTAAAGCAGATGTTGTTGATGAGGCGTGGTATGCCTCGGGTACGCTCCGCAATCAGAGCAAGCGCTCCCGGAGTGAACAATCCGGGCCCCTGGTATCCCGCTGTGTGGAGTCTGTGATGAATGTAGCGGATGACCTCCGCAGCCGTCAGCGGTTCCAGCCGAGCTTGAATGGAGATCCGCTGGCGCAATTGGGCTAGCCCAGGTTGCGACAGGCGGAGAGCGAGTTCCGGCTGCCCGGCCAGAACGATCTGAAGCATTTTCTTCTCAGGCGCTTCGAAGTCGGAGAGCAAACGAACCGTCTCGAGCACGTGGTCTGAAAGATTCTGGGATTCATCGATAAAGACCACGACCTTCTTGCCGGAATTGGCCTCACGGAAAAGAAAATCGTTCAACTCCGAATGCATTCGAACTATATCGCGCTCGTGACTATCGAGACCCAGATCCTCCAGCAAGTAGCGAAGCAGTTCGCGGGAATTGCATTGTGTTTGAAAGACGAAGGCGCTGTGGATGTAGTTTTTCCAGCGCTTGAGCAACTGGAACAGCAGGGTGGTCTTCCCCATCCCGGGCTCTGCGATAAGAGAGAGAAAACCCCGGCCGGTCTCAATTCCATAAAATAGAGAGGCGAGCGCTTCGCGGTGCCCTGGGCTGAAGTAAAGGAACCGAGGGTCGGGAGTGACTCCAAAGGGCTGCTCACGCAAGTTGTAGAAATCAAGGAACACAGGCTTTTATTGACGACCTGGCATACTTTCCAGGCCAGTGAATTCGAGATTTGCAGGCGTAGGCTGGCGCACAATTGTGATCTGGGCGGCTGATTGTCCGTGGCGTGCTGGGCCAATCCAACTGCGATCAATTTCGATCGCCATAGAACGCTGCAAGATACTGACGGATAGCACGAGTTTCATTCCGAATTTGATCCGGACGACGATCCCGGTTAAACCCTGCAACGGCCCGTCTTCCATTCGCGCTCCGATTCCGGCCCGCAGATAAGGCCACGGCATCGTGGCAAGTCCGCTCCTTCCGGCGCGCTGAATGGCAGAAATCTCGCCTTCCTCAACGGGAATCGACTTTCTGCCTACACCCACGATTTGAATGACTCCGGGAGTCCTAAGGACAGGAATTCGATTTCGAGGGTTCATTCGGCAAAAAAGATAACCGGCGAACAACGGAATTGGGGTGGGCTCGATCCCATCGGCGTATCGGCCCGCGCAGTTGCTGAGCGGCAAGAAGCACTCGTATCCCCCATTCTCCAGATGGAGGGCGGCACTCTTCTCTTCGCCGGCCCGGACAAGGATGGCGAACCATGGCCATTGGTGAGTACGAATATTCATGATCTGAGTTCGAGACAAGCTACCGCCATGAGAGTCCCAGAAGTCTTGTGACCCCAAAGCGAGTCAGTTTCCACTGCACATTCGTCGACTGCGAGCAACGCGGCAGATACAGGTCGCGCAGCCCAATTGCGAGGATAGCGGAATCGGCGACGGTCACAATCCGGTGATGACCTCAAACGTTAGTCGGAGAATTCTTCAAAGACAGGTGCCGACAGAAAATCTTCCGTAGGGATCCGACAAAGAGGATTTGGCGCCGGATGTTGAACTCAACATCGGAGGGTTTCCGATCTGCAACTTCCGTACGGAGTGTCAGATAGACGTTTCGTGAATTGGAAATTCCTTCCTCATTCAGACTTGGAGAGCTTGTCCGCCCTTCCCCGGGGTTCAGTGTTCTCCCCTAGGTGTATTCCCTGATTCTCCTGATTGCTCGCCTCATTCGTGGCAAATAAGCTGAGGCGCCCAGTGCAGAAGAAGGAAAAAGAAATTGGTGAACCCAGTTTTGATTGGTTGCCATGCTTTTTGATACGCCTGCGTATTTTGCTTTTCTGATCTTTGTTGTCATCGTCTACTGGCGATTGAATCATCGCGCGCAGAACATCTTCCTTCTCGTGGCCAGTTATGTATTTTATGGCTGGTGGGATTGGCGTTTTCTGGCACTGATGATCGCCAGCACCACGGTGGACTTCCTCGTGGCGCGACGGATCTCCCCCGATCGCCCAGGCTCCAATCGCAAGAAATGGCTTACGTTGTCTCTTGTGTGGAACTTCGCCGTGCTGGGTGTCTTTAAATACTTCGATTTCTTCGCAGGCTCTCTCGACGGCGCGCTGAACCATCTGGGAATCCACAATATACCGCTGCCGCTCCTCCGCATCATTCTTCCGCCAGGCATTTCGTTTTACACGTTTGAAGAGGTCGCGTATGTCGTGGACGTATATAAAGGGCGGGTTCAGGCGGCCGCCTCGTACCTCGAATACGCCCTTTTCATCAGCTTTTTCCCGCATCTGATCGCAGGTCCAATTCAAAGGCCGGCACAACTGCTACCGCAGGTTCACAACGCCCGTGTGTTCGATGCAGACCGGTTTTTCGACGGTCTAATGTTGATCTTTTCGGGGTTAATCCGGAAGTGCGTGATTGCCGATAACTGCGCACTTCTGGCGAACGCCGCTTTTGGAGGTCAATTTGGGCCATCGAACTTTTGGACAGTCTTGATTGGTACCTACGCATTTACATGGCAAGTCTATGGGGATTTCAGCGGCTACAGCGACATTGCGCGGGGCTGCGCGCAATTGCTGGGTTTCCATCTTATGGTCAATTTTCGCCAGCCTTTCCTTGCGTTGCGCCTTCAGGATTTCTGGCGGCGCTGGCACATCAGCCTGAGTACCTGGCTTCGAGATTACCTGTACATTCCCCTCGGTGGCAGCGCAAACGGGCAGTGGAACACCGCTCGAAATCTTTTTGTGACGATGGTGCTCGCGGGGCTCTGGCATGGCGCTAACTGGACATTCGTAATCTTTGGAGCGATCCATGGTGTCGTCCTGGCTGCGGAACGCTATTTCTTCCCACTCACATCGAGGCCAGGCACCGCAATCCAGCAAGCGGGGGCCGCTGGATTTTTTGCCCGATGGGGTCAGAGAATCCTCACTTTCAACGTCCTTTGTCTGAGTCTGGCTTTTTTCAGGGCCACTTCACTCAGCGCCGCGGTGCAATTTCTAGCCGGGCTATCCAATTTTGCTTGGCGAAGCGAATACCTGTCCGCATTCTTCATGCTTTGCCTGTTCTCCATACCGCTGTTCCTCGTAGACCTTTTGCAGGAAGCCGGCAACCAGGAGTACCCGTTTGCGAAATCGCCCTACGCCCTTCGAACGGGGCTCGCAGCCTTCGCACTCGTCGTGCTGGCACTTTTCTCAGGGAGCAATCTGAATGCTTTCGTCTACTTCCAGTTCTAGCGCTCCAGCTTGGTTCTACGCCAAGGTGCTCGTGGGAATTTGCGCAGTTCTTATCGTCGTATTCGAAATCGCGAGCAATTGCCTGCTCAAACATGATTCAGAAACCTATGCCCGAGTTTCGCAACAATATGAAGACGCACTCACAATTCGCCCGGCAAAACCAGGCGAGCCGACACCCGTCCTGATGGTAGGCAATTCCCTGCTCTTGGAGGGAATCGATGTGGCACGCCTGCAAGCATTGACTTCCTCTCGCATGCGAATCCATCCCATCTTCCTCGAGGCGACCGGCTACTATGACTGGTTCTATGGGTTGCAGCGTTTGTTTCGGGAAGGATCAAAACCAGAAGTCGTGGTTCTCGGCGTGGGAGTGAACAGTTTCCTTGCAGACAGTGTGCGTCAGGACTACGTACCGTTAATGTTCTTTGATCTGCGCGATACGCTGAGTGTGGCGTCCGATTTAAAGATGGATCGCACCGCCGCGACTAATTTTGTCCTGGCGCATTCCAGCGTGTTCTGGGACACGCGAAGCGTCCTTCGAACGCAGATTCTCCGCCACACGATCCCCCACTACAGAGAGCTTGTATTGCTTCTGAAGCCGCAGCCAACGACCCCCCAGGTTCAACAATTCGAAGCCAGAGCGGAATCGCGGTTGGAGCAGCTACGCCGGTTATGTGAAGCACACGGAGCCAAACTGATCCTTCTGGTTCCGCCAACTCCGTACTCGGAAGACGCGGTGCGTGAGATGACGTTGGCGTCGCAGAAGGCTGGAGTCGAAGCGCTGGTGCCAATAGATCCTGCCACTCTTTCGACAAAGTATTATCAGCCTGACGAATTGCATCTCAATTCCGAAGGTGCGGCACTGTTTACGTCCGCACTGGCAACATTTTTGCCGCCGAAGGTCTATCGCAACACAATCGCATCGCCGGACTAGCGGTTAGGGAGTTCTTGACCGGATGCACTCACGTCAAACCCATGCGAGTCAGTTCAGCAGACCACGGGTATTCCCGAAATGTGAAGTCGAAGCCTCTTGCTACGATATTTGCGTCCATCGTTCAAGAAACTGGACTCGAAGCAAGCAGGATGGCATCGTTTACTTCAGCATTATATAAACGTTCTGGAACTGAGGGCAACACGTACGGCGCGAGGTTGTTACCCATCTATCGGGTAGATTCTGAAACCCAAGTATCCGGGCCGGACCCACAATTTGTTGATGGGCTCGCCAGGATTTGAACCTGGGACCAATGGGAGTTTTGAGAAAAGTTATGTTGTTGATTCTTCTAGCTTCTTGCTGCGTCATGGATCACGATTTTGGGCCTATTTTGGGGGTTTTGTTCTCGATTTGTTCTCGAATTTGAACCTGTAATCGAACCTCTTCCCCATTCGACTTTTTGATGCTCATTTTTATGAGTTTTGTTCTCGAATCATTCTCGAGTTTGAACCTAAAAATGAACCTTATTTTGCCTCGATGATTTTGGGGTGTATTTTGGGCGTTTTGTTCTCTAGTTGTTCTCAAGTTCCTCTACTTGGCTGAGTTCGAATCTGCAATTGAACATTAATTTCATGAGGCCGCTATGCAGCGAAAATGAGCAGGTATGCTCTCAGATTGTTCTCGACATCGAACCTGCACCTGAACCTTAATTTCCCGTACTAAGCTCACGGAATTCTTCAATTCGTGCCTGGTTGCCGCCGTCAGCGCCATCGAACAACACTACAAGGCTACGGTTAAAGGCCTTACCAAAGAGGGCAAACACTTGACTCCCGAAATGAGCAGCCCTGCCGCCCTCGAAGAAAAAACTGAAGGCTGAGACAAGAAACACACTCACTTTCAGTGCTTCTGGCGTTGCACTACGCACGCCCCCGACGCTCTGAGTTGACGTGGAAACTCGACGCGTCGCCCGACTAATCTTGCGAAGGGAGTCTATAATCGGCAATCCAGAACTCAGTTCGCACTTAGAAGGTTTAGTCGAAGGAGTCCGACATGGCAACTTCGACCGGACAACGCCGCCCCGATCACTACGCTTTGGTCATGGCGAGTCGGAAAAACGCGCAAGAAAACCGCCACCCGCCCGCATCTCAATGACGAGCGAATCTCGTCGCACATAGATTGCTTGTTTGACTTCCACGGTCGTACCGTCAACGGTGTCCCTGATGAGTGTCGCTTTGTATGGATGGCCGTCCAAGAACG
>Ga0209166_10000615_pt1 | contig 36479 bp, 32 predicted proteins | sample Coa_R1_3_FD_187151 | JGI IMG/M metagenome (GOLD analysis project Ga0209166, IMG submission 187151) | Surface soil microbial communities from Centralia Pennsylvania, which are recovering from an underground coalmine fire - Coalmine... | ecosystem: Environmental > Terrestrial > Soil >...
AGACCGGAAACAGTGTTCCTTGCGTTCGGCCTTCTCCCTGCACAAAACCCATAGAAAATGCCCTCGCTTTCGCGAGGGCATTTTCTCACTTCCCTACAATTCTTCAAGAGAGTTTCGTAACAGTCTGAGGAATCGCGGGCCTTCGCGTTTGGATGAAAATGAAATTACTCGTGGGAGCCGGAATCTCCCCCAGAGCTTCCTTCGCCGCCGCTGGGCCCTTGGTGGCCGCCACCGCCGGCGGCTGCTTTCTGCTGTTTCTCGCGCGCTTCCTTGATCAGAGCTTTGCGCGAGAGGCGGACTTTGTTGCCCTCGATGGACAGGACTTTTACGAGGACCTGGTCGCCGAGCTTAAGCTCGTCTCGAACGTCGCGGATGCGATGTTCGGAGATTTCGCTGATGTGCAGTAAGCCGTCGGTGCCAGGGAAAAGTTCGACGAAAGCGCCGAATTCCGCGAGGCGAACAACTTTGCCCAGATAGGTCTTGCCGATTTCGGCGGAGGCGGTGACGTCGCGGACCATTTGCAAGGCCGCATCGCCGCCGGCGCCGCTGGTCGAGAAGATGTGCACCGTGCCGTCTTCGAGGACGTCGATCTTGACGCCGGTCGCCTCGATGATGGACTTGATTTTCTTGCCGCCCGGGCCGATGAGGTCGCGAATCTTGTCTTGTGGAATTTTCAGCTTGAAGAGGCGCGGAGCGTAGGCGGAAATTTGCGTGCGCGCTTCGCCGAGCGTTTTTTCCATGGTGTCAAGAATTTGCAAGCGTGCTTTTTTCGCCTGCGCGAGGGCTTCGCGCATCATCGCGATGCTGATGCCGAGGACCTTAATGTCCATCTGAAGCGCGGTGATGCCCGCGCGAGTGCCCGCGACTTTGAAGTCCATATCGCCGTAATGATCTTCTGCTCCCGCGATATCGGTGAGGATCGAATATTTGTGATCCTCGCCAACCACAAGTCCCATGGCAATACCCGCGCAAGGAGCCTTCATCGGAACGCCCGCATCCATGAGCGCAAGCGAGCCGCCACAAACGGTGGCCATCGAAGACGAGCCGTTGGACTCGAGAATATCGGAGACGAGGCGCATGGCGTAAGGAAAGTCAGCCTCGGGAGGAAGCAAATTGACCAGCGCGCGCTGCGCAAGAGCGCCGTGGCCGATTTCCCGGCGGCCGGGGCCGCGGAGGAATTTCACTTCGCCGACGCTGAACGGCGGAAAGTTGTAATGCAACATGAAGCGATTGAACTGATCCTGCTCGAAAAGCAGGTCGAGGCGCTGCATGTCTTCCTTGGTGCCGAGGGTGAGCGTCGCGAGGGCTTGCGTTTCGCCGCGGGTAAAGAGCGCGGAGCCGTGCACGCGAGGAAGCAAACCGACTTCGCAGGAAATGTGGCGGATTTGATCGAAAGCGCGGCCATCCGGGCGGCGCCGGGCATTCAGAACGTCATTGCGGAAGATGGTCTCGCGAAGGCGCTCGAAGGCGCGCTTCGTCAGGGCCCTCTTCTCATCCATTTCTTTCTTGGGCTCCTCGGGGATGGCTTTGACAATCTCTTCCTTGATGGCATCGACAAGATGGTAGCTCTCAAGCTTGGGATGTTTTTCCGTATTGAGAGCGTCCTTGAGGCGCGCGCCGAATTTTTTGTCGAGGTCCTTGTAAATCGATTCGTCGAAAGGCAGCGGCTTGACGATAACTTTCACCGGCTTCAGCTGCGCGTGAAGCTCCTTGATCGCGGCCACAATTTTCTTGATCTGCGCATGGCCGAATTCCAGAGCGTCTACAACGGTTTCTTCCGAGACCTCGAGCGCTCCGGACTCCACCATGACGATGGCTTCTTCGGTTCCCGCGATGACGATATTCAGCAAGCTCTTCTTTTGCTCGGCCACAGTCGGATTTGCGACAAGCTGGCCATCGAGCAAGCCGACGCGAACGCAAGCGATGGGCTTTTCAAACGGCAGGTCCGAGCAGTAGGAGGCAGCGGAAGCGGCCGTAACCGCGATGACGTCGGGGTCGTTGTCGCTGTCCGCGGAGAGCACCATGGCGACGATTTGCGTCTCGTTGCGCCAGGACTCAGGAAAAAGCGGGCGCATGGGGCGATCAATGAGGCGGGAAGTGAGAATTTCCTTTTCCGAAGGCCGGCCTTCGCGCTTGAAGAAGCCGCCGGGAATTTTCCCAGCCGAATACGTATTTTCGCGATAGTCGACGGTGAGCGGGAGAAAATCGCGGTCGTTCGCCGTGGGCGCCATGCAAGCCGTAGTGAGCACAACGGTGTCACCGTAGCGCGCGGTGATCGCGCCGTTCGCTTGCTTGGCAATTTTTCCGGTTTCGAGAATGAGGGCGCGTCCCCCGACTTCAACGGAAACCTGGTGTGGTGCGGGTATATGCGTATTTTCAGACATAACTGTTCATTTCCTTTGGACCCGGTTGAACCGGGGCATTTTCAGTGCGTCCGCAGGCGGGCCGACCGTTCACGGCGCGCAAGTGTGTTGCGCCCCTGAAACAAATTCTCCGCTTCGAGTAGGTCGGCATTGGCCTGGCCTGGATAACCCCAGAGAAGAAAAGAGGGGAGTGAGGCGCTGAGAGGGCAGTTAAGCGATCCGGATTACACCACGAGAGACGCTGGCCGAAACGCAGCCAGTGGCCTGTGTATTTCACTGACGGTCCGGCTAACACCCGAACCGGCAGACAAACTTCGTGTGGAAGTTGTCAGTTCGTGAAAACGCAGAGGTTTCTGCCCGTTAGAAGCTTTGAATTGGGAGCAGTTACTTGCGCAGGCTAAGACGTTCAACAATCTCGCGGTACCGATCCGGGTCACGACGGTTCAAATAGTCCAGCAGGCGGCGGCGCTTATTGACCATCATGATCAAGCCGCGCCGGGATGCATGGTCTTTTACGTGGGACTTGAGGTGCGTTGTGAGGTAGCTGATCCGCTCGCTCAAAAGTGCAATCTGTACTTCCGGTGAGCCCGTATCTTTCACTTCTCGCCGGAATTGTTCGATCAACACCGCTTTGGCTGTGCTCAAGTGCCCCTCTCCGTCGTCCCCTGAATTTTTCCTCTTCTCTTCGACTCATTCAGGCTAACACAAATCCGTTTTGAGTGTAAAGAAATGTGAAAACTCCAGGCGAGACGGATTTTCGCGGGTGCCGTCATTCGTTGTTGCGTTGAGGTCGCAATTTAGGTTGAATGTTTGGTGCGTGTGCAGAAGTAGTGTGAGAGGAGAAGGAAAAATGCAAAAGCGAATCGCAATGGTTGCTGGAATTTGCCTGGCCTTTACTTTCCTGGCGACGCAAGCGTCCTGCCAGCAGGACAAGAGCAAGCGCCCCAGTCCGCCGGCAAAAGCTGAATGCGACCTGGGCGGAGGGAAAACGCTGACGGTGGATTACTCCAGCCCGCGGGCGAAAGGCCGAAAAGTCATGGGAGGGCTGGTCCCTTACGGGGAGGTGTGGCGCGTGGGAGCAAATGAAGCTACCACGTTCGTGACAACGGCGGATTTGAAAGTCGGGGGGAAGGACGTGCCTGCGGGCAGCTATACGATATTTACAATCGCCGAGCACAATAAGTGGACGCTGATTATCAGCAAAAAAACCGGAGAATGGGGCATCCCCTATCCCGGGGAAGGTTCGGACTTTACGCGCACCGAGATGAGCGTCTCAAGCGTGCCGGACCATGTTGAGGACTTCACCATCAGCTTCGAAAAGAGCGGCGCCGGCTGCAAGATGCACTTGACATGGGAGAAAACTCGGGCGACCGTAACCATTGAAAAGAAATAGTCCAATTCAAATCAGCGCAGAAAGATTGTCGGAATAGGCGTGTGCCACTAAGGTTTTGGCGTGCGAACGAGCGCCAGGAACTCGTCGCGGGTCTGTTTGTTGTGCCGGAAGCCGCCGAGCATGGCGCTCGTCACCGCCTGGCCGTGCTGTTTTTCCACGCCGCGCATCTGCATGCATAGATGGCGCGCTTCAATGATCACACCGACACCTTCGGGGCTGATCTTTTCCTGGATGGCAGCCGCGATCTGGCTGGTCAGCCGCTCCTGAATCTGCAGGCGGCGGGCGAACATATTCACAAGCCGGGCGACTTTGCTGAGTCCGATGACGCGCTTGTTGGGAAGATAGGCGACGTGGCACTTCCCAAAGAAGGGCAGCAGGTGGTGCTCGCAAAGACTAAAAAACTCGATGTCCTTGACCACCACCATTTCGTCGTAAGAGACGGTGAAGGTCGCCCCATTGAGAATTTTCTCCGCGTTTTGCAGGTACCCGCTGGTCAGGAACTTCAGGGCTTTTTCGTAACGCTCCGGCGTCTTGCGCAGCCCTTCGCGATTCGGGTCTTCCCCGACTAGCTTTATGATTTCGCGGACGTGGCAGGCAATCCTGGGAGCATCCAGTTCGTTTTCGTCTCGCAGTGAGATTTCTTCTGTCGGTTTAGCCATCACGTTTACCTTTCGAGCCCTTCTTCTCTATCTCCAGCGTACTCGAAACTGTTGTTCGAAGTCTCCTGCACGCGAACGCGTTCGAGTTTCGCCATGGGGAACGCCTTCAAACGCCAGAAAATCTCCATGCACAAAATTTCTGTCGTGGGAACCTTGTTGCGAAACGCTTCCACGTCCTCATTAAGCGACTTGTGGTCGAACGGCTCAAGAACTTCCCGCTCCACAAACCCATCCAGTTCCGTGAGATTCGCGATCATGCCGGTTGCGGGGTCGGGTTCGCCCGATACGACCACTTCCACAACGTAGTTGTGGCCGTGTCCGTACGGATTATTGCACTTGCCGTAGATTCGATAGTTCTCGGCTTCGCTCAGGCTCGGATTGTGCAGACGGTGCGAAGCCGCAAAGCGGTAGCGCCTTCCAAGTGCGACCTTCACCGCACCGGCTTGTGTCCCCGAGCCCATTGTGTCCTCGCGCCTTCCGCGCCGTTGCGGTAGCAATCGGCGAAGAGATCCGGAGTTTCGTAAAGCCGCACGCGGTGCAGTTTGCCCTGCTTGATCTGGGGATCGAGCAAGTTCCAGATCACGCGCGCAATATTCTCGCAGGTCGGAATCTGTCCGGCCAGTTCCGGCACTTCGTAATTCAGGAAACGGTGGTCCATACGCTGCATCACTTCGCGATCGAGAATTTCCTTCAGATCTTTCAGATCCAACACCATGCCGGTTACGGGATCGGGGTCTCCGGCGACGGTCACTTCCAGCGTGTAGTTGTGGCCGTGTCCGTGCGGGTTGTTGCATTTGCCAAAGATTCTCCGGTTCTCGTCCGGAGAGAGAGCTGGATTGTTGTACCGGTGCGACGCGGCGAATTCGATTTTACGTGTGAGCAGAACCATGACGTTTCGCTATTCGTCTCTTCTAATGCCGCGCTCCGGGAAGAGTTACCGCGACTTCCCGACCTTTCCATTCGACTTTGCCCTTTGCATAGCTCCGGTACGATGCCCAGAGCACACCCACGTAGAGGACCACAGCGGGCACGTAATAAATGATGAACTTGAAGGGGTATTGGTTACGGGCAAGCTCCAGTCCGTAGGTCAACTGCCGGAGCAGCAGGAAACAAACGCCTAAAAACATGACGAACGGAAATCGAACGCCAAGGAGGATGAGAACCGCGGGAATCCATGGAATGGCGGATTCGAGCTCACCCCATACGTCGCGAGCATTTCCTCCGACCAGAAGATAAAGGTTTTTCTTCCAGCCTTGCCACATCGCGCGGAATGACCGATACATCCGCACGCGGACAAATCCCAGTCCCGAACCGAACCAAAGACGAAATCCCGCAGCCTTCATGCGTTTGGCCAGAGCGACGTCCTCGAGCAAATCCGAGGCGACGGCAGAGTGGCCGCCGATGGAATCGTAAGCGTCGCGCCGGATCATCAAGAATTGCCCGTTGGCGGCCGCCGCGGGCATAGCGGGATTGTTGACGGCATCGTAGGAATAATGTTTGGCAAGCCGCGAGTACACGAACGGAATGAGTGCCTTTTCGTACCAGGTCGGGGTGACTTGCTCCGGCGAGAAGGAGATGAGCGCGGCATTCGTTTCTTGCGCTGTCTGCAATGCGCGCGCGGCAGCCCCTGGCTTGAGCTCGGCGTCAGCGTCAGTAAAAAGCAGCCAAGGACTCGCGGCTACTTTCGAGCCCTGGAAGGCCGCGTTATTCTTGCCCACCCACCCGGCTGGAACTTCGTCCACATCCAGCAGCCGCAAGCGTGGAATTTTGGCCATCAACCCGCGAACGATTTCCGTGGTCTTGTCGGTGGACTGGTCATTTACCACGATAATCTCCGCCACCTCGGGCTGCGCTGCCAAGGATTCGACGCATGCGGCGATGACGGTTTCTTCATTTCGTGCGGGCACAATCGCGCTGATCGTCGGCGGCAAGGAAACCGCTTGCAGCTTCGAGTTTGAAGATTCGTTCGTCACGATGATTTCAGGGGTAGGGACCGGTTTCCGATCCGCGGTAGATAGGCTAGTATAGCATTCGATGAGAATCGGGCCGAAGATCATAGCGTGGGGGGGGCTGGCGGCCTTCCTCGGGATCATCGTACTTTTTGCCTTGCCAAGTTATCGCCATGGCGAGGCTTCTGTTGCAGGAACGCGGGCGGAAGATTTCGCCCTGGAGATCTCGGGCAAGAGGGAACATCTTTCCGATTTTCGCGGCAAGGTCGTGGTGCTGAATTTCTGGGGCACGTGGTGTCCTCCGTGCGTGGAAGAGACACCCGCGCTGAACCGGCTGCAGAAATACATTGAAGCGCGCAACGGCGTGGTATTGGGAGTCGCGGCCGACGAAGATCCTGCAGCTTATCAGCAATTCTTGCGCGAGCACGGCGTGATTTTCCCGACCTACCGCGATCCGGCAGCCAAGGATCAACATTCGCCTATCGCCGAATCTTACGGGACGAGCAGGTTCCCGGAAACCTACATCATTGACCGCGACGGCAAAATAGCACGCAAGATTATCGGATTCCAGGAGTGGGATTCGCCCCAGATGCGCGCTTACTTCGATTCCCTCCTGGGCAAAAGCTGAACCCTGCCGGCACAAAAAGCTATAACGAGACCCTGCGCAGACGGAGCGCATTCGTGATGACCGAAACGGAGCTGAAGCTCATCGCGGCACTTGCGATCATGGGACTCAACAGCCAACCGAAAAACGGATAGAACACGCCGGCAGCAACGGGAATTCCCAGCGCGTTGTATAGAAAAGCAAACGCCAAATTTTGTTTGATATTGCGGATTGCGGCGCGGCTGAGTTTGCGCGCGCGCACGATGCCCCGCAGATCGCCTTTCACAAGCGTGATCCCCGCGCTTTCGATGGCCACGTCGGTGCCCGTTCCCATGGCGATGCCAACGTGTGCTGCCGCCAGGGCTGGGGCGTCATTTACGCCGTCGCCTGCCATCGCCACGATTCGGCCTTCCTCTCGCAGGCGCTTTACGATCTCGCCCTTTTGCTTCGGTCTCACTTCAGCTTCGACTTCTTCGATTCCCAGTTCCGCGGCCACTTTTTCCGCCGCCGCTCGACGGTCACCCGTCAGCATCACGATTCGAATTCCATCAGCGCGAAGTGCCCGAATGGACTCCGGGGCGGAGGCTTTGATTTGATCGCTCAGCAGAAAGGTTCCGGCCGCTTTTCCCTCGACAGCCAGGTAGACCGTGGTTGCCGACGCTGCGTCGGGCTCGTTCGAAGCGGGATGCTCCTTCCCCGCGAACGTAATTCCCTGCTCCTCCAAGAATGCCGCCGTTCCAACCAGCACGCGCTTGTTCAACACGCGGCCTTCGACGCCGCCTCCAGCGGTCGCGAGGAACTCACTCACGGGTGCGATCGGCAATCTTTTTTCTTCGGCGGCGCGCACAATCGCCCGGGCCAGGGGATGCTCGCTGGAACGTTCAAGGCTGGCGGCCAGGGAGAGCACGGCGTCCTTTGTAAATCCAGTTCCTTCGAAGGACTCGACGCTACGAAGTTGCGGCTTGCCTTCCGTCAGCGTTCCGGTCTTGTCGATGACGAGGGTGTCGACTTTGGCCAGCGTTTCGAGCGCTTCGGCATTTCGAACGAGCACCCCTGCATGCGCGCCGCGTCCAACCGCGACCATGATGGACATGGGTGTCGCAAGGCCCAACGCACATGGGCAAGCAATGATGAGCACGGCAACTCCCGCGATGAGCGCGTGAGCAAAACGTGGCTCAGGACCAAAGAGAGCCCAGCCCACGAAGGCCAGCATGGCAGCTGCTATCACCGCAGGCACAAAATAGCCGGCGACTGTGTCAGCCAATCGCTGCATCGGTGCACGGCTGCGCTGCGCTTCACTGACCAGCTTCACGATTTGCGATAAAAACGTGTCACTGCCGACGCGCTCCGCCTGCATGACGAAACTTCCACTAGTGTTCAGAGTCCCGCCAGTGACCTCGTCGCCCGGCGCTTTTTCCACCGGCATGGGCTCGCCGGTCACCATCGATTCATCCACGGCGCTCGCGCCCTCTCGAATCACACCGTCCACGGGAACACTCTCGCCGGGCCGCACGCGCAAGCGGTCGCCGCGCTGGACTTGGTCAAGTGCGACGTCTTGCTCGCTGCCGTCAGCAGCGATCCTGTGCGCTTGCTTTGGCGCCAGATTGAGGAGCGAGCGAATCGCGCCGCTTGTTTGCCGTCGCGCGCGTAATTCGAGCACTTGGCCGACCAGGACAAGAGTTGTGATCACCGCAGCGGCTTCAAAGTAGGTCTCTACAGCGCCATGCAAATCGCGAAACGAAGCTGGAAAAATTTGCGGTGCGAGTGTCGCGGCGACGCTATCGAGATACGCGGCCCCTGTTCCCAGGGCGATGAGCGTGAACATGTTGGGATTGCGATTTACGATGGAAGCCCAGAAACGCTGGAAGAACGGCCAGCCGCCCCAAAGGACCACCGGCGTAGCAAGAATGAATTCGATCCAATTGCGGGCGCCGGGCGATAACGGAAGTCGATGCACATCGCCAAACATGGCAAGAAACAGAACGGGGAGAGAGAGCGCCGCACTCACCCACAATCGCCGCAACATCGAGTCGTATTCAGGATCGGCTTCCACTTCGGCGAGTGCATCCATCGGCTCCAGGGCCATGCCGCATTTCGGGCAGGTTCCCGGACCGATCTGGACGATTTCGGGGTCCATGGGGCAGGTGTAACGGACCTGTTTCGCCGTGACAGCCCGCGAAACGGGAACGAAGGAACCAGGAACGGCCTGCACAGGCACTGTCTGATCTTGGTGAGCCGCATGGGGATCGGAACCCATACCCGCCGTGCCGGGCGCTGCCAGGAACTTCTCGGGATCATTTTCAAATTTTTGAGCGCAGCCCTTCGAGCAGAAGTAGTAGGTCTGACCGGCGTGAACTACTTTCCCCGCCGGCTTCTGCGGGTCAACCATCATCCCGCACACCGGATCCTTCACTCGCGGCGCTGAGGCGAGTATGGGCAGGCCGGGTTTCTGTGCCTCGGACATGGGATTGCGCTGGGACATCACCCCATATTAGATGATTCGCGGTTTCAAACGGCTACGAACTAAAACATTGCGGGTACTGGTATAATCCCGGCATGACACTCGTGGAAATTACGTACGAACTGCAATCTCCGCTCACGCAGGAACAACTGCGGCGGCTCGGCGAATTCTCAAACACATATGGCCTGCGCCGCTTCCGCGTCGACGAAAACAAGAAGCACCTCTCGTTCGAATACGACGCCTCCCGACTCCGTGACACGCAGGTAGCCCATGTGCTCGGGCAAGCAAGCATCGCCGTCACACGCAGAGTCAATTAGTGGGGAGAGTATCGGCGAAAACGGAGCCTTTTGTCGCTAACAGAGCGGGTAAAGGCTCCCTTTTTGGAAGATATGGCACGAGCGCGGAGAATTGTGGGCTTTTTTAACGGATCGCTTGGATAAGCTGTGGAAACAAAAATGGGGCCCCCGCTTGGGATCGGGAGCCCCGGAGAGTGCGTTTCGTTGCCAGTGTCGTTTTCACACCGGCGCGTGGGGTCATCCATCCTAGCTTCCCTCTCAGAGGCAGGTGGGAATGAATTGTGAAAAGTGACGAGCAAGCCCCTTCCCCCTCGCTCGCCTCTCTCCTCAACTCATAATGTGAAACGCACTCATCTGACACACCCATGCAAGGATGACGCCAATGTCAGCGGACGAATGAGTCTTAGCTAACTCAAGTGTTAACAATTACTTGGTTTATCGAGTGGCGTCCGGAACAGGCGGAATCGGGCTTTCAATTTCAATTTGGAACCGCTCGAATCTGATTTGGGAAGTCTCGCTTGGCACTCTTTCCCGGATGTACAACTACCCCCAAGTTCCAGGACTCCAGTAACAGAGAGTTCAGCCTTCTTGCACTATGGGTTTCCAGGTAGTAGTTCCGGCAGAATCGCTGCATGGGCGAAATGCTGTTCCATGGCCAGCACTGGCGAAGCCTGGGGCTCAGCGCGGTTTCTTTGTTTGTCTGCTTGCTCGGCGGATCATTCCTGCTCTCGGCGGACACGCCGCGAGATCTGCGGACTCCGGAGGCAGGCACTTGTTATTGTCATTGTTCGGGCTCTCGCGCCCATCGCACGTGCGTGAAGATTTGCGAAACGCCAAAGTACGCTTCGCGACCCTGGGCTGCGAACTGCGCCAAGCCGCGTTTGCGGTTGCCTCTTGAAAAGCGCGATGCCGGGCCCCGCTTTGAGCATCCGGGGCGCAGCGAGCGAGCATCGCACGGAAAACTGACGACCGCGAGCTAAACGGTTGGGGGCGGGTCGACCCCGGCAGCAGCGCCGGAGGGCAGACTAGCTTCGTCGGGCGTTGCCAAAAGACCCGCTAACATTTCCGGGATTTCAAAAATAGCGCGATTTTCGAGCGCCGCGACATTCTTTCGAAACTCCGCAAGTCTCAACGGCTCCAGAATCCGGCGCACGCCTTCAGTCACTTCACGGAAGCTCCGCAGAACGATGCCTACGCGATTTTCCGTGACCCACTGCGCGTTATAGCGCTCCTGGGGCAAGGTCCAGGCATTGCATTCGATCAGCACGGGCAGCTTGCGCACCATCGCTTCCGCAATACTGCCGGGGCCGGGCTTTCCGATCAGGAAATCCGCCGCGAGCATGAGTTTGTGGACTTCCTTGGTGAAGCCGACGACGTGCAAGGGCATTTTCCATTTCCGCCCTCGGAGCTTCGTGGCCAGCTCCTCGTTGCGCCCGCAAATCAAGATGAGCTGGAGCGGCAGTCCTGCTTTGTCCAGGCGCTCTGTGATGTCGTACATCACTTTTGAGCCATGCCCGCCGAACAGCACGATGGCCGTGGGCAAATCGTCCCGCAGACCCATCTGGTTGCGGAGCGCGGCTGGATCAACCTCCTCCTGCAGATAAAAATCGGGGCGCAGAATCATTCCCGACGCTTGGAATATGTGGGCATCATCGTGACCAAAAGCGCGAGCCTGTTCGACCGCGCGTTCCGTGCCGGCGATGACATATTGCTCCTTCAGCGGCTCGATCCAGAAGCGAGGAGGATAATCGGCCAAATCGGTAATGAGCGTCACAAATGGCCGCCCCGGATAAACCGCATTCCAGCTTTCACAAATCTCCCGATTAAAGTGAGGGATCACAGAGACAAGAAGATCCGCCGGGTGCGCGCGCCAGAATTCACTCAGCAATCGCACCAGGGGCCCGTGAAACAGCCGAATCGTGAGTTGCAAGACACGCAGGAGATACTTGCTTCCGAGCGTCCAGCCATTCTGAAGCATGAGGTTGTACTGCTGCTGGATACGAATGCCCGTTAGTTTGCGGAGGACGTCCAGGCGGTCCGTGAGATCCTGAAACTGGACGAGTTCGACCTGCCAGGGACGGCCCTGCTGTTCCGCAATCGTTTGGAGAGCGACGGCGGCGTTGCGGTGCCCGCCGCCGCCGTCGTGGAAGACAACGTGAATTTTTTTCATGGTCGAGATACTGCCACACGCAAAACGTTCGCGAGGAAGAGCAAGCACCATGCCATGTGGATAACCAAGGAAATCCAATGTGTTCAAGGAGTTCCATGAGCACATTCACCTACAATTAGCGACCTCTTCATGGCCTGTTCATATCATGAATTAACAATGGTTTCATGCGCTGCGACCTTCATGTTCACTCCATCGCATCCGGCATGTGCAACACTCCAGTTCTGAACCGGATCTGCCGCGAGTCCTACAACCAGCCAGCGGAAGTTTACACCCGGCTAAAGCGGCTGGGGATGTCTGTCGTCACCCTCACCGATCATGACTCCATCGATTCCGGCGAATTGCTCGCTAGACACCCTGACTTCTTCCTGAGCGAGGAAGTGACTGTACAGATGCCAGGTGGAGCTGGGATGCACCTAGGGGTCTACAGAATCACGGAAAGGGACCACGTGGAAATCCAGAGGCGGCGGAAGGACTTTATCTCACTGATGATGTATCTGACCGAGAAAAAACTGTTCTTCAGCGTGAATCACATTTTTTCAGGACTCACAGGGCACCGGAAGGAAGAGGACTTCCGCTGGTTTGCTTCGTATGTCCCGGCGTTCGAATCGCGAAACGGGCAGATGTGGCCAACTGCCAACCAGAACGCCGCGAAGCTTGCGTCAAGCTTGGGCAAGATTGCCGTTGGAGGAAGCGATTCGCACACACTCGCCGGCGCAGGGCGCACCTTCACGGAAGTTCGAGGCGCGCGAACTGCGGATGAATTTTTCGCCGGCCTTCGAACAGGAAGAGGGCAGGTTCTTGGCGCGCATGGGAGCTACACGAAATTGACCGCGGATGTTTTCCGCATCGTGTGGTGCTTGTGGATGGAAAAGCCGTGGACTCTAGCTCTCATGCCGCTTTCGCTGCTGGTCCCCGTATTTACTGCGGGCCACTGGCTCAACGAAATTCGCTTTTGCCAAAAATGGACTGCCGCTCTCGAGAGTGGGGAAAAGCGGCGACGAATGTTCTGGGATCTGGACTCCAGCTTCGAGGCGAACTGGGGCTAAATGGGTTAACCACATGGCTGTTGCACGCATTCTCTGGGGATACATTCAGCGGCGCGATTACCGAGTCATGCGCCGGATGAACCGCTGGCGAGCGCCGCGATGGGTGCGCATCTGGATGATCCTGGCCACGCGAATGGGCGATGGCTGGCTGTGGTACGGGCTAGGGCTGATGCTCTTGCTTGATGGCGGGCCCCAACGGTTCTCCGCGATCGGAGCGGCGGGAAGCTCGGCGGTTCTTGGGATTCTGGTATTCAAAGCGCTGAAGAGACTCAGCCAGCGGCCCCGGCCCTGCCAGTTAGAGCCACACTGCTGGTCCAAAGTGCTGCCTCCGGATAGGTTTTCGTTTCCCTCGGGCCACACGATGACAGCTTTCTCCATCGCGCTGGTAGTGAGCTATTTCTATCCATCGCTTGAAGGGCCGCTCTTCTTTCTCGCCATCAGCATCGGGATTTCGCGCGTCGTGCTGGGAATGCATTTCCTGAGCGATGTGCTTGCGGGCATGGTGCTGGGGGTGGCGCTTGGCTGCGCGTCGATTACCGCCTTCGCATCCTTTGGCCTGATCTAGGCTTCTGTCTCTCTGCAGCCGCCGACGCTTCGTTTAGAGCGGCTTGGGGTGCGAAGCGAGCGCCTCGCGGAACGCCGCGAGATTGCTCTTGTCCACGATTGCTGTACCGGTATCCACCCAGGCCGGCAACGGATCCGCGGGCGCAGTTCGCCAATCTTTAAATTCGTGCACAGCGTTGTGATGCAGATCATCCGCGAACCGCAGCCCGTAGTAGGCCATGATGTAAGGCTTTTGCACGATGGTCGCGCTGATAGCACCTTTCTCGATGAAATCAAGTGTTTCCGGATCTTTGTCGAAAGAAACGATCGCGATCTTTCCGGTCAGGTCCAGCCGATGCAGAGCTTCCGCGACTCCCGAACCGCCCGACGCTTCCAAACAAATGACACCATCAATCTTTTCCTTCTTTGCGAGCGCCGCGGAGACGCCGTCGTTCGCGGCGCGCGGATCTCCCTTGTCGTCGATGGTCTGGACGATCTTGATGCCCGGATATTTTTTCACTGCTTCGGTGACACCCCGCACGCGCTCGTCCAGGTTGGGCTGCCCGGGAATGGTCACGATGACAATCTGCCCTTGGCCCTTGAGAATGTTCGCCATGCGCTTTCCGCTCTCCTGGCCGGCGCGGAAGCTGTCGGTTCCCAAGAAAAGTACGCGCCGCGAGTCAGGGGCGTCGGCATCAATGCAAATCACGGGAATACCTTGCGAGACGGCGGCATCAATCGCTGGTTTCAGAAGTTCCTGGCTCATCACGGAGATCAGAATTCCCGCAGGATGGAGGGCGACGGCCTTTTCAAAAGAATCCAGCTCTTCCTTTGGGGATAGTGTCGTGGGGCCATCCATTTCCGCCTTGACGCCCATGACTTGAGCTGCGTCCCGCAAGCCAGCTTCGGCTTCCTGCCAGTAGGGCAAGTTTATGTTCGCTGAGATCAGGTAATACTGCTCGTCTTTCTGATGATAAGGCTCCTGGCAGGCCGCCAGTGCGGCGCAGAACGCGACAGCCAAGAACGCGGCGCCCCTTGAATGAAGTTTCATGGGAGGTCTCCTTTGCGCAAAATACGGGCTCGGGATCGACGAAAGACAAGAGACCCGAAGTTCCTGGCGCAGAAGGGTACCACAAGAGACGCAGAGAGCAACGGCCACGGTCCGCAAAAACAGCGTCAGGCCATTTCGTAGTCGAAGAATGCCGGAAACAGCGCCGCCGGCATATCGTTTTGGTAGCGGGGATCTGAACTTCCACTATCCCGAACACGACTTCTATTGTTTTCTGTTAGGGATTCGCGGGCGCGTGTTGCGTGCCGTGCGAGGCAGAAACGAAGGGGGAGACTCTGGAACCGCATGCGGCGGCTGTTGGCGTAGAACCAGGAGAGTCTGCGAAGAAGAGCGCGCGGGCCTCGGAGTTGGTGTTCCTTCTGCAAGTCTCGCGGCCGGGGCTGTGGAGCACTACGGCCTTGTTCTATCTCATGCCGCTCGGCCACGCGGACTTCCTGCATTCGCGAACTCTCTGGCTGGGACTCTTCTACGTATTATTTCCGATGGGATTCCTTCTCTACGGCGTGAACGACATCGTGGACGCTGAAGCGGACCGCCTGAACCCCCGCAAGGGAACTTTCTTGTTCGGATCTCTGGGAGCGACGGATCAACTCGCCGCGCTGCGCTGGAAAATTGCGGCAGTGCAAATCCCCTTCCTGGTTGCCTTTTTTGTCCTGACGGGGCCGCGCATTCTATACTGGTTCGCCGCGCTCCTGCTGGCTGTCGCGCTCTACAATGCGCCGCGGTTCGCCTGGAAGAGTCATCCACCCTTCGACGTCCTGATTCAGTCGAGCTATTTGCTGGTTTTCGTGTTGAGCAGCTGGCTGAATCAAGCCCACCAGCTCCCCTGGCAAACTTTCCTGTTTGGCGCGCTGTTTGCGATGCACTCGCACATCTTCGGCGAGGTGATGGACATCGCGCCGGACAAATCGAGCGGCCGGCGTACGACGGCGACGCTAATCGGCGCGGTGCCCTCCAAGCTGCTAATCGCCGGCCTACTTCTCGTGGAATCTTTGCTGGTCTTCGTATTCTTCGGGGATCTGGTCATCACCGTCTTCCTTGGCGCGGGTAGTTTGTGGTTTCTGGCGGACGCACTGTTGGTATGGAAGGAACGCCCGTATAGCCCGCGGCAAATGCGTTTATTCATGTGGGGATGGAACGCCGCTGCCTGTGCTGGCATGTTCTGGAATTGGTCCACGAGCAATCTCACGCGTGTGTGGCACGTCTCGCAATTCTGAGCATGTCAAACCGGTACATTCTTGAGATTAGCGTGGAAAGCGTCGCAGCGGCGATGGCCGCTGAGCGCGGAGGAGCCGACCGCATCGAGCTTTGCAGCATGCTGACGGCAGGCGGTCTGACGCCAAGCCCGGAATTGATGAAGGAAGTGCGCGCGAAGGTTAAGATTCCTATTTTTGCAATGATCCGGCCGCGTGCGGGCGGCTTTGTCTATTCCGAAGAGGAGTTCCGAGCGATGGGCGAGTCCATTCGATTAGCCCGTCAATTGCAGATGGACGGTATGGTGCTGGGAATCCTGCGCGCGGATGGGAGGGTGGATATCGAGCGCTCAAGAGAATTGATCGAGCGAGCGGCCCCCGCTCCGGTTACTTATCATCGCGCTTTTGATGCATGCGGCGATTTACACGCGTCGTTAAACGACGTTATCGCATGTGGCGCCACAAGAGTGCTCACTTCAGGCGGGAAGCGGACTGCGCCTGAGTCTCAGGAGTTGCTGAGCGAATTAGTCCGGGCCGCAGGCGACCGGCTGATTGTCATGCCGGGCAGCGGGCTGCACGCAGGAAATATTCAAGAAGCAGTACGGAAGACAAGGGCCCGCGAGTATCACGCTGGATTGAGCTCGGTGATTGCGAAACCAGCGGAGAATCCGAAAGCGTTCGAGGAGGAAGTGAGAAAACTTGCAATGGTTTTGGGCGCTTGCCCGTGAGCTGGGAGCTGAAGGCCCGTCGAATCACGTCATGATTGCGCTGCAAAAGAAGGGGCACGAGCTATCGTGCCCTTATAACTTTCAAAGCTGATTCAAAATTCGGGTAAGCGGCAAAAGCCGGCTAGGCCTTTTGGGCTTGGCGGCGAAGGAACGTCGGCACATCCAAATCGTCCGCGGGAACCTCGCGACTGACCTCGCGTACGTTTTGCTGCACCTGATGAACAACGTTCGGCAATTCCCGCTGCTGGGGAATGGAGTCTTCCATCTCGCGCCCGGCTTTCCACGTCTTTGGCAGGAAGGAAGGTTTTTGCTGAACGGTTTTCTTGTTGGCTTCCTTGAATCCCGCGGCGATCACCGTGATTTTCACCCCGTCCTTCATGGAGTCGTCCATAACGGCGCCAAATATAATATTTGCGTTTTCATGCGCGGCCTTCTGGATCACCGAGGAGGCTTCGTGAACCTCGTGCAAGGTGAGACTCGAGCTGCCGGAGATATTGATCAGAATTCCTTGCGCGCCCTGAATGGAGTTGTCTTCGAGTAGTGGGCTGGAAATGGCCCGATTGGCGGCGTCGATGGCGCGATTCGTGCCAGTGGCGATAGCCGTTCCCATAACAGCGTAGCCCTGTCCATGCATGATGGCTTTGACGTCGGCAAAATCGCGATTGATGATGCCCGGCACTGTAATGATGTCGGAAATGCCTTGTACGGCCTGGCGCAGTATGTCGTCGGCAATGCGGAACGCGTCGAAGAAACTGGTGCCACGCTCGACGGTGTCCATCAAGCGCTCGTTGGGGATCACAATCACAGTGTCCACGGCGCTGATGAGTTCTTCCAAGGCTTGTTCTGCCTGGAGCATGCGGCGCTTCCCTTCGAACGCGAAGGGCTTCGTCACAACCGCCACGCTCAACGCGCCAAGCTCGCTCGCCAGTGAAGCTACCACGGGCGCGGCGCCGCTTCCCGTCCCTCCACCGAGACCGGAAGTGATGAAAATCATGTCCGAGCCTTCGAGAGCTTCAATGATTTTCTCGGTGTCTTCGAGGGCAGCCTTTCTGCCGATCTCAGGATTGGCGCCCGCGCCGAGACCCTTGGTGAGCTTCGCGCCAAGCTGCAACTTGACGGGAGCCTGCGAGAGTTTGAGAGCCTGAAGGTCCGTGTTCGCGGTGATAAACTCGACACCCTCGACTTTGGCGCGGATCATGCGGTTGATCGCGTTGCATCCCCCTCCGCCGACGCCGATGACCTTGATCTTCGCGGGGGAAAGTTCCTCGCTGAAGCTCATGCGAATTCCTGCTTCTTTCGTTGTCATACGTCCCTCAGCCTTCTCCAGATTCGCTGCGCTGCGCTCGGGCAGGTTTACGAGGCGCCGGCGAACATGGACTTCAATTTGGAAACGATATTTCCGGCGCGCTGCTGCGCATTCCGCCGCGTCTTCGCGCCGTAAATCACCAGACCGACAACCGTTGCATATTCCGGCTGCGCCACCTGTTCCGGCAAATCAGCCAGGCCTTTCGGCTCAGCCACGCGCACCGGCAAGTGGAAAGTCTGCTCGGCCAGTTCGACGAGGCCATTGAGCCGGGCGCCGCCGCCCGCAAGCACAAAGCCCGCGGGGATTTGCCGATCGAGACCGGCGCGCCGCAAATCTTCGCGGATGAGAGACAAGAGCTCCATGGTGCGGGGCTCGATAATATCGGTGAGCATGCGGGCAAAAATCGTGCGCGGAGGCCGATCGCCGACGCTTGCGATTTCGATCGAGGTGTCTTCGTGAAGCAGCGAAGTGGCGGCGCAGCCGTGGCGGCGCTTGATTTTTTCCGCCTCGGGAATGGGTGTGCGCAAGCCGACGGCAAGGTCGTTCGTGAAATGGTCGCCGCCGACGGGCACAGCGCCGGTGTGCCGAACAACGCCGCCGCCGTAAACGATCAGCTCGGTCGTGCCACCGCCGATATCGAGCAGGCAGCAGCCGAGATCGCGCTCGTCCTGGGTCAGGCAAGATTCCGCGGAAGCCAGCGGCTCGAGCACGGTGTCATTCACTAGAATTCCAGCGCGATTCGCGGCGGTCACTAGATTCTGCGTTGCGGCAATCGAGGAAGTCACGAGATGGACGTTGGCTTCCAGGCGATGGCCGACCATACCGATGGCGTCGCGAATTCCATCCTGCGCATCGACCATGAACTCATGCGGCAGGACGTGAAGCACCTCGCGGTCTTCCGGAAGGGAGATATTTCGCGCCGCGTCAATGGCCCGGCGGACATCGTCGCGATCGATATCCCGAGCGCGGTTGCCGAGGGTCACGCCGCCCCGGCTGTTTACGCCGCGAACATGGCTGCCGGCAACGCCGATTACAGCGGATTCGACCGGAACATTGGCCACGCCTTCGGCTTCCTCTACCGCGCGGCGAATCGAGCTCACCGTGGAATCGAGATTGACGATCAGACCTTTGCGCAGGCCTTTGGACTCGGCGGCGCCGAGCGATAGAAACTTCACTTGCTCATCATCAATTTCCGCAATTAAAGCGCACGTTTTCGTGCTACCGACGTCCAACGCTATGATGTACCGGTCTTTCTTTGCCAAGCCGCCGCCCCCGCCCTGGATCTCCTGCTATTCCGTTTTCTAATTCCGCAACTTCGCCGCACTTGCACTGCTGTCCGAGTTCACGACCACCTGCCGCGAGTACTGCAAATCGATGGACTGCACCCGGCCGGCATTCGCCTGCCACTGCGCGAAATTCTCGACAAGCATTCGGTATTTGGCGGTGAAATCGCTGTTGCCAAAATGAATGGTCACCGCCTGAGGATCGCCCGGTGATGCCAAACCGGTCATGACCACGCGCAAATCCTTTGCGTTCGAGAGATCGACTTCGCTCACACGGTCGGAGGAGCCGGAGCGCACCAGGTCCGCATCGCGCAGAAATTCCTGGTAAGTCTGCATGCGCTTCTCGCGTTCTCCCTGCGGCATACTGTCAGCGAGGCCCGTCACGATGGGAAAATGCAGATCTTCGCTCTCGGGGCGGTCCAGAATCTTGCCGTGGGCATCGATCAATTCCAGTTCGGTGCCGTTCCGCAAGAAAGCGATCGGTGTCCGTTCGGTCAATTCGACGCGGATGCGGTTCGGAAGAATGCGTTGAACGCTCGCGGTTTCGACCCAGGGGAGTTGCTCAAGCTGGCTTCGCCGCGCATCGAGCGGGATGAGCAGCACGCTGCGGTTGCGGTCTCGCAGGAATGGTTGGAGGACGGCTTCGCGGCTGACGATATGGTTGCCCGTCAGCTCGACCTGGTCGGGTTTCAGAAGCAGAACCTGGGGCGAGTACAGCAAGAAACGCCCTGCAAAAAAAGCAAACGTTGTGGCGCAGGCGGCAACGATGGTCCACAAGAGGACGCGCTTGTAGAACGGCCAGGAACGTCCTGCAAATTTCTTGCGTCGAATTTCGAGAGGCTTCTGGCGGCGCAGGTAGCGCGGCTCCTCGTCCGCGAGCAATTCCGGCCGGTAGGGCTCGGCAGCCGCCGCGGAGCCCCGTTGCATGGCTTTCACGCGTTCCAAACCACCACCTCATTTTCCAGAATCACACCGAAAGACCTTCGCACGCGCTCCCGCACGTCGGCAATCAGCGCAAGCATATCTTTCGCCGACGCTTTGCCAGCATTCACAAAAAAATTGGCGTGACGGTCGCTGACGCGCGCGTCGCCCACGTTTAGACCTTTGAGCCCCAGCTCATCGATCATGCGTCCCGCGGAAGCTCCCGGAGGGTTCTTGAAGATGCATCCGGCGCTCTTCTGCCCAAGCGGCTGGCTTGATCGCCGTTTTTCGTTGCAGATACGAATCCCTTTTAGAATTTCTCGATACGGTTTGGAGGGTAGTTCCAGCTTCACTGCGAGCATCATATCATCAGGCGCAAAAGATGTATGCCGGTATTCGAAAGAAATTTGATGGCCTCGGAGTGTTTCTAATCTGCGGCCTGCGGCGCGGTAGAGCTTAACCTCGCGGACATAGCTGCCGATTTGCATGCCGTACGCGCCCGCGTTCATTCGAAGGGCGCCCCCCACGGTCCCGGGAACTCCGATTAGCCCTTCCATCCCGCCGAGGTCGTTTTTCGCGCAGTAGGTCACCGTGCGGCCGAGGTCGGCAGCGGCATCCACCTGGGCGAAATTGCCCTCGATGACGATGTCCGGTTCCGGCGCGACGAGCTGAAGCACGACCCAGGGCAATTCCCCGTCGCCCACGAGCAAATTCGAACCGCCGCCGAGAAACCTGTACGGTACGTCTTGGGTATCGAGAAGATTCAAGAGTTCCGGAATCGCCTCGTGCTTTTGAATCCGCAGCAAATCCGTCGTTCCACCGATACCGAGCGAAGTGAGCTCGGCCAGAGAGGTCGTTGGTCTGAGTTGCACCCCCAGATCCTGCAGCGCCGCGACGATTTTGGGCTCTTCAATGCGCATGGTGGGTGGGATGCTCGGTCCCCAGGAGAACCATCAATTCGTTGCTAGCCCGGCTCACATTGCCAGCGCCGATGGTCATAATCGCGTCGCCCGGCCGTGCCTGATGCAACAGGAATTCGATGCCTGCCTGCATGGACCGGAAGTAATGCACATTTTTGTGTCCCGCGCCGCGAATGGCATTGACGAGCGCCTCACTGGTGACGCCGGGGATGGCTACTTCGCTTGCAGCGTAGATGTCCAGCAGCACCAGGACGTCGGCCTGATTGAACGCCCGGCAGAATTCATCCCAAAGGTGCTGTGTGCGTGTATAGCGGTGGGGCTGGAAAAGCACCAGGATGCGATTGAACTTGCAACCGCTGGCGGCTTCGAGTGTGGCCCGAATCTCCGCGGGATGATGACCGTAATCGTCTATAACGGTGATGTCGTTCACGACGCCTTTGATATCGAAGCGCCGGCCTACGCCCGCAAACTTTGCCAGGCCTTCGCGGATCAGATCCGAAGGAACGCTCAGATAGAGCGCGACGGCTGCGGCAGCCGCGGCGTTTCGAACGTTGTGCATACCCGGCGGGTGAGAAAGGTGAAACAAACCGAGGTCCTCGCCCTTGAAGGTGAGCCGAAATTCGCTTTCGAGTCCCTTGAGAGATACGTCGCTGATAACCAGGTCCGCCTGGCTCGAAGTGCCGTACGTAATGATGGGGCGTTTCACATTTGGAAGAATGGCCTGGACGTTGGGTTCATCGAGGCAAAGAATCGCGGCGCCATAGAAGGGCACGCGGTTCACAAACTGCACGAAGGCGTCCTGGATGTCCGCCAGCGAGGTGTACTGGTCAAGATGCTCCCGATCGATCGTAGTGACGACAGCCACCACCGGCGCAAGCATGAGAAAGCTTCGGTCGCTTTCGTCTGCTTCCACGACGAAATATTCCCCTTTGCCGAGGCGCGCGGTCGTGCCCGCCTGATTCACACGGCCCCCAACGACAAATGTGGGGTCAAGGTGCGCCGCCGCCAGAACCGAAGCGACCATGGAAGTTGTAGTCGTTTTTCCGTGTGCCCCGGCGACCGCAATGCCATATTTAAGCCGCATCAACTCGGCCAGCATTTCCGCCCGCGGGATGACCGGAATCTTTCTCTTGTGCGCTTCGACTACCTCGGCATTGTCCTGCTTGATCGCCGAGGAGATCACCACTACATGCGCGCCTTCAACGTTCGCCGCCTTGTGCCCCTCGCGGATCGTCGCTCCCAGATTTTCCAGCCGTTCAGTGATGTTCGATGGCTTGGTGTCTGAGCCAGAAACGGAGTAGCCGAGCGTCAGCAGTACTTCGGCGATGCCGCTCATTCCAATGCCGCCAATGCCCACAAGGTGGATGCGCTGAAAATTTCGAAAAGAGACCATCATGGAATTGCCCTCTGGCGATTTCCTTGCACGTTGGCGGCCTCTTCAATGAGGTTGACGATATCCCGCGTCGCGTGAGGGCGGGCAAGCGACCGGGCGGCCTTCGATTGCTTTTCGAGTTCCTCGGGGCGGTCGAGAAGGGAGAAGATTTCGCTCGTGAGACGTACTGCGGTGAGCTCGTTTTCGGCGATGAGCCGGCCCGCTCCCGCCCGCTGCATCTCCTGTGCGTTCCGCAACTGGTGGCTGTCGGTGGCAGCGCCGAAAGGAATGAAGATGGCGGCGCGGCCCGCGGCGGCGATTTCCGCCGCGGTGATTGCTCCTGCCCGGCAAACGATTACATCTGCCCAGGCAAAGCGTTCCGCCATATTCGTGAGGAAGGGGACAACCTCCGCATTGATCTCTCGCCGCGCGTAAGCGGTGCGCACCGCATTATAGTCGCGCTCGCCGGTCTGGTGCACGATCGACATCTCGCCTTTTCGCGCGGCCAGGGTGTCCATGGCATCGACAAAGGTTCGATTAATCGGCAAAGCTCCCTGGCTCCCGCCTGTAACAAGCAATCGAAACGGCTTCTCTGGCCGTCGAGGAGCAATCGAGAAAAACTCGGACCGCACGGGACATCCCGTAACGGTGGCCTTTTTTCCCCAGACCCGTGCAGAAATTTCATAGCCGGTGGCGATTCGCCGCGAAATTCGTGCAACCAACCGGTTGGTCAAGCCCGGTTCCGCATTGGGCTCAAAAATAATGTTTGGCACGCGGCCAAGCCACGTCGCGAGCAACATCGGCCCCGCCGCATAACCTCCGACACCAAACGCCGCGACCGGTTTATGTTTTCGCAGCACGCGCCGCGCGTCCAGCATCGCAGGCACGAGCATCGCGACGTTTTTCACGAACGTAGCGCCCCCCTTCCCTTTCAGGCCGGCCACGCGCAACGTCTCCAGAGGCAATCCTGCTTGAGGCACCAGTTTCATCTCGATTCCGCGTTCTGTCCCCACCAACACGACTTCTCTTTCTTGGCCACGTCCAAGCCACTCTTGCGCAATCGCCAGCGCGGGAAACACGTGGCCTCCCGTTCCGCCACCCGCGATGAGCAGCTTCATGGCTGTAGCCTGGGCGGGGCAGAGCGTGTCGCGCCCCTGCGGAGACAGTTAGGAGGTTGCGTCATGCTTCCGTGGCCTGCTGGCTGATATTCAGCAGAACTCCGGTCGCAAGCAACATCGCGAGCAAGCTCGAGCCACCGTAGCTTACGAACGGCAGCGGAATTCCCTTCGTGGGCACCATTCCGAGCACCACGGCAAAATTGATGAGCGCCTGGCTGAGCACCATCGCTGTGATTCCCAGCGCGAGCAATCGCCCAAATCCATCGGGCGCGGCAAACGCGGCGCGCAGGCCGCGCCATCCGTAAACGGCGAAGAGCGCAATCACTAACAATGCTCCGATGTAACCCAGCTCTTCACCGATCACCGCATAAATAAAATCCGTGTGAGCTTCGGGCAGGTAAAACAATTTTTGCTTGCTCTCCATCAAGCCGACGCCGGTGAAACCGCCGGAACCAACGGCGATCAAAGACTGTGTCAGCTGAAAGCCAGCCCCTTGCGGATCCGAGTTGGGATCAAGAAAAGCGGTCAACCTCGCCTGGCGGTAAGAAACATGAAAAATCAGAAAGTAGAGAGCGGGCAGAGAGGCTACGGCGCCGGTTGCAATCCACTTCCAGGACATGCCTGCGGCAAAGAGAATCGCGGTGGCCACAATGACAATGTCCACGGAGGTCCCTAGGTCAGGTTGCGCGAGAATCAAACACACACAAATCAGGACAGGTCCGGCAGCGGGAAGAATCGTCTCGAGAAAATCCTTCTTACAGAATTCCATGGCCGATTTGTGCCGTCGCTTTTGATCGAGAAACCAGCAGAGATAAAGGATCACCGCCAGTTTCGCCAATTCCGATGGCTGGATACCCACGGGGCCATAGCGAATCCAGCGATGCGTGGCGTGGGCCTTGTCGAGGAAAAATGTGCCGACCAGAAGGAGCAGAACCACACAAACCGATGTATAGACGACCGCGGGCTCGCGCAAACGGCGGTAGTCGGTGCGCATCAAGGCGAACATCCCGAGAAGGCCGATCCCCAGCCAGGCGGCTTGCCGCAAAAGAAAATAGTAGCCATGGCCGTACTCTTTCTCCGCCGTGAGCGCCGAAGCGCTGAAAATCATCACCGCGCCAAACAGGCATAGCGCTATGGTCACTCCAAACAGCCATCGGTCCAGTTCCAGACGTCTCGGCACTTTCGTTCACCCTTTTCCGGAAGTCGCGCCGGCAGCTTGCTTTTCAAGCTGCCTCACCAGATCCTTGAAGACCCGTCCCCGGTGTTCGTAGTTTTGAAACTGGTCGAAGCTCGCGCAGGCCGGCGCGAGAAGGACTACGTCGCCGCGTTGCGCCGCGTGCGAGGCGGTTTCCACGGCGCGCTCCAGCGTTTCCGCGCGTTCCAGCGCCACGCTTCCTGAAATCTGCTTCTCGATTTTTTCCGCAGCCGCGCCGATCAGCAGTGCGAGAATCGCTTTCTCGCGAAGGGGCTTTTGCAAAGCCGAATAGTCGCTTCCTTTGTCTTTTCCTCCGAGAATGACCAGGATGCGACCGGAAAATGAATCCAGAGCTTTGAGCGTCGCGTCCACGTTGGTTGCCTTCGAGTCGTTGTAATAGCGCACGCCACTGATTTCGGCGACGAACTCCAGACGGTGTTCCACGCCCGCGAACGAGCTGACTCCTTTCGCAATCGCCGCTGCGGATGCGCCGGCGAGCCGCGACGCGACTGCCGCGGCCAATACGTTCTCCACGTTGTGCGCGCCGGCGAGCGGAATGTCTTCCAGCTTCAGCAGGACTTCTTCTTTTCCGTCCTGCCGGAACACAATCTCTTCGTCGCGTACGTAGGCGCCCTGCGCCACCCGTTGCTTGCGGCTGAACCAGTACACACGCGGGACAGCTGGAGAATACGGCGTGGTTGCCGTGTCATCCGCGTTCAGAATCGCAGCATCCTCGCCGGTCTGCCTTTCAAAGACCCTCGCTTTCGCGGCGCCATAAGCGGCGAGGGTACGATGCCGGTCCAGGTGGTCCGGAGTCAGATTCAGGAACACGCCGATGTTTGGACGAAACGTTTCGATGAGTTCCAATTGGAAGCTGCTCAGCTCCACTACGGTCCACGTTTCGTCTTTCATCGCCTCCACGGTTCCGATGAGCGGCGTTCCTATGTTTCCGGCGAGAATGGTTTGCATCCCGGCCTTTCTTAGAATGTGCTCGACGAGCGATGTCGTTGTTGTTTTGCCATTCGAACCGGTGATGCCCACCAGCCAGCCCTTCAAGAATCGGTAAGCCAGTTCGATTTCGCTCCACACCGCGATTCCTTTTCCACGAGCAGCCTGCAAATGCTTCTCATCCGCGGGGACGCCGGGACTCGGGATGATGAGGTCCTGTTCCAAGAAAGTCCTTTCCTTGTGGCCGCCAAGTTCGAGCGAGACTCCGGCATCTCTCAGCTTCCCGATCGCGTCGCCTATCTCGCTTTCGTTGCGCGTGTCGGTCGCTGTCACGCGTGCGCCGCGCGCGGCGCAAAAGAGAGCCGTGGCAACGCCCGTCCGCGCCAGCCCCACAGCCAGCACGCGCTTCCCTCGCAAATCCGTTCCACACGACATAGTGTCTTTCCAAGACCGCTCGGCTTCGCAAGCGCTCTACCTCAACTTCAGCGTCGTCAACGCAAACAACGCGAACACCAGGGCAACAATCCAAAAGCGCACGATGACTTTCGATTCGCTCCACCCCAGCAGCTCAAAATGGTGATGAATCGGCGCCATGCGGAAGATGCGCTTCCCCCGCAACTTGAACGAGCCTACCTGCAAGATCACCGAAAGCGCTTCGATGACGAATATCCCGCCGACAAAAAACAAAAGAATCTCCTGCTTGATAACGACAGCCACCGTGCCCAGCGTTCCCCCGAGCGAAAGCGAGCCGACATCCCCCATGAAAATCTCCGCGGGGTGTGCGTTGTACCAGAGGAAGCCCAGCGATGCGCCCACCAGCGCGCCACAGAAAACGGTCAGTTCACCGACGCGCGGGATGTACTGAATCTCCAGATAGGTGGCCCAGCGCGAATTGCTGCTGACGTAGGTAAGCACGGTGAGCGCGCCTGCGGCGATGACCGTGCAGCCAATGGCCAGCCCGTCGAGGCCGTCCGTCAGATTCACCGCATTTGAAGACCCGACAATCACGATGCAGACGAAAGCCAGGAACGGCAGAAACGCCAGCGGCCAGAAGTGCGACGAGTTCATCAGCGAGTGGATGACCAGGTCCGGGTGCAAGCGCTTGAGAAACGGGATCATCAATTGGGTCGAGTAGGCATAGTGCGTCACGAGGACGAGCAGCGAAATTCCCACGACCATGCTGACCAGCACCTGAAAATAAATCTTCTTTTTTGCGGTGAGCCCGAGGTTGCGCTGATTCGACACTTTTGCGTAATCGTCGATGAAGCCGATTATGGCAAATCCGATGAGCGCAAAGAGCGAAAGCAGAATGAACGGATTGGTCAGATCGGCCCAGAGGAGCGTGGGCACGGCAGTCGACAATACGATCAGCACGCCGCCCATTGTGGGCGTCCCCGCTTTTTTCTGGTGTTCTTGCGGGCCTTCTTCGCGAATGTACTGGCCGATCTGCAACTCGCGCAGACGCTGAATGAGCCACGGGCCAAAGACAAGCCCGAGAAACATAGCCGTCAGGCTCGCGTAGACAGTGCGAACCGTGATGTAACGGAACACATTCAACGGGCTGAAGTAGCGCTGCAAGACGTGATAAAGGAGGTAGTAGAGCATCTCAGTGCCGGACCTCCTGCGAAGGCACTTCGCCCGGGGAGGCGTAGCGCGTCAAGAGCGCTTCGACGATGCGCTCCATCTTTACACCGCGCGAGCCTTTCACCAGCAGCACATCGCCGGGCCGGATGAACTCCTGCAAGAACTCCGCGGCATCCTCAGCCGATGCAAAAAATTTCGTCTGCGCCCGCGGTATTCCTGCCGAGATGGCGCCCTCAACGATTTGGCTCGCATTGCCTTCCACGCCAATGACCCAATCCACTGCACCCGTTTTCCCCGTAAAAATACCGGCCTCGCGATGCAGCGCCGGCGAGGCCGCGCCCAATTCCCTCATCTCGCCCGCGGCAAGAATCCGCCGCTGAAAATTCGGTGTGGCCGCCAGCACGGCTACCATAGCGTGCAGCGCTGCCGGACTGGAGTTGTAACTGTCGTTGATCAACGCCGCCCCATTCGAAAAGCGAAGAAGTTCGCCGCGCATCGAGGGCACTCGCAACGTTCGGAACACGCTTTGTGCTTCCGCAGCGCCTATGTTCCAGACGCTTGCTGCTGCAAGCGCGGCAAGCGCGTTGTAAATCGCGTGCCTGCCGGGAACGGGAAGTTCCAGCCGGACGCGACCCTCCGGGCTGACATAATCAAACGCAGTTCCCATCGCTCCCCGATCTTCGATCGCCTCGGCGGAGAAAAATGCCGGTTCTTCGATTCCGTAGGTCACGACTCTCCCCGGCGCAAACGCGCCAAACGCCGCAACGCGCGCATCATCCGCGTTCAGCACCGCGGTGGACGTTCGCCCGTTGAGTCCCTCGATCAACTCACGCTTCGCCAAGGCAATTTCATCCACGGACGAAAAAAATTCCAGATGCGCGGGCGCAACCCGCGTGACGACTCCCACGTCGGGGCGCGCAATCGCCGCCAGCCTGGCCAGTTCACCGCGCCGCGACATGCCCATCTCCAGCACCGCCGCCTGATGTGTTTCTTCCAGACGAAAAAGCGTCAACGGCAGGCCGTACTCGTTATTGAAATTACCTTCTGATTTCAGGACCCGTAGTTTCGCGCCCAACAATGCCGCCAGGATCTCTTTGGTTGTGGTCTTGCCCACGGAGCCCGTGACACCGGCAATTTTCCCGCCCCACTCCGTCCGCACCGCGAGGGCCAACTGTTTGAGCGCTTCGAACGTGTCGCCAACGAGGATGCACCGATCTCGCACACTCTCGCTGTAGCGGCTGGCTTGCGAGCCCGCCACCACCGCCGCGACGGCTCCGCGCTCCAGCGTGTTCTCCACGAAATCGTGTCCATCGTGACGCGGTCCGTGGACGGCGACGAACAGTTCCCCTCGACGAATCGTGCGAGAATCAATCGAGACGCCGGCCAACCGGGCCACGGGGTCGAGTCCTGCCCCCGCTTTAACACCCAGAGCATCAGCCACCTGTGTAATCGTCCACCGCATAAATGCCTCAAGGGGTTTGCTTTACGCAGGTACCCCGCACATCGGTCAGTTTTCACCGTATTTTGAGGGCTCCTCCTTTCGCGAGTTGACTTCAGGCTCGCGCGCCCTCGCCACACCTACTTGCAAGCGCGCTACGTGCCAAACCCTGAGACGTTCTTCGGCGCTTCCGTCTCATTTCCGGCTGGCGCCCCGCGATACCCTCTTTCCTGCAAGGCCCGGCGCGCCATCTCACGATCGTCGAATTCCAACGTCTGGTCCGCGAGAATCTGATAATTCTCGTGACCTTTCCCGGCGAGCAACACAATGTCCCCAGCGCGCGCTTCGTCCATTGCAACTCCAATTGCTTTCTCGCGGTCGGGTTCGATGAGATATTTTCCTGCCGTCTTTTGCAGACCCACGATAATGTCACTGATAATTTTCAGCGGATCCTCATCCCTGGGGTTGTCGCTCGAAAGGATCGTCAGGTCGCTCAACCGGCCGGTTACTTCTCCCATCACGGGCCTCTTGGTCCTGTCTTTTCCACCGCCGCATCCGAAGAGCGTGATGATTCTCCCCTTGGGATTTAGTTCTCTTGCGGTTCGAATCAGGTTTTCGAGAGCGTCGTCGGTGTGCGCGTAGTCGACGACCACAAAAAACGGCTGCCCCAGGTCGATGCGTTGAAAACGTCCGGAAACGCTTGCGAGACTGCGGATTCCGGCCTCGATAATCTCCGTTGAGAGTTCAAGCGCCTGAGCCGCCCCAATCGCGGCAAGAATGTTGTAGACGTTTATTCGGCCCACCAGCGGCGAAGCCACTTGCACTTTTCCGCCGGGTGTTTGCGCGGTGAACGCAAGGCCGTTGAAGGTCAGCTGAAACTTCTTCGTTGTGATATCCGCGCCGGAATCGAGGCCATACGTCAGTGTTTTCTTCGCCAGTCCGCTCAAACGCTTGCCGTATTCGTCATCCGTGTTGACCACCGCGAACTCAGGCGCTCCAGCTCCGGTGCCTTCGAACAATCTTTTCTTGGCCGCAAAGTAGTCTTCGAATGTCTTGTGATAATCCATGTGCTCGCGCGTGAGATTCGTGAAAACCGCGGCTGCGAAACGGCAGCCCCACAAGCGGTCCATCGCCAGCGAGTGCGAGCTCGCCTCCAGCACCGCGTACCGCCCGCCCGCGTCTCGAACTTCCGCGAGAAATCCCTGCAGATCGACGGATTCCGGTGTCGTATTCGGCGCTGGATACTCGCCCTTCGGAGTGTGGTACGCGATTGTTCCGAAAAGTCCGGTCTTGGTCCCGGAAGCTTTCACAATCGCATCGATCAGCGAAGTCGTCGTCGTTTTGCCGTTTGTGCCGGTCACCGCCACCATCTGCAAAGCTTCGGCCGGGTGCCCGTAAAAGTTCGCGGCACTGACCGCCAGCGCCTTGCGCCCATCGCGCACCTGTATCCATGCCACACTCGAAGGAATAGCCGGGGGAGCTGTTTCCTCGCTCACAATCGCCACGGCGCCTCTCCCCACCGCGTCGCGGATGAACGTATTCCCATCGGCCTTCGCACCATGCAAGGCAAAAAATAGCGCGCGCGGCTTCACCTTTCGGGAATCGCAAGCGACTTGCCGGATTTCGAGCTTTTCCGCTGCCGCGGAAACGCTGGCTTCCGTTCCCCGGAGTAAATCGCCCAGTTTCACGTTTTTGGAGGATGGCTGTCGTAGCGACGAATCTTCCCGGCGTTCATCGGCGTGCTTCGATTGTGGGTTGCCTGTTTCTTCTATCTGGCTCAATCCAACTCTCATCCTAATTCCTGTTCCCCTGGCGCGGCTTTGAATTCTTCTCGAGCGTTGTCCCGAACTGCACTGTGATTCTTGCTCCGCGCCGCACCTTGGCCCCGGCCGCTGGCGATTGCTTCGTTGCAAGACTGCTGCCAACCAGCACGGGGTCCAGCCCCAGCTTCAGGGAGATATCCGCGACCTCGCGCATCGTTTTTCCGCTGAAGTCCGGCACTTCTATCTCCCCTCCTTGCTCGACGGCGACCGTGGCGGGCGGCTTGTTGAACTCACGCCCCGGGCGACGCTCGCCCTTCGCCGGTTTTTGAGCCGGCGGCGGGGAATCGGGTTGTGCGGAAAAATCCACCGTGGAGAAATCTTCCAGCGCGCTGCGATCACCGGCCGCCTGCTTCTTGTAAGCCGCCTGGATCAACTTTGGGTTCAGCGGCACGTCACGAGGTATGTCGAGATACGTCAAAACTTGCTCGGCGATGCGCTTGAAGACCGGCGCGGCTACTTCCCCGCCCTCGTGCAGCCCCACCGGGGAATCCAGCGAGACGAGAATCGTGATCGCGGGATTGTTGATGGGGGCGAAACCGGTGAAAGACGCAATGAAATGCGTACGTGAGTAGCGTCCCGTCGCCGGATCGATTTTTTGTGCGGACCCCGTTTTCCCTGCGGATGTCCACCCATCGAGTCGGGCTTCCGGGCCCGTGCCTTCCAATACCACACCTTCCATCAATCGGCGCAGCGTAGCCGCGGTATCGGGACGAATCACTCGCCTCGGTTCCTCCGGCGTCAGTACGCCCTCAGCTGGCAGTACGCGATCGCCTCGCCGCAATTCTTCCACGACATGCGGCCGATAAAGCAGGCCACCGTTTGCAATCGCCGATACCGCCGCGATCAGTTGTATCGGTGTGACGCCGATCTCCTGTCCCATGGAAATCGAGCCGATCGAGAACGACCCCCAGTTCTCCAGCGGCCGCAGCAAGCCTTTGCTCTCTCCGGGCAGATCGACGCCGGTCGGCGCGCCGAACCCGAACGCGCGAATGTAGTCGTAAAAACGCGGCGACTGCAGTCGCAACGCGATTTTGATGGCGCCCACGTCGCTTGACTTCGCCAGAACCTGGGCCACGCTCAACATACCAAACGGCTTGTGGTCGTGAATCCGGTGCCCAGCCACGAGTACGCTTCCGTTTTCGCAATCGAACACTTCGTCCGGCCGCGTGATCCGTTCATTGAATGCGGCCGCAAGCGTCACCAGCTTGAAGGTCGAACCCGGTTCGTAGAGCGCGCTCACCGCGCGATCCATGCGCGCTTCCGCTGGCGCATCGCTGGCGCGATTCGGATTGAACTTCGGCCAGTTCGCCAGGGCCAAAATCTCTCCCGTGTTGGGATTCATGACGATCACACTTCCGGCAATCGCATGCGTTTGCGCAATCGCGACGTCCAGTTCGCGCTCGGCGACGTACTGAATCTTTTCGTCCAGTGTCAGGACGACGTCCGCGCCACTCTTCAATTTGGCTTGGGTCGCATCGAACCATCGCTTACGTGCGTCTTCCATCACCACAATCTTGCCGCTCTCGCCGCGAATCTGGTTATCCAGTTCGTATTCGATCCCTCCGAGCCCCTTTTCATCGAGATCGACGAATCCCAACACGTGGGCGGCGAGATCCCGTTTTGGATAAAACCGCTGGTTTTCCTTTTGGAGGTAGACGCCCTTGAGGTTCAGCGCCGCAATCGCTTCCGCTTTCGCCGGTGGCAGCTTCCGCGCGATCCAGACAAACGACCTCGACGATTCGAAGCGCGCCTCAAGTTCCTCCTGCGGCTTGCCGATCACTCCCGAGAGCAGTCTTGTCGCAAGTTGCTCGTCCGCAATCTCCGCGGGTACGCCGAAAGCGGAATCCACTTGAATGCTCATCGCCAGCGGACTTCGGTTGCGATCGTAAATCGTGCCGCGTTTTGGGGTTATTTCTATCGTTCGCTGCTGCTGGCGCTGCGCGCGCGCCAGGTATTCGCTGTGCCGGAAGAGTTGCAGATAGGTCAGCCGTCCGAACACCGCGCCCATCCACAAGGACGCCACACCGGCGATGATCAACAAACGGAGGTGGGCGCGGGCTTCGGGCATGGTGGTTTCAGGTCGGCAGAGACTCCGGTTGGCTGTTTGGGAGGCCGGACATTTCTTTGCTTGGGGACACAGCGCCTTCGGGCGCTATCACGGCGCCCGGTTTGGACGCACGTACCGCGCAGCGGCCACTTCCGCGCCGTCTGGCGCTTCATAATCCTGGACTTGCGTCGGCAAGGGTTGCGTCAGGCCGAGGCGCCGACGCGCGATCACGTCAATCCGCATGGGATTGCGGAGCCCGGCAATTTCCAGTCTGAGCTCTGAATTCAGCGCCGCTGCTTTCATATGCTGGGCTTTCAAGTCTTCGAGCTGGAAGCTCAAATCTATGCAGCGGAAATGTTGAAAGATGTACAGCATGAAAAACGCCGCGACCATGCTCCCCATCGCAACCGTCCGCCACAACTTCTGCAACTTCGCCGGCTCGACGTTCCGCACCAGCCGCGAATTGTCGATCCGCTTCACGGTGTGAAACTCCGCCGCTCGCGCTTTTCTCTTAATCCGCTTCATGACTACACTCTTTCTGCACACCGCAGTTTCGCGCTTCGCGAACGCGGGTTGGCCGCCTTCTCTTCTTCGGTCGGCTGGATCACGTGTCGGGTAAGCACCCGGAGCGTCCCCTGACGCTCTCCCTCTTGAAATGCGTGCTTCACCTTGCGGTCTTCGCCCGAGTGATAGCTCATCACCACCCAGCGGCCGCCGGAATTCAATGCAGCAGGGGTCCGCAAAAGAAACTGCCCGAGTTCCTCCATCTCTCGATTCACCGCAATCCGCAGCGCCAGAAACGTTTTTGTCGCGGGATGCAGTCTCTGCCTTCCCCATTGCTTACGGGCCCCTGCCACAACCGTTGCCAGGTGCGCGGTATCTCTCATCGGCCGCGCCCTTACTATCGCCCTGGCGATCCTTCGCGAATCGTGCTCATCCGCTTCACGGTAGAGCAAATCGGCCAGCTCTCTTTCCGGCCATCGATTCACAATCTCTTCGGCGGTCAATTCCCCGCCTTCCCCGTCCATGCGCATGTCCAAGGGAGCCGCTTCGCGAAACGAAAAGCCCCGCTCGGCTACATCCAGTTGCATGCTAGAAACTCCCAAGTCTGCCAAGACCCCGTCCACCTTCGGAATCCCCAACTCGTGTACGGCCTCCGCAATCCTCGAGAACGGCGATAACACGCATTTCACTTTCGAGCCGAATCTCGCGAGATTCTTCCCGGCGATTTCCAGCGCCCGTGCGTCCCGGTCCAGGCTGATCAGCGTTCCGCTGCGTAGCCGTTCCGCTATCGCCTCGGAGTGCCCGCCAGCTCCTAGTGTCGCGTCCACGTAGATTCCGTCGCCCTTGATGCTTAGCCATTCCAGCACCTCTTCCAGCATCACCGGCGTATGCGCCGCACTCACTTCGATTGCGCCCCAGCACCGCAGCCACGCCCGTTCTAAAATCTTTTTACTGCTTCAGATCCCCAGCGCCGTATCGTCCGCAGCCGTGTACGGCTCATTCTTGAGCTTGTCCAGCATGCGCGTGTGATTCATCACTTCCAGGTAATTCAGCGCGCCGTATACATCCACTTCCCCCATCGTCTGAGCGGCGTCCCGTAGCACCGCCGGTAAGAGCACTCTGCCCTGCCCATCCAATTCCGCCTGCTGGCCGAAGTAGCTCGTTCTTAGCAAGAACTTCTGTTTCGCCACATGGGTGCTCGGCAATTGCGCCAGCTTGTCCTCGATTTCCGACCAGACCTTCATCGGATAAATTCGTGCCGTTTCTCCCGTCGTACTTGTGATATAAAACTGCGTGCCATACTCCTTGAGCTCGTCCAAAAACACGGAGGGTATTTTGAGACGCCCCTTCTCGTCGACCTTCGCCGGACAGTTTCCCCGCAGCTTCATATTCCCTGCTAAAAGGCTTGTTTTGTATGCCCAGAATGCTTACGTTCACGATTGCCCTCGAGAACGCTTCAAAAGCTCCGGAGAGATTCTACTTTGGTCTACTACTAACCACTCTCTCCCACTTTTCGCCACATCATAGGCTGCTTTTAGCCTTTGTCAAGAGAAAACATGCAAGCTTTTCAAAAATTATTGGAAAAATGTGCCTTCCGTCGATTGAGGAAAGCCTGATTTTTCGCTACCACAGCTTGTGGTATTTTTCGCAACACATCCCTACCCTTCGTGGGTCTGCTTCCCCCTTAGGAATTTCTAACTTTGGCCGCTCTTGCTTCCCTACTGCCAGATACTGTGGTACACTCCAAAGAGTTTGCAACTTGCCTCTTACTAGGAGCTCTTGATCATGGAATGGACCACTCCTCAGCACGAAGAGATCGACCTGAACTGCGAAATCAGCTCGTACGCCAACGCTGAGCTGTAAATCCGTGGCCGCGCCCAGCGGTCATCTGCCGGCGTGCCGGAATGCGCGTTAAAGTCCTCGGCTCAGCAGCTGGCGGCGGCTTCCCCCAATGGAATTGTGCTTGTCCTCAATGTATGGGTGTGCGCGCAGGTACCCTGAAATCCCGTCCGAGAACTCAATCGCAGGTTGCCGCTTCCGCCGACGGGTCTCACTGGTTCCTGCTGAACGCATCCCCGGATCTTCGGCAACAGATTCTTGCCTCCCCCGACTTTGACCCTCCAGCCGGTTCGCGAAACACGCCGATACAGGCCGTAGTACTCACAAGCGCCGACGTGGACGCGGTGATGGGGCTGCTCCATCTTCGTGAATTTCAGCCTCTGCAAATCTTCTCGACGGTTGCGGTTCGACGAATCCTCATGGAAGACAACAGTCTCTTCCGTGTACTCGTGCGATCCAACCCTCCCGTCCGCTGGGAAACGCTTCTGCTCGACCGTCTGATACCTCTAAACCCGGCCTCGCCTGGGGACAAGACTACCGGCATTTTTTGCAAGGCAGTCCCCCTTGGCGGAAATTTCCCCGACTACGTCAGCGAAGCGCTGCGGCGGAGCCTGGCTCAGGAAGAGGCCGTTATTGGCCTGAGTCTAGTTTCACGCGAAAAAAGAGTTCTCTACGCGCCCAGCCTGCCAGGCGTGGGAGATCGCTGGTTGCGCAGCGTTGAGGAAAGCGATGTTGCGCTCCTCGATGGCACCTTCTGGAAAGAAGACGAACTGAGCGCCATCAGAAAAGGCAGTCCGTCTGCGCGGCAAATGGGACACTTGCCTCTTTGGGGCGAACGCGGACTTCTTCGCCAGCCGTTCCGGCCTTCAAAGACGCGGCGCATCCTAATCCACATCAACAACACGAATCCTATTTTGAATGAAGAGAGCGGCGAATCCCGCGTAGTGCGTGAAGCCGGATGGGAAATCGCCTATGATGGCATGGAACTAGCCGTATGAGCCAGATCCTCACTACCGATGCTCCGCCGCTCTCGGAAGCTGCCTTCGTTGCCGGGTTTCACGCCATTGGGGAAGAACGTTACCATCACAAGCATCCATTCCATCTTCTGATGCACGAAGGCAAACTCACTCGTGGCCAGCTTCAGGCCTGGGCTCTAAACCGCTACTACTACCAGAGCCGCATTCCTATCAAGGACGCTGCAATCCTCGCCCGCAGCGAAGATGCCGCCTTCCGTCTGGCTTGGCGCAAGCGCGTCCTAGATCACGATGGCGATGGCGTGACCCCTGGAGGTATTGAGAAGTGGCTAAGACTTGTCGAAGCCACTGGCCTCTCGCGGGAGCAGGCGATTGACGGCACCGGCATTCTGCCGGCAACACGCTACGCCGTCCAAGCGTATGTGGATTTCGTTTCCACAAGAACTCATCTCGAAGCCGTCGCTTCCTCGTTGACGGAACTTTTCTCCAGAAAGCTTATTACTCTGCGCATGGATCGTCTCCGGCACCACTATCCGTGGCTTTCCGGCGGCTTGGATTATTTCACCGGGCGCCTGACGCAAGCGCCCGAAGACGCCGAATTTGCTCTTGGGTGGGTCGTCAAGCATGCGCGCACACGCGAAGATCAGGAGAAGGCTCACGCCGCTCTTCGCGCAAAGTGCGACATTCTTTGGGCGCAACTCGACGCACTCTATTTTTCCTACGTTCACCCGGG
>Ga0209166_10000617_pt1 | contig 36407 bp, 29 predicted proteins | sample Coa_R1_3_FD_187151 | JGI IMG/M metagenome (GOLD analysis project Ga0209166, IMG submission 187151) | Surface soil microbial communities from Centralia Pennsylvania, which are recovering from an underground coalmine fire - Coalmine... | ecosystem: Environmental > Terrestrial > Soil >...
TTGATCCCATGGTGTGCGTGGCTTGTTGAGTCTTGCTATTCATCTGCAAATTTCCCGGATTCCCTCCAAGGCGCGCGTGCAGGCGGCGCGGTCCACATCTGTGTGCGTGACCAGGCGAATGGCTTGCGGACCGATGCCGGAAGCAAGAATGTTTTTGGCCGCCAATTCGCGCGCCATCTCCTCTGAGCTCATGCCTGTGCCGCTGATATCAAAAACCACGATGTTGGTCTTGACCTTGGCCGGCGCAATTGCAATCCCACGAATCGAGGCCAGTCCTTCCGCCAGAAATCTTGCATTTTCGTGATCTTCGCGCAGGCGCTCCGGGCCCTTTTCCAGCGCGATGATTCCCGCGGCTGCCAGCACGCCCGCCTGGCGCATGCCGCCGCCCAGCGACTTCCTATATACGCGCGCCTGCTCAATGAAGTTCCGCGAACCCACCAGCAGCGATCCGACCGGCGCACCCAGCCCCTTGGAGAGACAAAACATCACGGAATCGAATTTCTTGGTAATCTCACGCACCGGCTTGCCCAAAGCGACCGAGGCATTGAAGATGCGCGCGCCATCCAGATGCACCGGCAATCTCATCTCATGGGCGCGGTCGCAAATTTCATCGGCAATCTCCGGCGGATACACCGAGCCGCCGGCCATGTTATGCGTGTTCTCCAGGGCGATCAGGCCCGTCTGCGCGCGGTAATAAATTTTTGGGCTGATGCGTTTCTCAATTTCCTTCCACGTCAGGATTCCATCTTCGCCATATATGGGCCGGGGCATGCATCCGGAAAAATGCGCCAGCATGGCCATCTCGTAATTGAAGATGTGGGCGCGCTCCTCGCAGATGACCTCCTGCCCCTGCCGGGTATGGATCTTGATGGCAATCTGGTTGCCCATGGTTCCGCTGGGCACAAAGATGGCGGCTTCGCGCACAAAAATCTCCGCCGCGCGCCGCTCCAGATGGTTGACCGTTGGGTCCTCGCCATAAACATCATCGCCCACCTCGGCCTCAGCCATGGCGCGGCGCATTTCTGGCGTGGGCTTGGTCACGGTATCGCTGCGCAAATCAACCATCGCGGCGCCTGCCATGTTCCGTTCGTCGGACTGGAATGCATTTTGAACTTGAATCGCCATAGTGACCTGCTGCTTCTACGACTCCAATCCAAACCAGTCTACGTGTTTACTATGTCATCCTGCAGACGGTTCTTCAATCACCCTTTCGTACAAGGTGCCTCACACGCATCCTTCACATCAAAACGAAGACCAACAGATGCGTCCGCTCTGGAAGTCTCTCACCTTGCCTGAATGACAATTGTTAATTTTTACGAGACCTGTTTGTCCAATTCTACACAACACTATCGTGCGGATAGGGGAACGCTTGCGATTAGACTATCTTGACACTGCGCCGGACACAAATTTTTCGAAAACTTCGTTCGAGACCAGCCGGCCAGCGGCTGTAAGGCAGGCCCTTTCTCTTCTTATCTCGATCAATCCCTGTTCTATCAGCTCCTGTAGCACCTCGCGGGCATGCTCTGCCTGCAAATCGCCAAAACGCCGGGTTATCTCCCGCAGATCAACTCCGGCGTTTAGACGCAGTCCCAGGAAGAATGTCTCCTCCCATGCCTGACTGAATGAGACCTCATTTCTACTCAGGCGCGTGACCTGTGCCGCTTCGTCGTATGCTGAAAGATAAACTGGCAAAGAATCGGACGCGGCCAGCCGCACCGCCTCAAAATTGGGACTGGCACCGGGTAGCATGGAATGGGCGTCTAGGCCGAAGCCGAGATAAGGCTGCCGCTCCCAGTATTTAAGGTTGTGCCGCGATTCCATTCCGGCAAGTGAAAAGTTGGAGATTTCGTACTGCCGGATGCCGGCTTCCCCCAGCCGCTCACATGCCCGTTCATAGAACTGGACCATGAGCTCTTCATCCGGCACAAAGTGAGCGTGATAGCGCGCGCCGCCAGCAAGCAGTTCATTGCCCAGCCGCGAGTCTTCGTCTACCTCCAGCAAGTAGACACTCACATGTGGGACCTCGCTTTCAATAGCGGTGGTCAACGACGCCTCCCAGCTCTCAGGTGTCTGGTGCGGCAGCCCGGCGATAAGATCAACATTCAGGTCTGAGATGCCAGCGGCGTGCAGCCGGGCAATATCAACCAGCACCTGATCTCGCGTGTGTAATCGCCCTACGGCGCGCGCCTCCTGATCTACGAAAGACTGTACTCCCAGGCTTACCCGGTTGACCTTACATCCAACCAGTGCATCCAGCATTTCAGGCGAGAGCGTTGCGGGCGCACATTCCACCGTTATCTCTGCGTCCTCTTCAATTTCAAAATGCCGGCCCAGAACCTGAAATATCTGGGCAATCTGCGCCGGTTCGAGAATGCTAGGCGTGCCTCCGCCCAGATAGATGGTGTCTACTTCCAGCTCCCACCGGCCGCCATTCACCTCTACGGTGCGTTGTGCTGAAGCAATATCCTGAAGCAGGCGGTTCACGTAGCCTTGCATCCGGTCGCGTGAAAACACGTCGGAGGCAAAGTTGCAGTAACTGCACTTCGTTTTGCAGAAAGGGACCGAAACGTAGATGCCAAGAGCCATTGAAAGACCAGCCAACAAATTCAATCTTGAATGAAGAAGTAATAGCAGCCTTATGGCCGCCTTGTAAGGTTTCATCTCCACACGGGAACAACCTCATAGAATCAAGCAGCAATCGCTGTTGTCATTTCCCGCGCATCTTACGAATCCACTGATTGACTTCTGCTTTCCCAGACCCGATTCCCGAATTTCCAATACTGCGGTATCTTGCAAACGGACTCTCACTTCTTATAGGTCGCACTCGAATGCCCTTTTCATCGCTTTCAAACATGAGCCCGTCACCAGCCTGAACACCCAGCACACGACGGATCTCGTACGGCACTGTGATCTGTCCTTTGCTCGTAATTTTGGCCTGCTTCTGCAACAACCACCTCTATTCCTTACTTTATCCTAATGCTCCACCTGGAAGTTAAACTGAGAGGCAGGCCTATTTCACTTCTGCGGCATTCAGGACGTGCTGGGCGTAGACCTAGAATTCGATGTGCTCACGCCGCACCGTCCTATATCCCTGATGGAGTTGCGAAAATACGTCTGTGGCGAAGTCGCAGTATAACTGCAATTCGTCTCACAAAGGGACCAAACGCTGAATGCCAAGAGCTATCCAAGGCTAGCCATGCTTCCATCTTTAGAAAAATAAACCTCAATTGTAGACGTAAGCTGCTTCTGCGTTCTCCCTCGTTCTCTGCGATTAAGCTCTCGTTTCACTGGGAATCTGTCCCGGCGTGCCATGGACCGGCAACTGGGCAACTGCTCTTAAATTGTCATTTTCTTGTCACCAAATCTCATTTTTCCAGGCACTCTCTGTACAATGTCTCAATGCCTTTTCGCGTTGTTGTAACTGGCTTTGGTTCTTTGAGTCCAAACGGTCTGGGTAATACTGAATTCTGCCGGGCGCTGCTGGCCGGCAAAAGCGGCGTGGCCCGCATCACGCGTTTTGATCCTGAGGAATTGCCGGTGCACATCGCCGGCGAGCTTAAAAACTTCGACGAACTCGCCTGGATAGACGCCCACGAACGCAAGCATGTCTCCCGCGCTGTTCCTATGGCCATTGCCGCCGCAACCGAAGCCTTGAAGACCGCCGGCTTCGACTCGGCCACCCTTGCCGCCATGAGCATGGATGAAAAGCGCAAGATCGGCGTGCTGCTGGGCACCGGCGGCGGAGCCATGGATTTCAGCGAAGAGCAGTACCGGCTGTACCATTCCGGGAAGATCAAGCAGGTCAGCCTTTTCTGTATTCCCAGCGGCACCATGGGAACCATGTCCAGCGAGATCAGCATGCGCTTCGGCTTCCGCGGGCCCAGCCAGGTCGTGACCAGCGGCTGCACATCTTCCACCGATGCCATCGGCTTCGCCTATCGCCAGCTTCAGGCCGGCATTCTGCCCATGATGCTCTGCGGCGGCGTAGATTCGCCCCTCGCCTTCGGCATCATGAAGGGATTCACCTTGATGCGCATAATGACTGCCTCATGGAACCATGCGCCCGAGCGCGCCTCGCGTCCTTTTTCCGCCGATCGTGACGGCTTTGTCGTGGCCGAAGGCGCCTGGATGTTCATGCTGGAAGAGTACGAACACGCCCGCGCCCGCGGCGCCAAAATCTTTGCCGAGATCGCTGGTTACGGCTCCACCTGCGAGGCCTTTCATCGTGTGCGCCTGGCCGAGTGCGGCGAAGAGCCGGCGCGCGCCATATCCGTTGCCATGAAAGAGGCCGGCATTGCGCCCCACAACGTTGATTACGTAAACCTGCACGGCACATCTACCGAACTCAACGACCGCATTGAGACTCGTGCGCTCAAACTCGCTCTCGGAGGCCAGGCCTTTAAGACTCCAATGTCATCGCTGAAATCGCAGATCGGACATCCCCAGGGCGCTTGCGGTGCAGCCGGACTCGCGGCCACATTGATTGCCATGGAACACAACCATCTTCCGCCCACCATCAACCTCGAAAAATCCGATCCCGAATGCGATCTGGATTACGTCCCTGAACCAGGACGCAAAAAAGCCATCGAGCACGCCGTGTGCAACTGCATCGCCTTCGGATCAAAAAATTCCGCCCTGGCGGTGAGAAAAGTCTCTTAGCAGCCGTTGCTGCTTCTCTGTGCCTCTGTGGTGAAAAATCTGCGTAATCTGCGTCCATCCGCGGCGAAAAACTACTTACCCGCTTGGATTAGATCTTCCAGCCTGCCGACATCACGCCATTGATACTCATCCGCCCGAAAGGCGACGATCTTTTCTCCGCCGGCGGCGAGGTTCAGGTAGGAGTCAATGATGGAAAAGATGCCGTCTTGTTTCATCATGGTAAGAAGCCGGGGAGAAATAATCTGGATGCCGGAAAAACCCAGCGCCTGCGGCTGCGCTGCGGCGCGAACCAATTCAGGCTCCCCATCCTGCCCGCGCCGGCGGCCGCAAAGCTGGAGCTGGTCGAAGAGCAGGTATCGTGAACTCTTGCGCTTTTGTACGGCCAGCGTGGCCAGGGTGTTATTCTCATTATGGAACTGCACCATGCGCCCCAGGTCAATCGTGCTGATGACATCCACATTGTGCAAAATGAACGGCGTATCCGAACCGGCGGAATCTTCCAGAAAAAACCAGGCAGCTTTTTTCAGGCCGCCGCCGGTATCGAGCAGGACATCCTCGCGCGAGACTTCAATCCGCATATCGAAGTTATCGTTGCTTTTCAGGTAGTCGACAATCATGCCGGCGAAGTGATGCACGTTAATGATCACCTCGCTGACCCCGAAGTCGCGCAGGCGCGAAAGTGTGATCTCGAGCAGCGTGCGGCAGCCAACCTCGACCAGCGCCTTGGGACGCGTGTCGGTGAGCGGCCGCAGGCGTGTGCCCAGTCCGGCGGCGAGAACCATGGCTTTCATTGGCCTGGCCTCTCCAGACTCAATTTCTCCAGGCTCGCGTTTTCCATCCCCAATTTTTCTAACTGAAGATGACGCACCACCACCTCGACCCCGCTCCTGCCGCGCAAATGTTTTGCCATGCGCTCCGCCAGAAATACCGAGCGATGCTGGCCGCCGGTGCATCCGAACGACACCATCAGGCTCTTGAAGCCACGTCGTTGATAATCGCTCACGCTGGCGTCGATCAGCGACATTGCGCTCGCAAGGAACTGATGCACGCTCTCCTGCTGATTGAGATACTCGATCACCGGCGCATCCTGGCCGGTAAGGTTCTTGAAGCGCTCTTCGCGTCCCGGATTGGGAATGCTGCGCGCATCGAAAACGAAGCCGCCGCCGTGTCCGCTGTCGTCTTTGGGCAGCCCCTGGTGAAATGAAAAGCTGAAAATCCGCACCGTCAAATGGTTTCCTTCGGAAGACAGGCTCTGCAACTTCTCCGAACCCAGCATGCTGGTGAACGCACCCATCAGCGCCGGCAGCGCGATGGGCAGCTCGGCGTTATGCAGCAACCAGCGCACGTTCTTGAGCGCGTAGGGCACGCTTTGCAGAAAATGGGGTTTGCGTTCATAAAATCCGCGAAAGCCATAGGCGCCCAGCGCCTGCATGATGCGGACATAAACATAGCCATAATAGTGCCGCATGAATGCTTCGCGCTGCAGATCGACGAACCCCGCCAGCCGGTCGAGATAATGATCGAGCAATTGCTGGCGCAGCTCCGGCGGCAGGTCGGCCTTCGCGTCGTACAAGAGCGAAGCGATGTCGTATTGCAGCGCGCCTTTGCGGCCGCCCTGGTAATCCAGAAAAAACGGCTGGCCCTCGCGCAGCATGACGTTGCGTGACTGGAAGTCGCGGTAGAGAAAGTAATCGCGGTCAGCGGTCAGCAGGAACCGCGTCAGGCGGGCAAAATCGTCTTCCAGCGCCTGCTCGCTAAAGGGGATGCCGGCAAGCCTGAGAAAATAATATTTGAAATAGTTCAGGTCCCAGGCGATGGACTGGCGATCGAAGCTGTGCCGCGGATAACAACGCTTGTAATTCAGGTCGCGTCCGGCTTCAATCTGAAAGCGCGGCAGCACAGCCACAACTTTGCGATAGGCTTCCACCACCTGCGGAGCAACCTCGGCCCCGTCGCGATTTTTAGAGAGGAACTCAAAGAGCGCGGTGTCGCCCAGGTCTTCTTCCAGGTAAGCGCCCTGGTTCAGATCTTCAGCATAGATTTCCGGAACCGGCAGGCCGTGCCGGCGGAAATGCCTTGAAAATTCCAGGAATGCAATGTTCTCTTCACGAACGTCGTAGCGGATGCCGATGGCGCTGAATTTCTCGCCAGCCAGCCGAATGATGCGCCGCCCCGACCCGCCGAGCTGGCCCTGCAGCGGCTGCACCCGCTCGGCTGGCGTGTGGAAATGCCGCTCAAAAAGCTTTTCGAGAACGTCCATGGATGTGATCTGCAGCGGCTCGGCCTTGACGCGTCACCGTTTGCTCCACAAAGGTAACACGAATGCGCGACCCAGCACGCGAGCATGCAGGAGATTGAGTCCTCTGTGCCTCTGTGTCGCTGTGGTGAAATAGTCCTCGGAAAGTCCGAACTCGTCTGCAGAGCATCCTTCTCGAAACTTGAAACCTGAAACTCGAAACTGTCTTTAAGCAGTTGCAGCCGATTTATGCGATATCTCTGGATGGAAGCCCTTCACTGCGTAAACACCGAGCACGATGAACAGCGCCATCACAATGAGCTGCGCAACCAGGAATGGCGGCTCAGACTGTTTCGGGGCCAGGGCCTTCAACGGCAGACCCACAGCCGGGGACGGCTGTGCCACACGATTCTTGGAGGGGCTGAGTGCTAGTTCCCGGATTGCTGGTGCGTCAATTTCTGCAGGTCGCCGGCTGAGCGGTTCAGGAGGTCGCGCAGCACGGCCACTTCAGATGCGATGGCGGTGTGCAGGGCCGGGTCTACATCGGGAGCGAACAGCGGGGAGTGGTTCGATGGCAGCGAGATTCCCGCCGCCCTGGCTTCGGCATACTTCTGGGGATCGGCTCCTCCCAAAGTGAAGTAGAAACCGGGGATGCCCTGTTCGACAAAATAAGAAAAATCTTCCGAGCCCGTAATCGGCTCCTCCACGGAAACATTCTCTTTGCCAAGCGCCGATTCGAGCGTGGCCTTCAGACTCTGGGCCAGCGCGGGATTGTTGTAGACCGAGTCAGTAGATTCGTAGTGTTCAATCAACGGCTCGCGCGGCGCGCCTGCGGCTTCGGCTTCGGCCTTAATGATTCTCGCGATGGCCGCGAGCACCTGCTTGCGAACGTCATCTTTATAAGTGCGTACTGTCAGGCCCATCTCGGCGTGGTCGGGGATGATGTTATTCTTCGTGCCCGCCTGGATGTAGCCGACCGTGATGACCACCATCTCTCCGGGCTTCACCTCGCGGGAAGAAATGGTCTGCAAAGCCAGGATGGTGCGGGCAGCGATCACGATGGGGTCAACCGTGGTGTGAGGCGATGCGCCGTGTCCGCCCTTGCCGTAGATGGTGACGCGCAGCGAATCGGCATTGGCGTCGTAGGTCCCCGGCACCACGCCTACCTTCCCCGCGGGAAGCAAATTCATGACGTGCAACGCCACGGCCACGTCGGGCCTGGGGAAACGTGTCAGCAAGCCGTCTTTGATCATTCCCTCGGCGCCGTTGATGGTCTCTTCGGCGGGCTGGCCGATGAGCATGAGCGTGCCATGCCAGGTGTTTTTGCTGTGCGCCATGATGGCTGCGGTTGCTACCAGCGATGCCATATGCAGATCGTGTCCGCAGGCGTGGGCTACGGGAACGTCGTGTCCGGCATCGTCTTTCGTATGGACTTTGCTGGCGTAAGGCAGGCCGGTCTTCTCTTCCACTGGAAGCGCATCAAGTTCGGTGCGCAGCATGATGGTGGGCCCGGGGCCATTCTTGAGGATGGCGACGATGCCGGTGCCGCCAACGTGCTCGGTCACGTCGTAACCGAGGCCGCGAAGTCGCGTCGCCAGCTTCGCCGCGGTTTGTGTCTCGTGCGAAGAGAGCTCCGGATTTTGATGTATATCGACGTAGAGGGTGTGGGCTTCGGGATACACGCTGCCAACTTCGTTCGAGGCTGCAAGAGTTTGTCCTGAAGCGCTCAGAGTTCCAAGGAAGCAAACGACGAGGAAATATTGGGCACATCGCATCCGAGAATCATACAAGAAGTCTCAAAAAGTTTAACCACAAAGGACACTAAGGTAAACACAAAAGGCACAAAGGAAAACCGCCGGTGCCGCTCATCCAGCCATGGCGCCGACCCACCAGCCCGGATCGAGCAAGCCAGCGCCGTTCATGGTTCGATCGCCGGCCTGGCTGCGCACTCGGAATTGGCGGGCGGCACGACATAGCAAATCAAGCATGTCATGGACCGAGCAGACTTCCAACGCGGGTTCCTTTGCGGAATCAAGCACCTCTTCTACTCCCGGCGCCAGATTCATCAGCTTGAGTTCGGCGCCGGTTGCATTCGCCCATGTCCGAAAGGATGCAAGTACTCTTAAACCAGCAGCGTCAACAGCGCCGATCTCTGCCAGATCGAGCACTGCAACTCGAATGTTCGGTTGCGCCAGAAAAGCATTGCGCAAGGCAGCTTCATCGCCGGCGGTGATTCGCCCCGCGCATCGGAATACGGCTACGTCGTCCAAGTTGTGGATTGTCAAACTCAGCATCATCTCTCCCTTTTGGCGGTTGGCGTCTTTCATAGAGACATAGACGTTTTTAGTTCGGTTTCGTTTAATCAGGTTGTTGTGATTCGCTCATGGCGTGCTTCATCTACCTTGTAGACGAATGGAGAACGCAGATATTTCAGAAAGCAGGAAAATATTTTTCAGGAAAGGAATCATTCCCAACTGGCAACCGGCAACTGTTTTTGCATCCTGCATTCCTCTACAAACGTCTATTACAATACTTACAGGACGCATGGCCAACATCCACGAAGAAGAGGCATTAGGCAAAGCGTATGACAGCCGGCTGATGAAGCGGCTGCTTACGTATTTGCGCCCGTACAAATGGCAGGTGGCGATTGCCCTGGTCACAATTGTGCTCAAGGCCAGTGCCGACGTGCTGGGCCCGCTGCTCACCATCGTCGCCGTCGATACCTATCTTGCCCCCAAATTCGGCGCACCCGCCACGCGCTATGCCCTCACGCGCTGGCTGAACCCTGATCCGCTGGTGGGCATTGCCCAGGTCGGCGGGCTGTATGTCTTCCTGCTCTGTTTCAGCTTCTTCCTGGAATTCGCGCAAACCTATTACATGCAGTGGACCGGGCAAAAGGTCATGTTTGACCTGCGCAGCCAGATCTTCCGCCACCTGCAGCAGATGCACGTGGGCTTCTTCGACAAAAACCCGGTGGGCCGCCTGGTGACCCGCGTCACCACCGACGTTGACGCGCTCAACGAAATGTTCACTGCCGGCGTGGTCTCAATCATTGAAGACATTTTTGTGCTCTTCTACATCGTCTTCATCATGCTGCGCATGAAGTGGTGGCTGGCGCTCATCACGCTCGCCGTCCTGCCCCTGATTTTTATCGCCACCATGATGTTCCGCCGCTCGGTGCGCGAGTCTTACCGGCGCATTCGCACCGCCATCGCCCGCATCAACGCCTTCATGCAGGAGCACGTGAGCGGCATTGTGGTATTGCAGTTGTTCAACCGCGAGAAGCGCGCCTATGAGCGCTTCATCAAGATCAACGCCGCCCACATGGACGCTTTCAAAGACGCCATCCTGGCCCATGCCATTTACTATCCGGTGGTCGAAATTTTGTCGTCGCTGGCGATTGCTTCTATCATCTGGTTTGGCGGCGGGGGCGTGATCCGCAGCACCGTTACCCTCGGCATTCTCACCGGCTTCATGCAATACGCGCAGCGCTTCTTCCGTCCCATTCAGGACCTCAGCGAAAAGTACAATATCCTGCAGGGCGCCATGGCATCGAGCGAGCGCATCTTCAAGCTGCTCGATACCAAATCGGAGATCACCTCACCCGCTTCGCCCAAGGAACCGCAGGGACCGGGGCGCATTGAGTTCGACCACGTCTGGTTCGCCTACCGCAACGTACCGCCGAAGGAAGAAGCGGAAAAGAACGCGGGCTCGGCGCGGATTCATGATGGCAAAGCCGGTGAACCCGAATTAAAGCCTGGCGACCCCGATTGGGTGCTGCAGGATGTTTCTTTCGCCATCGAGCCCGGAGAAACCGTGGCCATTGTGGGCCACACCGGCGCGGGCAAGACTACGATTCTCTCGCTGCTGCTGCGCTTCTACGATGTGCAGCGCGGGGCCGTCCGTATTGATGGCGTGGATGTCCGCGAGATGGATCTGGACCAGTTGCGCCGCAACTTCGGCATGGTGTTGCAGGACCCGTTTCTGTTCACCGGGACCGTCGAGCAGAACATACGACTGGGTAGCGAGTGGGTCACCGCTGAAGCCGTGGAGCAGGCCGCGGAGCAGGTCAACGTGGCTGATTTCATACGCACCCTGCCGGCCGGCTTCCAGGAACCGGTCCGCGAGCGTGGAACCACGCTCTCCACCGGGCAGAAGCAGCTTATTTCGTTCGCCCGCGCGCTGGCGCATGATCCCAAGGTGCTGATCCTCGATGAAGCTACCTCCAGCGTCGATACTGAGACCGAATTCCGCGTGCGCGACGCCCTCAGCCGCATGATCGGGACCGAAGGCCGCACCTCGCTCATCGTTGCCCACCGGCTATCCACCATTCAGCGCGCCGATAAGATCATCGTCATGCATAAGGGCCGGGTGCGCGAGATCGGCAACCACCAGCAGTTGCTCTCTCGGCGCGGAATTTACTGGAAGCTCTATCAGTTGCAATACAAAGATCAGGAAATCCCCCTGCCGGCTGCTGCAAACGGCGCGGAAAGACTGGTCGGGGCCGACGATTAATCGGTACACTGCGTTCAGCAATATCCCATGAAATTTCTCATCTCGGCAGGCGAGGCGTCCAGCGACTTGTACGGAGCACAGCTCATCGTGGCCCTGCGCCGCCGCGCCCGCAAAGATGACGAGCCCCTGGAATTCATGGGCGTTGGCGGGGAATGTATGCGCGCCGCCGGCTGCGACACCGTGGTTGACTCACGGCACCTCGCCGTCGTCGGCATGACTGAGATCGTGGGGCATCTGCCGAAAATCTACTCGGAATTCCGCAAACTGCTGCGCGCTGTAGACGAATCTAAGACTAAGCCCGCCGTCACCGTGGTCATTGATTCTCCGGCGTTTAATTTTCGCGTGGCGCGCGAGATGCACGCTCGCGGCATCCCGGTAATTTATTTTGTTGCTCCGCAGCTCTGGGCCTGGCGTGAGCATCGCGTGAAACGCATACAGCGCTGGATCAAAAAAGTTTTGTGCATCTTCCCTTTTGAAGAGGCCTTCTATCGCAAATACGGAGTGGACGTGGAATATGTAGGCCATCCCCTGGCCGACATGCCCAAGCCGGAAATCTCTCGCGCGCAATATGCCCAGGAAAACGGGCTCGACCCTGCGCGCACATGGATCGCCCTGCTCCCCGGCAGCCGCCGCAAAGAAGTGAAAGCCCACCTGAGCGGAATGATGGAAGCCGCGGCGCTCCTGCAAAGCCAAAGCGCAAAGTATCAGTTTCTGTTTCCGGTTGCGACCAGCCTTGATATGGGTTGGTTCCGCAGCATGATGGCGCAAACCGAATCAGCAAGCCGCAACCCGAAGCTGATGACTGCAAGCATGATTCCGGTCAGCAATGCCGCGGCAGCTCTGTTGCACTCCCGTGCCGCTACAGTCACCAGTGGAACGGCAACGGTCGAGGCAGCGCTGATGGGAACTCCGTTTGTCGTGGTGTACCGGCTTTCGCCGCTTACATTTTTTGCCGCCAAGCGGTTGGTGAAGGTGCCGCATGTAGCCATGCCCAACCTTATTGCCGGCCGCCAGATTGTCCCTGAGCTGCTGCAAGAGGAGTTCACGGCAGAAAATGTGGTTAAACACTTGCAACCGCTTATTGACGATGGTGAACCGCGGCGGCAGATGCTGGCTAACCTGGCCGGGGTACAGGCGGCATTGCGTCGCAAGGGCCAGAGACCGGCGATCGAGCGCGCGGCGGATGCAATCATGAGAAGCATTTAGCAGTCAGCAATAACTTATGTTTTTTCTGAGCATCCTCCATGGGGGACGCAGGTTAATACGTTTTGGGCAAGGCCGCGGAGATGAGGAAGGTGAATTTCTTTATCTAATCCGGGAACAGTTGCTCGATTGTCTTCATCAGCAGAAATAGCCGATTCTGGATTCCGGGAAAAGACATGAAGTCGAAGTATTCATAGAACGTTTTTGCTTTTCCATCTTTTGTATCCACAACCACTGCAGCGGATGCAACCTGTTGGCTGTGCAACAGCGCACGATGGAGAGCGTCTATAAGTAGAAACTCTCCCAACTTTTGTCCTTTAAAACTATTGCTGATCGCCAGTCGGCCCAAGAGCGTTGCAGGCACTTGCGGATACTTCGGGAGTTTCCTGCTGACTTCCTCGGGTAGGCAACCGGCCTCAATGGAGTACTGGGAAAGCGTATAGAATCCGGCGATGGTCTTGCCACCCGATGTAAGAACAAAACACGCGGCAACATGTCTCGACATGTCCTGACTGGCCTGGGTCTTGAGGTAATTATCAAGATGGTAGTTGCCACATGAAAAAGCCGCTCGGTCATGCGCTTTACTGAGCGGTTCTGTTCTAAAACCCTCACGCTTTTCAAACTTCAGCTTTCTTGCCACTTACACCTGCTTTCCGTTCCTTGTAACGTTTCGCAGCAGCTTGTAGTCGTGGGCCCGGCCTGGGAGGATTTAGAAGCGCATTCACGAACACGGCACGGGCCTCTTCGTTCAATGTCAAGACCTCGTAATCCCGAATTGTGCGGGCGGCAGCTTCTTGAGCGCTTCCAATAACGAAATCGGAAACGGAAGTTCCTTTGATCGTGGCAGCATACTCAATACGTTTTTTCTGCTCGCGCGTAACCCGAGCCTCCAACCGTTCCTTTTTCGATTCCTTTTCCATTACGGCGGGCGGTGTCATGAATGCCTCCTACTGTCTATAGTGTACGGTATTTTACCGTACTTGTCGATTTGACAGGTTCCCGGCGATAGCCTCTGTAATATACTATGATATATACCATGGGGGATACCGATGAAGCGCACTGCAAAGCTGTTCCGCAATGGCCGAAGTCAGGCGGTTCGCCTGCCTTCTGAGTTTCGTTTTGAGGGTAAAGAAGTGTTTATCCGACAAGACCCCGCTACTGGAGATGTAGTTCTTTCCCGGCGTCCAGACTCGTGGGAGAGTTTCTTTGAGCTTACACGTGAAGTTGGTGTGCCGGAGGATTTTCTCTCGAATCGTGGAGACCAGAAACCGCAAGAACGTGAGCTGTTTTGATGGCGAACCGGTATCTTCTGGACACGAATACTGCCAGCTACATCATCAAGGGTAACGTTCCCGCAGTTCGGCGGCGCTTGCTGAAGGTCCCGATAACGGAATTGGCTATTTCGACGGTTACGGAGGGTGAGCTGCGTTATGGTGTAGCACGCCAGCCGGATGCTACGAAGTTGCGGCTCATCGTTGAAGAATTTTTGCTTCGCGTGACAATATTGCCCTGGGATTCGGATGCGGCCCAAAAGTACGGGGAACTCCGCGCCACACTCGAACGAGAAGGACAGCCTATGGGTAACCTTGACACCATGATCGGTGCGCACGCTCTGGCACTAGGAAGTATCCTTGTTACCCACGATCAATCATTCAAGAAGATTAAGAAACTGAAACTCGAGGACTGGACTAGGACAACGTAAGCCCTTAAGGGATATACAATTGGGAAGGGTAAACTAGGGTAATCAACATGATTTCGAGGGCTGAGTGCTGACTGCTGAGTGCCCTAAAATCAGTGCAGTGCATCTTTTCATGTAAAATTTTCATCATACGTACGATAATTCTCTGGAGAATTTTCCTATGCAGCTCACGCCACGGCCCTTGGGACGCAGCGCCGTATTTTTACTTGTCTTCGTCCTTATTGCGACGGTTTTCGCCGCCGAAAAACCGCGCCTGCGGGTGGATGACTACGTCATCAACGCCGCGGTGACGCCGCGCTCACATCACTTGCACGCGGTCGCAAGCGTCAAGTTCACGGCCCTGGACGATATTACGAGCGCCGTCTTCGAGTTGCACAATGCGCTGCGGGTCAACCGCGTGACCGGCCCCTCGGGCGAGAAGCTGCAGTATGAGCGCATCAGCCAGGATAACGCTGTGCGCGTGATCTTGCCTAAGACCGTGGCCAAAGACGACAGCACTACCCTGACCTTTGATTACGATGGCTCTCTCAGCTCGGCAGACGACAGCCCGGTCGAAGGATTGAAGCTGGCCTACATCGACGAGAACATCAGCTATTTAATGTATCCGGGGCGCTGGTTCCCGGTGAATGGATACGATACCAACCGCTTTACCGCCAAGATCAATATTGCCGTTCCCACCGGATACACCGTCGTGGGCAGCGGACGAACCGCCGGCGCCGCCCCTTCCACCGTGACCGTGGAAGAACCTGCCGCCGAAGAGAGCGCCCCGGAAAATACTTCCAGTTCCATTTCCGGCGAAGAAAAAGCTCCGGTACTGCGCCGCCGCGCTCCCGCCCCTGCAACCACCCCAAACGTGGCCACCACCAGGCGGCGCGCCGTCAGGACCCACACCACCACCAAGACCGCTCCTGCTGTGACAGCGCACGCACTGGCTCCAGCGGGCAGCACAACCTTCAGCTTTAACTGGGAGAAACCCAGCTTTCCCGGCACGCTTATTATCGGAAAATTTCAAGACACCGCCAGCCAGTTGAATGGCGCGAACATCCACGTCTTCTTCCCTGCTAATCATGCGGGGTTCGCCACTGCATATGGGGAAACCGCCGGCAAAGAATTTTCTTATTTCTCTTCCCTGTATGGTCCGGCTCCATCTTCGACTTTAAATATTGTCGAGCTGCCGGATGACACCGTTCCCTTCGCCTGGGCGCCGGAGGTTGCTGCCATTGCCGGCCGCGCGATATCCGCGAAAGTAGATTACCGCCTGCTGGCCAATGCCATAGCGCACCAGTGGTGGGGCGCAAGCGTGTCTCCGGCCTCGAACGAAGATGGGTGGCTGCGCGATGGCGCGGCACGCTTTTCGGAGGCGCGTTACGTTGAATCTGCCGCCGGCGTGGCCGGTTATCAGGAAGCCATAAAAGACATGGAAGTGGGCGCGCTGGCGTATGACAACATTCCCCTGGCCAGCGTGGGCAAGCTGTCGCCATTTTCTCCGGAGGCGCAATCGCTCTCCAACGACAAAGGCGCCATGATCTTCGAAATGCTGCGCTGGGTCATGGGCGACAACCAGTTCGATAATGCTATGCGCGATTTCACCATGCAATTTGCCGGCAAACCGGCCACCAGCACCGACTTCCGCAAGATCGCAGAGCAGCATTTCGGCAGTAATTTGGAGTGGTTCTTCGCCGAATGGCTGGATTCAACCGGCGCTCCGGAATTCAAGAACAAGTACACGGTTTTTCGCATCGCAAAAGGCTTCCGCGTCACCGGCCAGATCAACCAGGACCTGGATCTGTTCCGCATGCCTGTCGATCTTAAGATTGATACCGACGGCAAGCCCGAAGAAAAACGCATTGACGTGGTGGGCACCGATTCGGCATACACCATTGAAACTTTCGGCATGCCGCGCAAGATCACCATTGATCCTGACAATCATGTGCTCAAAAACACCGGCGAGCTCAAGCTGCGCATCGCCATCATGAAGGGCGAACAGCTCGTGCAGCAGGGCGACCTTGCCCAGGCATTGACCGAGCTGCAAAAGGCCCTCGACATCAACAAGAACAGTTCACTGGCCCACTATCGCATCGCCGAGGTCTTCTTTCAGCAGCGCAACTATCAGGCTGCAGCCAATGAGTATCGCGCCGCCCGCGAGGGCGACGGCGAACCCCGCTGGACCGAGGTCTGGAGCAGCATTCAATTAGGAAAGATCTTCGATGCCACCGGCCAGCGCGACCGGGCGATCAATGAATACCGGCGGGCGCTCGAAACCAATGACAACTTTCAGGGCGCACTCGACGAAGCACGCAAATACCTGGCCACGCCGTATCAGCGCGAGAGCAAGAGCAACGGACAGTAAAAACAGCTCCAAGTTGCAAGCTCCAAGCTCCAAGGTAAGCATTGCTGCTGCCACGCATCACTCACGGCCTTGAGTCTCGCTTTGTGCGCAAAATACCCGATTCACCCTCTTGCTATAGCACTGTAAGGCATTCCCAGAAAGTCTTTCGTCCTTTCGACTACTGAAGACCGGAGTATTGCTTTCCTTGGAGCTTAGAGCTGAGAGCTTGGAGCTATTTTTCTACTCCCACTCAATCGTGCCTGGCGGCTTGGAGGTAATGTCATACACCACGCGGTTAATGCCTTTCACTTCGTTCACGATGCGGGTGGAGATGCGAGTGAGGACATCGTGCGGCAGATCCACGACGTCAGCGGTCATGCCATCTTCCGAATGTACGGCGCGGACGGCGCAGGTATAGGCATACGTGCGCATGTCGCCCATGACCCCGACTGACATCACCGGCAACAGCACAGCGAATGACTGCCAGACCTTGTTATAGAGGCCGGCTTTCTTGATTTCGCTGACCACGATGTCGTCGGCTTCCTGCAAGAGTGCTACACGGCCGGCTGTGACTTCTCCTAGTATGCGCACTGCCAATCCTGGCCCGGGAAAGGGCTGGCGCTGCAGGATTTCCTCCGGCATTCCCAGGTCGCGGCCGATGCGGCGGACCTCATCTTTAAAAAGGTCTTTGAGCGGCTCGATGAGCTTCAGCTTCATCTTTTCCGGCAGGCCGCCAACGTTGTGGTGCGATTTGATGGTCTGCGAAAAGCCGCGCACCGGGCGCGACTCGATGACATCGGGATAGAGCGTCCCCTGCACCAGCCATTCGACTTTGCCGATGAGGCGCTCGATGCGGTGGGCTTCATCATCGAAGACCGCGATGAATTCATTGCCGATGATTTTGCGCTTCTTTTCCGGATCGGTCACGCCGGCAAGCTTGGAGAGGAAGCGCTCGGAGGCATCCACGGCCACCAGGTTCAGCCCCAGGCGGTCGTGCAGGTTCTGCTGCACTTTTTGAAATTCGTTTTTGCGCAGCACACCGTTGTTCACGAAGACGCAGGTCAGCCGGTCTTCGATGGCGCAGTGGACCAGGACGGCCGCCACGGCGGAATCCACGCCGCCGCTCAGGGCGCAGATCGCCCTACCGTCGCCCACGGACTCGCGAATCGAAGCGATGGTCTCATCGATGAACCTCTGCCCTGTCCAGTTAGGCTCGGCATGGCAGATTTCAAAGACAAAGTTGCGCAGCAGCTCGGTTCCCATTTTGGTATGGTGAACTTCGGGATGGAACTGCACCGCGAAAATCTTTTTCTGCTGGTCTTCCATGGCCGCCAGCGCATTCGACGTTTGCGCCGTGCGCTTGAATCCCGGAGGCAGATCGAGGGCCTCGTCGCCGTGCGACATCCATACTTGCAGCGAGCGCGGCAGGTTTTTAAACAGCGGAGAACCGTTCAGCAGCTCGACCTCGGCGTATCCGTATTCGCGTTTTTCCGCCGGGCTCACCTTGCCGCCGAGTTTGTGGGCGATGAACTGCAATCCATAACAGATGCCCAGCACCGGCACTCCCAGCGAGAGCACGCGTTCATCGGCCGGGGGAGCGTCTTTGTCATAGACCGACGACGGGCCGCCACTCAGGATGATGCCGGCGGGGGCATAGCGGTTGATCTCTTCCAGCGCCGCCGTACAGGGCAGCACGACAGAAAACACGTTCTGCTCACGGACGCGCCGCGCAATAAGCTGCGAATATTGCGCGCCAAAATCGAGGATGACAATGGACTGGGCGGGAGCCTGGGTCTGCATGGCTTGATTTTATCAGTCCGAATACGCAGATAAGACATTTCTTGATAGGGCATATTTCAAGAACTGTCATGACAATGACGTGGAGCAACTCAGGGGCTGAAGCCCTGATTTTAGGGCGCTTCCGCGGCAGTTCTCACAGCTCCTCTGAAGCCATTGCGCTGCTTACTGCGTGGATAAAAATCTGTACCCTGACACAAAGCCTATTTTTTAAAACAAACTCCGTCAACAAAATGCTTCTTCGGCCAAAACTTCAGGAGCTGCGCGCCCCACATGACAGGCAAACGCCTGGCATGTCGGCGATCAAACGCGCAGCTCCTGCTGGAGGATAGAGCCACCAGTGTCGAGGAAGCTCTGTCAGCTAATCCATCTGTGTCCCCTGGATCTTGCATCTTCGAGCGCCTTGCTGCTCTCGAACAGGTAAGCATGATCGTCGCTCGAACGGCAGATCACCGCCTGTACGCTCCCCGCGCCGGCTGAGGCGCTCAGGATCGCGCTCTGGCCGGATGACGCATTGGGGAACAGGTTCGGCATGTGCAGCGCGGCGGTTTCGGTCCAGTTGGCAGGCTCCGCCTCGGCCTCGGTGGAAGCGATGCGGTAGTGGTCCTGGAACAACTGGCGGAACGACGGGCTGGGCTGGGTCATCTTCCCTGTCCAGCCGGTGACGTATTCACCCGCCGACCAGCGCACTTCGCCGCTGGTTGAATTGGGGGTGAAGTTGCCGGTGAGGCTCAGCCGTTTGAGGCCGTTGACCCACACCTCAAAGATCCCATTTCGGGAACTGCGCAGGTGGGTGACAATGCGCACCCACTGTCCCGCCGGCATGGGCGCGATAGTCTGGATGCCGGTCACGTGGGGCAGCACCACCAAGTTGTGTCCGCGGATTTCCATGATGATCCACGGACCGTCGCCCGCCCACTGCTGAATTGAAATATTGTCGGCTGCAAAGACCCAGTTGGGCTGCAAATAGACCGTCAGCCCGTAGAAGCGGTCGTCTCCCGTCTTCTGGCTGTTGAAGAAGACCACCTCTGAGTGGTAGCGCCCACTGTAGTGGGGAATCCAGGTCTGCGTGAATTTGATGGCGGTCGCTCCTTCAAAGACCGGGCTGTTGACGTCGCTGATCGTGCCCTTGGCCTGCGGCGTCTGCGGAAAGTTGGGCCAACCCTCTTTGGTGCCGTTGTTCTGGAAGAAAACGGTGCCGTAACTAAGGCTCGATACGGCAGCTACAAGCAACGCAATGAATAGTTTCGTTCGGATCATTTGTCGGAATCCTCCGTTGTATCTTTCGTGGTTGGAATGTTGATTGGTGTTTGTAAAGCCTTCTCGAAATGGCAAATTGCCGGATGCAGCCGCGAAGCGGAAGTCAAGCCGCCTTTGACGCGGCCTCAGCAACATAGAGAAAACCGTTCGTTGCGGGAAGTGTTGGAACAGTTACAAAAGCCGCCAGCCCAGTTTTTTGTGTGACTTGGCTCGGGGGAGATTCTCATTTCCGGGCAGTCGTGAAAGGACAGTACGCCCAGGCGAGTCTCGCCTGCGGTAAAACGGTTCGGTGGAAAGCTGGAGCATGTTTCATAAATACAGCTTTGTGTCAGGGCACGGATTTATCCGTGCCGCAAAGAGCCCCAAAAATCAGGGCTTTAGCCCCTGGGGTCGCTCTACAAATCATGCTCGCGGATATTTATGAAACATGCTCTGGTCAGAGCGGTGTCTTGAATCCAGCACTAATGAAAAACAATTCGGAAGGAAGAATTATCAGACCCACGCGGGGTGCCCCCCTCGCGCCGCTTTTGCGCGTGTGGGAGAGACAATCCGCGCAATCCGTGAAATCCGCGGTAGAGCCCTGCTCGGGAAGTAGTCTCTGAACCAGTTCTCAGAACTGCAGTTCTCGGTTCTCAGTTCTCGGTTCTCAGAATAGATCCTTCCCCTTCGACAAGCTCAGGGTCAGGATTTCGCCTCGCGGCTCAAACGCCGCGAAAACGGCTCAAGTTCTCAGACCGACGACACTGTTGGAAGGGGGTGGGGGTTACTAAGTAACCTCTGAGCGGTCGCAATTTGGGAGGGGGGTGGGTATTACTCGAGTAATGAATCCGGCGCAGAGGCAGAAATATCCCGTCGCCTATCCTGAAGCCAGGGAGGCATGGCTCGAGTTTTCAAAGACCAGCGGGACAGCGCCCAAATAGATCATGCCAGAAATTTCACCGAAGACAAGGATTTGATACCAGAGCTCAATTTTAGCAGTGGGTGATGCGAGGCCTTGAAATACAGAGCGCCAAACAAAAATAATTCGGAAGGAAAAATTATCAGACCCACGCTATGCTGCGCATAGCATGGGGCACCCGGCAATCCGTGAAATCCGCGGTAGGATTTTTCAACCGTCAACGCCTTTAGTAAGCTGCTGAATGGTAAGGTCAAAGGTTTTGGCCAGTTTAAATAGAGTGCTGATGCGGATGTCTTTCTCCCCGCGCTCTATGGCCCCGGTAAAGGAACGGGCAAGTCCGCTGCGATGGGCAAGCTCTTCCTGCGACCATCCTCGCTTCTCGCGGATACTGCGCACCCGTTCGCCGAGCGTTTTTCGTACCTGAATGGCATCTTGCATTCCTCATAACATTAATGTAATGTGTTTTTGCGTCCACTCTCTGTCGTAGGACGCTCACTAATAGGCAACACAATGCAACACCAGAAGAGCAACAATTTCTCGCTGAAGCTCAAACTCCTCCTCATCAAGCACGGCAAGTGCTCCGCCTGCGCGGAGAAGCCAAAAACTAAATATTGCGAAAGGTGCTTCAACACAAGACTCGAGCCGGGAGTCCTGGAAGCAATCACGGCATTGGATTTGGGAACGAAATTCCAGGAAAACCGAATGTTTGGCCGCATATCCGACGACGATTACAGCTGCCCGCCCCAGGGCAGCTATTTCTCCCACGTGATCGAGCGGAAGAAGAAGCTTGAGGATTTGTACAACGAATTACTGCAAACCCCCGCCGGAACAGCCCAGGAAACAGAAGCAATTCATAAGTTGATACAGCAGGTGCTGGGTTAATCTCCAGGCAATTCGTGGCTGATTGGTAGAGACGTAGCTTGCTACGTCTCTGTACGGGAGCGTGACAACTGCCGAGCTCTATTCTGGCCGCTTGTGAGTTGTCATCCTGAGCGCCCGTTTTTGGCGCGAAGGATCTTGCGGTTTCTTTGGTCTTGGCAAGTCCTAATTGCCAAATGGTGCCTTTGATCAAAGCATAAGCCACCCGGCGCCCAAGTAAAATAATTGTGATGAACGATGCTCGGCAAAACCTTCCAAACTCGCTGGATAGCGCCACAACGCAGTTTAGCGAGTTCCTACGAAACAACGGGTATCCCGGCGGGGTACGCTGGATTACCGCCGCCGATGTCGCGATTGATCAGCAAGGCAACTTTTGGGTTAGGAACCACCCGGAATTCCATATAAGCCAAGCGGAGTTGCAGTACCGTTCGGGGCTTGAGCGCGGACTCGGTGTCGCCCTCCGTGCTGTATGCGCTAATGAGACAACCACCTTTGCATTGATCTTTGTTCCCCGCGACAACGCCGAGGCGCAGTACGCAATGATGGGAAACGGAATCAAGTTATCATGCCCCACTGTGAGATGCCCGACGAAGATTGTGAATAATTTCCTTTGGTGGTGGATCTTGAAAGCGCGGAACAGAAAACGCACGAAGATGCTGCAGTTGTAGCGCGTCGGTGGCCGCTCCGTTGAAAACCCACGTAGCGTAACGAGCGCCAATCAAAAACAATTCGGAAGGAAAAATTATTCTACCCACGCTATGCTGCGCATAGCATGGGGCACCCGGCTATTTCTCTCACGTGATCGAGCGGAAAAAGAAACTTGAGGATTTGTACAACGAATTACTTCAAACCCCCGCCGGAACCGCCCAGGAAACAGAAGCAATTCAGAGGTTGATACAGCAGGTGCTGGGTTAATCTCCAGGCAATTCGTGGCTGATTGGTAGAGACGTAGCTTGCTACGTCTCTGCTCGGGAGCATAATGGCCCTCATTGGCATGCGAGGTCTTGAGACAAATGAGGAACCAAGTCCGCGCAGCGGACGGATGAAAATAGCCCGCCGTTTTAATGGCGGGAAAGCGTTATTAACTAAGAGCAAAGTCCCCGCAGGGGAGCGGCTGAGTTATAGAGCGCCAACCAAAAAACAATTCGGAAGGAAACTTAATTCTACCCACGCTTTGCTTGCGCAAAAGCATGGGGCACCCGGCGATAAAGACTGCTCAAATTCAGGAAGGCACTTATTCCCATAACGAAATCAAATGTCGTTTTGGGAATCGACACTTGAAAGCTGCGATGATGTGGGCAGTGATAGTGTACAATTACTGCCTTCAGCTATCTTGTCCGAGATCCTTTCCCTATGACAGTGCTCATATTAATCGCCGTCTTAGTCGCTATTGGCGTGTGGGCCCTCGTCCGCAGGTCTGCCAAGCGTAAGGCATTTGACAAAATGGTGAAGACGGTTGACTACCTATAACCCAGCCAGATTAAAGTTCAGGGTAACGGTAGTTTCCACCTCAACCGGGTCGCCATTGAGGATATACGGGCTGTAGCGCCATTGCTGCACGGCGTCCACGGCCGTGGGGACGAGCATCGGGCGGCCTGAGATGGGCGTGAGTTCAATGATGTTGCCCGCTTTATCAATGACGGCCCGCAGAATCACCGTGCCCTGAATGCGGCTCTGCCTGCCCCGGATAAGACTGCCCAGGATCAGGGGGAGTGTAAAAAATAATAAGGATAAAATCTTTTTAGGCCCACGCTTTGCTTCGCGAAAGCATGGGGCACCCGGCCCAGAACCGCAGCTCTTCTCCGTGTCTCTGTGTCTCCGTGGTGAGTCAGTGTTCCGGAACTTACGAACATCCTGACGTCGATCCACAGCTCATGCACCTGTAGCAGCTCCCATTCCGGGTCATGATAGCCCCGCAGGTGTGGCATGAAGGCGCATCGCCCATGTCTACGATGCCCTTCAGCATGTCGGAGGCGTGAGCAGAGGCAGTTCTCAGTTCTCGGTTCTCAGTTCCCAGTTGTGGTGAGCCTCCGGCTGATAATTCATTTTTATCGGGCAGCATGGGGCCTACGGCCGGTCTTAGGCCGTCGAACAGGGTCTGCTGCTGGCCGGTCAGGAAGCGCATGTGCATCCAGCGGAAGATGTAATCCATGATGGATTTGGCGAAGCCGATCTCCGGGTTCTTGGACCAGCCGCTGGGTTCAAAGCGGGTATGGGCGAATTTCTCGCACAACATTTTGAGCGGGACTCCGTGCTGCAGCGCCAGCGATATGGCGGTGGCAAACGAATCCATGAGCCCCGAGACGGTTGAGCCCTCTTTCGCCATGCGGATAAAGATTTCGCCCGGCTGGCGGTTGTTATAAAGCCCAACCGTGATGTAGCCTTCGTGTCCGCCGACTTCGAACTTGTGGGTGATGCTGACCCGCTCTTCCGGCAGCTTGTGGCGCACGGCGCGCGGCGGAGCATCGGGATCCTGTTCTTCGACCACAGCCGAGGACGGCTGTGCCACACCGGATGATTTTGCCGTTGCGGTTCCCGCGGCCGAGAGCGGCTGCGATTTCTTGCAGCTATCGCGGTAGACGGCCACGGCCTTGATGCCCAGCCGCCACGACTGGATGTAGGCTTCCATGATGTCTTCCACCGTGGCGTTCTCGGGCAGGTTCGCGGTCTTCGAGATCGCGCCTGAGATGAACGGCTGCGTGGCCGCCATCATCCGCAAATGGCCCATGTAATGGATGCTGCGCGTGCCTTTGGCCGGCTTGAAGCTGCAATCGAACACGGCAAGATGCTCGTCTTTAATGTGGGGCGCGCCCTCGATGGTTCCGGTGGCGTCAATGTAGCTGACAATGGCGTTGGCCTGTTCTTCGTTGTAGCCCATCTTGAACAGCGCCGCGGGCACGGTGTTGTTGACGATCTTGATCATGCCGCCGCCGACCAGCTTTTTATATTTCACCAGGGCGAGGTCGGGCTCGACTCCGGTGGTGTCGCAATCCATCATGAAGCCGATGGTGCCGGTGGGGGCGAGCACGGTGACCTGCGAGTTGCGGTATCCGGCCCTTTCGCCCGAGGCCAGGGCCTCATCCCAGCACTGCTTGCTGGCTTCGTAGAGCGCCGCGGGAACGTTGGCGCGGTTGATGTTGTTGACCGAAGCCCGGTGCATGCGGATCACATCGAGGAAGGGCTCGCGGTTGATATACCACCCCGGGCAGGCCCCGCCCCAGCGTGTTCCCAGATTGGAACTGTCGCCGGCGGCGGCTTCTGCATTTTCCTGGCTGGTCATGCGCTCATAAGCCGTGATGCATTTTTCCGTCGCCGGAACCAGCGGCGGGCACTGCTCGGCGATGCGCGAAGATTGCAGGTAAGCCTCGCCGCACATGATGGCGGTAACGCAGCCGGCGTAGTCGCGTCCGCTGTCGGAATCATAGGGCAGCCCGGTGGCCATGAGCAGCGCGCCCAGGTTGGCGTATCCCAGGCCCAGCGGACGGTAGTCATGCGAGTTGCGCCCGATCATCTCCGTCGGATAGCCGGCGTTGTCGACGATGATCTCCTGCGCGGTGATCAGCACGTCAACGGCGTAGCGGTAGGCTTCAACGTCAAACATTCCGTTCGGAGCAAACTTCATCAGGTTCAGGCTGGCCAGGTTGCAGGCAGAATCGTCGAGGAACATGTATTCCGAGCAGGGATTGGAAGCATTGATCCGCGCCGTGTTCTTCGACGTATGCCAGCGGTTCACCGTGGTGTCGTACTGCATGCCGGGGTCGCCGCACTGCCAGGTGGCTTCGGCGATCTTGCGCAGCACCTCGCGCGCCTTGAAGGTCTTAACCACGTGGCCGTCTTTTACCGCGCGAGTATCGAACTCGCCGTCGCGCTCAACCGCGCGCATAAAGTCGTCAGTCACGCGCACCGAGTTGTTGGCGTTCTGGAAGAAGATGGAGCTATAAGCTTCCGAGTCAGGCGAAGACCCGTCGTAGCCGGCCTTAACCAGTTCCCACGCCTTGGCCTCTTCCTTGGCCTTGCAGTCTACGAATTCCATAATGTCGGGATGGTCAACGTTCAGGATCACCATCTTGGCCGCGCGCCGCGTCTTGCCGCCGGATTTGATCACGCCGGCAAAGGCGTCAAAGCCCTTCATGAAGCTCAGCGGGCCCGATGCCGTGCCGCCGCCGCTCAGGCTCTCATTCGATGAACGCAGCGGCGAAAGATTGGTTCCCGTGCCGCTGCCCCACTTGAACAGCATGCCCTCGGTCTTGGCCAGGGTCAGGATGGAATCGAGCGAATCCTGCACCGCGTTGATGAAGCACGCCGAGCACTGCGGCTTGGAATATCCGGTGCGTCCGAACTCGACGCGGCCAAGCTGCGGGTTCCAGTGCCAGTTGGTGGCGTCGGAGTTGGGTTCGAGCCGATCGCAGCCCACGTTGAACCACACCGGCGAATTGAAGGCGGCTTTCTGCTGAATAAGGATGTGGACGAGCTCATCGTGGAAGATGGCCGCGTCTTCGGCGGTGCGGAAGTATCCGTCTTTCATGCCCCAGTCGCGGATGGTCTCTGCCACCCGGCTCACCAGCGCGCGCACGCCGCTCTCGCGCTCCGGAGTGCCCACCGGCCCGTGCAGATATTTTGAAGCCACGATGTTGGTCGCCGTCATGGACCAGTCTTTGGGCGTCTCCACGTTCTTCTGCTCGAATATGGTATTGCCCTGCGCGTCGGTGATGGCCGCGGTGCGCAGCTCCCACTCGACTTCGTCATAGGGGGAAACCCCCGCGCGCGTAAAGAAGCGGCGGAAGGTCAGCCCCGGAAATTTTTTCTTATCCATGCTGCTTCTATTATCGGTGCTTGCGGCGAGGCTTCCGCTGGCGACACTCTTGCCATTCGAGGCCTCAGCTACATGCTTCCCGGCTGCACCGTTGGTCGTGGGAGTTGAACTCTGCTGCACGGCATTTTTCGTGGATTCGTTGGCGAATGGGGTCATCTTGTATTAGCTCCATTGTACCGCTCAAGTTTTCTCCGCACCTGGGAAGGATCGGAGGCTGTCGCCGGAGCGTTCGGCTCAGCGGGGTTAGAGATAGTTCTCGGTTCTCAGTTCTCGGTTCTCAGCTAAAATCCTGACGGAAATACCGGACGTCCCATGATCGTCCGTACTTTCACCGCTTCGTTGCGCGCCGCAATGTCATCAAGCTTCACCGGCGGAGGCGCCAGCCGCCCCGCCCCGGCCGACCGCTCCACGCTCAGCGCCAGCCATTGCTGCAGCGCGGCATGCACAGCATGGCGCTGCTGGACGTCTTCAATCACCGCATAGCGCACGTAGCAGCGCGAATGCGTCATGTGCTCACCCACCGGATTTCCCAGGGCAAACAGGCTGCTGGTGGCGTAAGCCAGGTTGCTGGTCTCGTTGATGGCAAAAATCGCCAGCTTCCTGCGCTTTGCCGCGGGCTCCACTGCTTGTGTGGCACAGCCGTCCCCGGCTGTGTTCTGTTCGCGCCACTCGGCACCCGGCTCACCTGCCGATCCTTCCGGCTCGATCACCTCTTCGGCCAAGGCGTAGACACCGGGATGGTGCGGCACCAGCACAAGGTTAAAACTCGATTCACAATGCGACCAGTTGGACCACTGGATCTGGGCGGCAATATCAACCGACAACTGCTCCATGAAGTCTCCCTTCTGGCGAAAAAGGCTCCCCGACCCCCATGAATTTAATGAGATCTTCATGGAGCCCTTGCTCTACCCGGCGGGTCAACCACGGCCCGTCGGGCTAATTTGTCATTTGGTCAAATCCTCACTGATTATTGGGTTAACTCCTCAACCAATGAAGACGGCCACCGCGTTAGGGGCTCACAGCTTCTCTGTGCTGTGCCCTTGCGTCCGGCTCGCGTGGGACGTCGCTCGCCAAAACGCCTTCCGTCCCGGCTTTACGGGACCGCTTACTCCCACCCAGCCTTGATCACCTCTGGCCAAAGCTGGTTTTTGCTGCTCGTAAGTTCCTCAGGCTTTCCTTCAATTCCGGAAAACCCGAAATAACTTACCTCCGTGGGATGCGAATGTACGCCTGTATGTTGTGGCTGTCAAGACCTTATCCCAATATATTGTACTAATAAATCAGGTACCCCGTCGGGGACTGCCCCGGCCACAACTAATCTACTGAAACAAAAATACTTATTGGATCTTGAATACTTGAATGTTTTTCAAATTTTCGTGATTTATGCGGCCCCGCGTCTCTGCATGGGCCTGTCTTCCTTCACAGTCTGGAAGATTTCCGCAGAGCGCACCGGAAACTCGTTGCCGCAACCGCCACAGATGATTACCCACCCGCGCGCGCGGCCCTCCACAAATGGCCGCTTGCTCTCCGCCGGCAGCATGCCCAGAACCAGGATCTTTTCGCAATCCGGGCAACTGGCGCATTCCACCATCGCGATGGTGCGAGTCTGCTGGATTGGCATGCACAACTCCTGCAATAGGGTCGAAGGTTGAAGATTTGGGCTGGAAAATTGAGGGCCAACGTTTGCCCACGCCGGTTGACGATGCCCACAATGACCATCGCACAACCGGGCCAAGTGGAAAAACTCTACTCGCCGGAGGCACTCTGGTCAATTACCCAAATTTGGTGCAGTCGTTTTTCTAAGGGCTCCGCAGCCAAAACAAGGCTGCTGCACCCTCGCAAAAAGTTCGCGCAGCACGGCGCTCACTTTTCGCTCACCCGTTTTTCTAAGGGCTCCGCAGCCAAAATACGTAATTACGGGACTCGTGGAATCAATCCCCGGCGCGCCAGCGGTTTAAAGCGAACCTGCCGCGTGATCGAGAGAACATTATTATTGAGAGTCGTGTCACTGGCATTGGAACCGATAGTCGCAGCCACAGTCGCGGTGCGGGCAAGCCTGGGAACAAGGGTGACCGTAATGGATGCCGAGTCCGGGTTCGCCATCGTTCCTAGATTGCATGTCGCGACATTATTGGCGATGGGACAAGAGTTGGGACTGGCATGAGCAGAGCTAACCGATTGCACGATTCCCGAAGCCGACGTCACAGAAACAATTGTGCCCGCTGCGGAAGCGCCGCTGTTTTGTGCGGTGAACGTGAAGACAAGAGGCTTGCCCACTTCATGGGCCTGGGGCGGGGTCTCAACGGCGCCATCGGCCAGGGAAAGATCGGTGCTGCCTGAAGGCGCGTTGATGGTGAGTGAGAACAGACGTAACAACGCTCCACCTGGCCGCGCCGGAACGGAAGCCGCCGTGATGTTGATTGCATAAGTGTTCGGTGTGGCCCCGTTGCTGGTGAGGGTCATGTTTACCGGGAGCGGACCGCCGCTCGGAGTTACCGTGACCGGGGCAGCCTGATTGTTGAAGGCGCAACTTGTATTGGCCGGCAAACCGGCGCAGTTTAATGTCACGGGATAATTGAAGCTGCCCATCGGATTCAAGGAAAATGCAATAGGCGGTGATGTATTGCCATCTGCCATGGTGACCGAGCCTGGCGACGGCGCGGTTAGTGCAAAGTCAACAACGTGCAGCGTGACCGATTGTGCATGTGCCGTCTGTGCGGCATCGGTACCCGCTCCTTGAACGCCGAAGGTGAAATCGTTGGTGGTGGGGTCTCCCGCAGTCACAGTAAAGGACGCGCCTGGCGCGGTTGGAGTCTGGCTCACCGGCGCGAGCGTGCAGGTGGCTGGATGTCCGGCGCCACAGCTCAAGTTCACCGGGCTGTTGTAACCAAATATAGAGGTGAGCGTGCCGTTAAACGTGGCCGTCTGGCCGGCAAAAACCGTCTGCGGCGAATTTGAATTTGCCAGCGCGTAATCCGGCACGCCCACAATCACCGTGCCCTGCATCATCGATAGGTGGACACTGCAGAAATAAGGATAAGTCCCAACCTGGTTGAAGACCTGCATGAAGGTATTTCCAAAGCTGTTCACCTGCGAATCCCATCGTCCGTCAGCCGTGCAAACATTCCCCGGACAAGATCCTGAAGTAGTGGAATGGTTGCTGCCCACCCAGGTCCACACCACGGTAGTGTTGGCCGGAATTGTGGTGGTGCTGTTGTGGCTGACCGTGTCCACGAAATTGGAGCCGCTCTGGCCTACGTTCACGGTCGCCGTGAAGCTGTCAGGCCCATTTCGTAAGCCGCTGGTATCCACCACTTCAAAATCGGAGCCGTGGAGCTGGCCTAGAGTGTGCAAATCAGTGTCATCAAAATTTGGATCGGATGCTCCACTGATGAACCAATTGGAGCCATTATCCGCCAGGATCAGGCCGTATTTTTGCATGGCATGAGCAATCACGAGTGCCTGCGGACTTAGACCAGATAAGTTGGCGCCGGCCTTCAGGCGCACACGCAGTCCCATGGGAGGCACAAACGCGCCGGTGTTGGAACTGGCATCATGGCGCGCAGGATAGATGTGAGCTTGCTGTGTGTGGACCATAGTGAAGCGCAATGCATGATTAATAAGGCCGGCAGCAACCTCGTCGTAGCGCACCAGGCCAGGCAGAATAGGAAGACCGGCGGCATCGGCGCTGGTCCAGGTATCGGTGCGCAGAGCGTTCGACTTCAAGCTCCAGATCGCGCCGGAAAAAGCTGTCCACTGACCGGGCCCTTGAGTCGCCGCCGCATCGAGCTCGTACAAAATGCAGGCGTCTTTATCCACAATAAGAATGTGGCAGTCGCCATTGCCGTTGGGACTACTGCACGCTGCCAGGTCGTTACTCTCAATATTAGGATTTGCTGGGATGGGATAAGGTCCGTTATCAGACTCGGTGGGCGCACCGGCGCTGAAATCCACGCTGACCTTGGCCTGCGCGCTGCTGACGACGTTGTAAGGAATGCCGAAGCCAGCGAAGCTGCCAAAATCAGGATGCAGACCAGTCCCGGTCGCCATATTCGCCAGGTAGTTACTGGAATTAGTGTCAACGGGAAGCGCGGAGATATCCGCATTCCAGACGTTGTTGGCCGGGAACATAGGACAGTTGGGCGCCCCCGGAAGCGAGCCGCCACGAGCGGAGCAGATCAAAAGTAAACTAACGGCAAAACTTCCGTACACCCATTTTGCGCAGGACAATATGGCTTCCTTCCTCATGGAAATTTTTATTGTCAGGGTTCAATTTCAGGGATAAGGAATCGTAATATTTACCCCGCAGTCAGGACAAGCGGAAACTAGGACACTGTACTTTGGATAGCAGAGTGCCCTTGTCAATTAAACTCAACTGTATAGGCTGGCTCGCCAGGAATCAGCCGGCTCCCCGAATCATAGTAATAGTTGTTTCCAACAGAAGTGATACTTATACCTTTTTAAGTCTTGTTGTATCTCGTTGCTCCAGCCCCGAATGGGGCGGCATTCGGTCGCCCAGTACGTAAGTGCTGGGGTAGCTGGAAAAAAGACGGTGAGCCCCGTGGGGGCGGCACAAATTGCGGGATACAGCAGTCCGGGCGGCCCATGCTTTTGCGCAAGCAAATCGTGGGTGGAGTAGGTTTCCTTCCGAATTGTTTTTAGTTGGCGCTCTGTAACTCAGTTGTCAGAACAACAGCGTACCGCGGATTGCACGGATTGCGCGGATTATCTCTCCCCCACGCGCAAAAGCGGCGCGATGCCACAGCCGCTATCGGAGTCATACACAACCTGAGTGTTTCCCGTTTCCGGATCATTCTGTCCCGTCATCCGCCCCAGCCCGTCATAAGCGAAGATGCGCGTCTGCTGCGAGCTTTGCGCTGCCTGGGCGTTCTGGGGTTACGCCGGTCAAATCTCAGCGCGTCGTAAGTGTACTTGGTCCAATAGCCATTGGTCTGAGGATATGATTGCCCGCAGGCGCTCAAAGGTCAAACATCCTTCAAGAAAAAAGTACGAAATGTTCTTTGAGGAAGCTTTGAGGATTGCGGGATAGTCAAAACTGGCGAGTTTCAATTTGGGAACAAGTAACGGCGGCGAGCGATATCACTTGGAGAAAAACGTGTCACTTTCAAAATCTCGCCCTAGCAGAGTTAGAGTCGCGGCACCCTCAAGATTAATCATGAGACAACCGTTTAGGCCGAGCCACCCGCTCTATTGTGTGCTCTTTTGACTAAGTTCTAGAGCTCGAACCAAGCACGTATCTTTTCCATTATGGAGGTCTTCTGGGGACGGAATACAAAACTCGTCTGGTGCTACGCCGTGGTTCTCTAATTCCTCGCCGTTTGACATAACCACTCGCGCGCTAGCTATCTCAACCCCAAATTCAATCTTGTCATAGGTTCCAACATTTTCCCAGAGCAAGTGAGCCATATTTACGCTGCCGCCGGTTCTATCTCCAATAACAACAGCTCTCTTCTGCAATTGCAGAGTGCGGGCAAATATTTCTGAGGCGCTTGCTGAAGTGCTGTCAACGAGGACAATCAGTGGTGTGGTTATTGTTGGATGCACCGGCTTAACTTCAATCGGTTCAGACCTTTTCCTGAAGATCATTTTTCCCATAGGATAGGCCTTATCCGCAAAATATCCTGACAAAAATGTGAGTATTTCCTGGGAACCTCCGCTATTCCCGCGAAGGTCAATAATCAAGGCCTTGGAGTCCTTGGCACTGTTCATGGCCGCCACAATTTCTTTCTTCATCTTGTCCGTTATGATCGGCGCAGAAAGACCAAACGTTTGCAATCTGAGGTATCCAACGTCCCCACTGTATGGGGTATACGTTGTGGCCGGATATTCACTATTTACGGGTTGGCGTGCAAGGTCATATACCCAGACATTAAGATTTTCCTGTGCCCACGGGGTTTCGAGTTTCGCCGGTATCTTTATCGTCTTTGGCTCAGCGCCACGAACAATTGACAAATCCATTTCCGTGGTCGGATTCAGGTCGCGTAAGTTGCGCATTATGGCAAAAAAATTTTCTCGCTTGGAATCGTATTGGTCAACGCGGACGATTCTATCTCCTAATTCAAGGCCTGCCTTCTGGGCGGGACCGTCTTTTTCTAATTTATACACCAGAATGTCATTTCCGAATGGCTTGGCATCAAATCCATAATCTGCTGTCTGTGTCCGTCCAGGAGGAATAAAGAAAGTGTGCGAGTCGCGCAACTGATCAAGTAAGGCAGAAGTAGCAGCAATCATCTCTCCCGTGTTGTCCGCTTCACGAATATGTTGTCGAGTCTGCTCAGTGAGGGCCTCCCAGTCAAGCCCCTTCATTGCAGAATCATAAAATTTTTCCTGAACATCTTTTGAAACCACGTCCAGAATAGCTTCCATTCGTCCACGCTCAAGTTGTAAACCCCCTTCACGGACATTAGCAGGAACTGGTTTGAAAGCAGCATTCGGATCACTATTGTTCATTGCCTGATCAACACTTTGAGGCTTCGTTCCCGGCGCCGGAACTGCGCCGAGAAACTGTAGCTCTAATTCCTTTCCATTGGGTCTCTTGAGGAACAAACTTCGTTTCTTGACCCTAAATTCCACGGAGGTGCCTACATGCCACTCGGGTTTAGTCTTTCCTTGTATAGGAGCATAGGCGGCGAGATAGAGGACGTCGCTCACTCGTATATGGAGTGTATAGATTGGAATGGGAATCACAATTCGATCTGGATACAGAGCAGGAACTCTTTCGTAGAGCCCAACCAACTCACCGGTTTGATAGGTTGGTTTTTCTGCGATAGCAGAGATACTAATTATCAACAGAAGGAGAACCGTCAAGGCGTGATGCTTCATAATGATCTGTGTAGTCTCTCTTAAGCTGCGACCTATTTGTAATGTGAAGGATTGTAACCCATCGTTCGATAGATACCGCCTTATGGAATTAGAGTTTTTTCGAGAATCGTGCAAGTTGTTGACCGGTATCAGATTTAACGGTAATCAGAAGCTCATTGGTTAGAGCAGCTCCTTTCGACTTAAGTGTCAGTTTATAACTCCAATCGTCCCTTAACTCTTGCCAGGGTTCTTTCTGGAACTCTACAGATGTAATCTCTGCTGGGCGTTTTGCTGCGCCCGTGATGAATTCGGCTTGAAATCTTAGTTGATCCGGTTCGAGCCGTTGATCCGACTCGCGTCGCTCCTGCAACCTGGGAACTGATTTTCTGTCGCGTGGACACGCCTTCCGACTAGCATCTACAACAAGCAAGATAGTGTCGGGGAACTCAGTAAACCAAGTGGATTTCCTCCGAAACTTAGGGCCTGTGGGTGTCTCAATCTTCTCCAAATCTTCGAAAAAACTATCCTCGGTGTAAACATAGAGACTGATGCACGTCGGGCCAGACTGAAAGGTTTGGAGCCCTAGGATAACTGGGGGGTGGTAGACAATATTATTAGTATGTTTTGGCGAAGACCTAACCACCTGCCCGGTGGTTGCGAGCATTACCGCACTTGCGAAGAGAGACCAACGTATTCGACAACCTAACATCATCTGAAATTGATTGATTGAATCTGCAGATGGCTACCAAAGGCGTCTACTGCACGCTCAAACCGATTGAACCATGCGTTCCATTCATCAACATTAATTCCGACATTAGCAGGATCATGGTTGGGACGAGACATCCTATCGATAAATACGTCAATTCCGAAAGTGTTCATCTCATCTTGCGCACTGCTGGACATCTTTGAGAACAAAGCTTGTTCCTCGTCCACAGCGTTCAACATATCGGGAATAAGTCCCGAGACGACAGTGCTTGTTCCGTAATCGCGGGCAATAGCCTGAAATCCCACATTGGAATCAATGATTCCTAGAGAAGTTGTGTATGGGGCTTGAACCCCTGCACTCGGAACCCCTATATCACCATTAACACCGTTCCTATACCCTTCTCGTGCCGCATCAATAACATTTTCAGTGGCGGTATAGAGCTCAGGTGAAAATCCAAATCCCATGTTTCCACGGCTGTCAATGCTGAGGAAGGTACCTGGCGCACCAGCTATGGCATCGAATATGTCGTACCCCATGAGGATTGACATATCATCATAGCTTACCTGAGACTCTCCGAGTCCAAATCCGCCGCCATTGGGATCCACGTAGTCTGGGTCGCCTGGTTCGGGAACCCAGGTCCCTCCGTTCCCCTCACAGTCTGACTGATTATCGCCTCCGCCGTTCTGGCTGGTAGACTCAATACTGCTAAAATCACAATAATACATCCCCAGCGGATCAACGTTCGTCATCGGCCGATTCGCAACGTATGCATACCGATTCCAGGTTTGCGGATCGGTAAGGCTGACCGCTTTCAGTCCTGCCGGGTCAGGCGAAATCCAGCGGCCCTGCTGGGCGGAGCTGTATTCGCGGTACATGAAATCCGCCATGCCCGCAACCGTGTCTTCATTGTTGCCGGTGAAGGAATGGTCGGTCGTTCCGGCTTCTTTATAGGACTCACCGAACGGTGCATAGGCGCCCGAGTAATAGAGAGTGCGAGAAGGCGTAGATGCCAGCCGCGAACTCCCCAAATGGTCTGAGTGCCGATAGTACTGCAACCCCGACGAGTTATACACCGCCGTCGCCCCGCCCGGCAGCGGCACAAAGGCTTTGGTCAGGGTTTGTCCATTCATCAAGGCCAGCTTGCCGCCGCCTGGCCCATACACAATCTGCTGATAGGCGGTGCTGCGCTGCTGCTCCACCATGCGGCCCAGGGCATCGTAGGTAGCACTCACGCTGGTGCCCAGCAAGACAGACGATGCAGAAAGCATTTTGCCTTCGGCATCCCAGGTGTAGCTGGTAATACCGTCGCTGGTGAGGTTGCCATTGTTGTCGTAGGTGAAACCAAACGACGAGGGCACCCGGTTGGTAGCCACCGGGTAGGTTCCGGGCTGGAAGGTCAGTGATCCAGTCTTATTGATATTCCCAAAAGGGTCATAGCTGAACGTTTGGCTCCAGGGGGTGCCGCAGTTGGCCGTGGCAATGCGTCCCAGATCGTCGTGCGTGTAAGTGCAGGTCTGCGTATCTTGCGCGGCGGTGATGCCGTCGGTGATCTGCAGCTTCTGCAGGCTGCCGTTGGCATTCCAGGTCAACTGGCCAACATCGGTCTGCGCCGGCCAGCCCACATGGAAGGTATATTTGTTGAGGCGACCGGTGCTGGGGTCGAAATCAAAGTGATCATGATCGGCGGAGCCGAAGGTCACATCGGTCAGAGCGCCCACCGGTTGTGCGCCTTGGTTGCTGTGTAATAGATCACTGCCGTTACCGGATTTTGTCCGCTGCCTAATCTGCGCTGATCCGCGTTCATCCGCGGTGAAAAATTGCCTTTTGGCTTTCTCTGTGCCTCTGTGTCTCTGTGGTGAGCTATTCTCTGACCAGCATCGGGCTGCCCAGCCACATGTCTTGTTGCGACGCCCGGCATGACGCGGCTGGAATTCAAATAAAATAGGGATATTGTGTCGGAGCTGGGCAAACTGCTGCTGGTTGCCGCCGCGTTTCTCGCGGTGATCGGCTTGGTGCTGATCGTTGCCGGGCGATTCCATCTCCCCCTGGGCCGGCTGCCGGGCGACATCACCTATCGCGGCAAGAATACGGTCATCTATTTTCCATTAGGGACTTCGCTGCTGCTCAGCATCCTGCTTTCGCTGATCTTGTTCGTGATCGGCCGATTCAAGAAATGAACCACGCCTCTCCTCTTCTTTTGTGTCAGGGCACGGCTTCAGAGGTTACGGAAAAGTCTTTGTGTGTGAAGACTTGTATCAGGGCACGAGTTTACTCGTGCCGTAAGTCACTGAAAGATAACAACTCCTTGCTGCCGCAGGCATGCGTGTAGCGCACAGAAAAAAGTCTACCTTAACCTTGAAGATGCCTCTAGGACTGGTCTTCAGGCATCGGGTGATATCAAATGGCTGCGATTTTATGAATTCGTGTCATCATTGCCGGGTGCGGGCTTCGTTCAGAGTTCTTTGAAATCTTTGCGTGGAGCCGGTGAACAGTTGTGCTCGGCATGGATGTGCGCAGCGCGCAGCGAGATTAGCAGGTTGCTGCTACTTTGGAAATTCCAGGGAATGCCGCCTCCGGGATCGATTATCTCC
>Ga0209166_10000618_pt1 | contig 36378 bp, 34 predicted proteins | sample Coa_R1_3_FD_187151 | JGI IMG/M metagenome (GOLD analysis project Ga0209166, IMG submission 187151) | Surface soil microbial communities from Centralia Pennsylvania, which are recovering from an underground coalmine fire - Coalmine... | ecosystem: Environmental > Terrestrial > Soil >...
CGGGCTTCCGATGACCCGGGCTTGGGCAGGAAATAACGAATGTTGTCGCCGCTCATCTCCCATCGCCGCCTGCGTCCCTCGCGCGCCTGTGGCTGGGCGCCGCGGCCGCCGGCGGGTTGCGGTGTTTCGGTTGCTGTTTTGATTGCATCCATGTCTGTTGCTCCCTCTTTATTGCGGCGGTTGAAGCGCGGTGTCGTGCAGGATCGCATCGCGCTTGCTGCCTTCAATCTCCCGTTCCCAATACTCGGCCACCAGCAGGCCACTGGGATTCTGCTCCGAACGCCTTTCGCTGACCAGGCGGATATGAAACTCTCCCACCGTGCGGGTGGCCTCGTCGTTGTGCTCCCGAACCCGATGAACTTCCTTGACTCCGTACACGGTGAAGGTAAGCGGGTCTTCTTTGGAGGGCTCGATCACGCGCAGATGGAACAGCGAGCTGGTTTGGTCCTGCTGGATCTTGCCTACGGTGTTGTCGCTCTTAAGCGCGTTGAGCATGAGCCGCTGCTGGTCGGTGGTCATCATGTTGAGGCTCTCCGCCCAGTTGTTAGCGACATTCACGGGGGAGAAATCCAGCCAGCGTTCCAGGAAGAGGCGCACGAAGGCGCGCTTCTCGAAGTCGGTCGGCGCGGCGTCGCTGCCTTGGGTCACACTGATCGCAAGTTCGGGGGAGGGCTTTTCCGATCGCCCCAGAAGCGACGCCTCGCCATTCGGGTCTACGCGAATCACAGTTGGCGGCTGGATGCGGACATAGGCCGCCAAAGCTACGGCCAGGAGTGCCGTGGGCACGCAGAGAAATGCCAGGACCATGGCGCGATTGGCATAGCTCCGCAGCGCCCCATCGTGCTCGTAGTACTTGGTATACCGCACCTTACCTGGAAGCTCCGGTTTGTCTGCTTCTGTTTTCCTCTTGTCGACTTTCTTGAACCACATACCTATTTCCTCCGCAGCCATCGAATGCCCGAGACAATCAGGTTGACCATTCCTCGGAACAACAGACCGAAGAGCTTTCCGATGAAGAAAAAGATCAACGTCGCTACGCTATTGGGCCGATAGCGCGAGTCTGGAGGCTCGTAGATCGGCCCTTGTTTCCATGGCTCCATACTGAGTCTCCTCTCTGTCATGCTTCTTCATCACTTCCAAGACGCCGGCTGGCGCCCGCCAACGTCCTTCCCGCGATTTTTGCGGCGTGGTAGGTGGCAGCTTGCGTCAGGTTCTTGGGCCGGAATTCACCGCCACCGCCGCCGAACTGCATGACCACGGTGCGCGAAGCCGGAGCGGGCGGGCTGCTTCCACCTTGCACTGCGCCACCGCTTGGCGCTGTGCCGCGCATCGCGCTCATCATTCCCGAGCGAATGCTGCCGGCGAGCGAGGGCACAGGTGGTGGCATGGATGACACCAGGCTTGCGCTCCCCGCAAGGGAGGAAGCTGCGCCGCCTCCCGCCGAAGATGCCGCGCCCGCGCCTGCCCCTTGAGTTGCCCCTGAGGAGAAGCCGGCTGCTCCTGCGACAGCGTTGGCTGCGACAAAAGCGCCGGCGCGCACCAGCGAAAGCATTGAGCTGCCGACATCGCCTGAGATCACTCGGCGGGCGACCAGCGGAATCAGCGCCAGCGATAACGCAAAGAAGATGCTCGCCAGGCCGAGCAGCATCGTGTCTCCCAATCCGTGGAAATAGCCGAGAAAGCCCTGTTGGCCGAGAACGTTGCTGGTGTTGTTGACGTTGATCGCGGTCATCAGCGCGCCAAAGACGGCATAGAGAATGCCCCAGGCGTTCCAGATCATCACATTGACCGCGTAAGTCCGGGCCAGCTGTCCAATCCCGGCCATCGGCAGCAGGGCCAGGACGAGAGGTCCAACGACGTAGAGCACAGCGCCATACAGGGCATAGAAGAAGGAAAAAATAACCAGGGCGCAAGCATAGACAACGTAGGCCAGGATTAGAAACTCCGCCGTCATCTCGCCCGCCTTCGCGCCAGTGATCAGGTCCCAGAGGGAAAGATTGCCAGTAGTGTCGTAGTGCTGGCGAATCTGATTCAGCCAGTTGTTGTACATGTCGCCCGCGCCTGAGCTGTTGGCGATGAATTGTGCTACGTCATCACAAGAGGCATTGACCTGATGAAACACGCTTCCCCAATTCGCCAGAATGATCGCTACCACCAGATACTTGACTCCAGTGATGGCAAGCAGATGCAGGTCTCCGCCGCGGAGGCCGGCCTGATACAAGCCCACCAAAAAACCGATGAGAAGGATGGCGTAGGCAATGCCAGTCACGCTGGCGATGATCGAGGTTCCGTCGATCCCCGCCAGCGCTGTGTTCAGCAGTTGCTGGAAATAGAACACGGCTAATGCGCTCCTTGCTGCAATAGAGTTCCGGCGGCGTTGCGCAGCCCTGTCGTTTGAGTTGCGCTCATCTTGATTTGTGCTCCGGCGTTGGCCAACTCAATCGAGCGCACGCGCACCAGCTCTGCCATGGCCGATTGGGTATAAGCATTCGCCCGCACGAGCCACGCCCCGGTCTGAGCTTCCAGGATCGGGGCGCTGCCAGGCGCCGCGTTTTGCAGTTGCCGGTTCATCTGGTCGGCTGCCTGCAGCTCAAGATTGGCGAGCGCGTCGATCTCCATGGCCCGCTTCATCGCTGCCTGCGCCTCCGCATCGGTCATATCGACCAGGTCGCGCACCGGCGCAGGAGCATCCTGTGATGGCATCACTGGACCGTAGAGGCTGTTGTATTGCTGGCTCACCTGGGCCACGTTCTGCGGATTCGCGGAGAGCAACATTTGCTCCAGGCGTTGCGGCGCCGGAAGCGTGGCGCTGGCAACGGGAATCTGGTAGAGCTGGTTCATCTGCCGGAACTGGGTCTGCCCCAGTGTGGCCATTCCTCGCGCACGGTTGATGGCGTCGGCGGGCCAGATAACCTGTTGCTCAAAGCCCGCGGTTTGCTGTTGGATCTGCTGAATCGATCTAAGGGGCGCGGCAACCACGTTCCGTAACAAGCCAGAAATGGTGTTCAGGCCGGTGGTAATGACGGCGCAACATGGGTCGACAAACTGGCTGAGCGCCCTGCTGGGCACGAGCACGATGGCCGCAATCAGCATGGCTGCGAGAACGAACCTGCTGGTGAGCAGGTTTTCAATTCGAGTGATGGTTTGCCGGTTCATCTGGAACCTCCTGGTTCCTCTTTCCCGTTCCCTAGGGCCGGGACAATACCTGGTGCACCTGGTCTCGCAGGTTGCGGGTCGCCCCCGCGTTCCGTTTGCGCACGGCATTGTCGTGCGCCAGCCGCGCCGCCTCCTCGCGTAGTTCGGTGGCGAGCATCTTTTGCAGAAATGCCTGGCTCTCCAGGTTCGCGATCTGTGCCTGTGCCGTCAGGAGCGGAGTCGAGCCGGGCGCCGCCTGCCCCGCCTGCTGTTCGAGTGTGTCGGCAAAAGAAAGCATCTGGTTCCCGCTTTGGTCGGAAACAACGCTGGTTTTGATTGCCTCCTGCGCGAACGCATCATCCATGTCCAACATGTTTCGATCGGCCGCGGGTGCATCATTTGCTCCCGGCAGACGCTGGTACAGGCGTTGGTATGCCGCTTGGATTTGAGCTATGCCGCTCGTTTGCCCGCTGCGCAGTACAGCCTCCAACTGCGAAGGATTGATCAGAGTGGCGCTGTCGGTGGGTAGAGTGTGGATCTGCCACATCGCATTGCGATACTGTCCCGTGACCTGGCTTACGAAGCCTCGGGCCTGATTGAGGCTGGCAACCGGCCAGACCACCTGCTGGTGAAGGTCACGGATACTAGTATTTACGCTCAGGATAGTGTTGAGCGGCCCTCCGATGCCCCCGCGTAGCGTTCCGTAGATGCTGATCAGAATGGAGACGATGTCTCCAATGCCTGCGTTGGCCCCGGGGGGAATGAGGGCAAACACGAGCAGCAGGACCAGCACCGCGGCCGTTACGCGAGAGCATCTTTTGGACAACATCTCTCTGAATGCAAGCAAGGTCTTTTTCATGACTTGTCTTTCCATCCCATGACCTCCCCCGAGGTCTCTTCGGGAAGCATCTCTGCGTCGGCCAGGCCGAACGGGAACTTGGCAGCGAGTTCTTCGTAGGCATTGAGTAACGGAGTTCCCTTGCGCTGGCTGAGCCACCAGGCGCGGTAACTGCGCTCACGCGGATAAGTGGTCGTGATCCAATATTCGACCGGCGTGGGCGCCATGCGGATCACATGGGTCGTCTCCGCCTTCTCTCCAATTGCGACCAGGGCATCGGCGCTTCTTCCTTTTCGTGGCGGTCTCAGATGCTTGATCTGGTTCAGGGCCGTGTCGTTCAGGTGAAGTTGTTCTCGCAGGGCACTCAAGTCCCCGGGCTGTTGCCCTACAATTTTTGTCGTCGTGTTCTTGACGATCGCCGGGCCATGGACGCGAGGCTTGGTCTCGGTGCCGACAAAATCCTCGGCGGTTTGACTGATTCCCCAGATGGACGCGTTTCGCTTCCGGGCCGTCCTGAACAACTGCACTACCTCGGGCGCGAGCGTGGGTGAATCCAACAAAAACCAGCATTCGTCCAAAACCGTGATGCTCGGCCGCCCGGATTTGCCTGATGCGCGCTGTGCCGTCGCGTGGGCGATGAGCAGGCTCATTGCCATCTCCAGCCTCGGATCATGGCGGAGCTGCTCCACGTTGAAGAACAGCCAGTCGTCGTCGAGGGAAACCGTGGTCGGCTGGTCGAAGAGCCGGGAGTAGACGCCCTTGCCTCCTGTCCAGCTTCGAAGCTTGAGCGAGGCGAGGTGGGCTTCGTCCATGACCCGTTGGTTGCCCTCCTCGTCCCGCCACTGCGCCAGCTCATCGCGAAGGTCTGCGAAAGTGGGAATGGGATTGGAGGAGCGGATCGCGGCTCGCTTGTATACGCGGAAAACAGCTTCGGTGATCAAATTGTCCAGCAGCTCCGTGTCCTCCGCCCGGCTTTCTCCCAGCATATGACGGGTGAGGCGTTGAAGAAATGCGACCTGGTCCTTGCTTGGTTGGGTCTCGCCTTTCGGCAGGTCCCACGCATTGATGGTCTGGTCGCTATCCAGCGACATGGTAATCATGCGTCCGCCCATCAGCTCGACCAGCGGTTGATAGGAGTCGCCCGCCTCGATGATCGAGATCAGGGGATTGGCGCGGGAGACCATGAGAAGCAGCAGCTGCACCATGAACGTTTTGCCTCCGCCGGTCTTCGCCATGGTCAACAGGTTCGCATCGCCGAGCGACGGATCGAAAAGCGAGAAAGGGATCAATTGTTGGTATGGCGTCTCGAGCAGGAACAAAGGCGAGCTGGGCGTCCCCTGCCAGGGCGTCTCCACTGGCAACAGATCGGCCGCGTTCGTGGTCAGCATGTCCTGCTCCCGTTTGTCGAGATCACCCATCCCGGGAAGGGAACTGAAGAACAGGCGCTTCTTTGCCAAAGTTTCCGTCACCGCCTTAGCGCCATTCATGCGGCCGACCGCATGCAACACTTGCTGCCGCCGGTCGCTGATGACACGCTCGGCCTCTTGAAGATCGTTTCCCGTTATCGCCGGATGCGACGTCCGCGTTGCGATCACCAGACTCAACTGCGCTGTCTTGACGGAACTGGAAATGATGTCCTGCTGCACGCGCAGCAGTTGCGACTCGGCGACCTGGGCCTCGACGTTGACGCGAAAGCCGCCGTGGGTATCGCGCTGCGCTGATTGCATCTTCCGCAGGCGGCTCTTGTAATTCTTCAGCGCCTTGGCCTGGTCCGGGATGCTTGCCTGCGCGTTGACCACAATGGGAAAACTCAGCGCCGCCAGTTCGCGCAGGATGCCGGGAAAGGTAGCGTCCGGCAGCTCTTTCAAACTCACCAGCGAATAGAGCAGGCCATCGATGTTGAGATAGGTCTCGGTCTCATCCAGCAGGCTTACGTCCACAAGCTGCTCGCGTGCGCTGCGAAACTCCTGCAATTCATCCGCGGTGCGGTAAGGACGCACGTCGTTTTCCAGCGGATTCAGCGCGCGTCTGGCCTCGACGAACAGTTCGTCGTCGGTCATGCGGCGCGCTCCCAGGTTGGCTGCCTGCATCGTCGTTTCAAGGCCAGCCAACAGGCTTTCAAATTCCTCGATCAGTTGCTCGTGTTCCCGGCGTTCCCGTTGAATACATCTCGCGGCCGAAAGGCTCCAGCTCGGCCGTCTCAGATTGCCTCCAACCTGATTCGCCTGCCGGTGAATGCGCGGATCCCAGATCAGATAAGCGTGCAGCAGTGCGCGAAGATAATGTCCCTGGCCGCACTTGGCCGACCATGTTCGCAGCCGTGTTTCGTCGAGCTTTTGAATCACGTCCTGCTGAGATTGCTGCCGCTGGTAGCGGTCCAGGAGATTTCCCAGATCCTCGACTACCTCAAAGCGCACCTGCAGTCTCATGCTCTGCTCCGGCAGCGTGCGCAGCAATGCGTCCAGCATCAGTTTGTTCTGATTTCTTTCCGCGTCACTGGCAAAATAAGAGTTGATGCCGCGAAGCTCGTAGCCGGCCACAACTGCCCCATTCGTGCGCACGACTACGTTGTCGAGGAAATCGCGGACGGGGAGTTGCTCACACAGTGGCTGGGCATCCGTGTAATCGTCACGTCGAATGGCGGCTTTCACAGGCACGTATCTTCCTCCTTGAGGTAACTGATCTTGATGACGCGGTCATGGGCCAGGGCGCAGTATGCCCGCGGCTTGAGGTACCAGGCGGTCAGGTCCTTTAAATATCCGCGGGGTCTTCCGTATTTGAAAATCATCAACAGCGGCACCGCAGCAAGCGGGACTCCGTATTGCAGAACGAAGCTCAGCGGAATCCCTCCAATCTCGCCGTCCACGAAATGGCCCACGACATTCATTAGCGCCGCCAACGCAAGAACAACAAACAAATCCTCAAATTCCAACGCCATGAAGGTAACGCGCGTCTGCAAATTCCGGTTCATCGGTGTTACGTCCAGCGGCATGCTCCTCTCCTATCGCACTCCTGCAACGCCGTTGTTGATCCAGAACTCGGCGAGCCGCAATAGACCGGAGAGCCCGAAACACATCATTGCCGACAGTGCGTTGCGTAACCACGCGTCGCCGATGTTCAATCGCTCCAGCACGCCCCCGAAGTGCAGTACCGCAAGCACGACCTGGAGCGTGCCGTACAGCGGCAGCAGTACATTGCCCACCCAGTTCACCGTGGTCAAAATCGAGATCCAGAAACGGTCCGGGTCATTCCACGCGGCCTGCGCCGCGAACGTTTCCGTCGCGCGCAGGAGGCCTGAGCACAGAAGCGCCGCCATGCCGCCGTAACTCAAGTGCTGGTAGGGCATTCCACGGCTGAAACGGTAAATGGCGCCCGCCAGGAACAGGCCCGCAAGCGTCGGCATGATCACGTTGCCCAACCAACTCGTCAGATGGAGAAGACCGTTCTCGAAGGACATCGAATCACCTCAACTCGCCATCGCCTTCACCAACGTCCAAATAGCCGAAACGCTGAAGAAAGCCAAGGCTGCTCCCACCAGTTGTGCGATGGGCTTGTGACGGACGTAATTCAAGACCGCGCCTGCAACTGCGAGGCCGGCGGCCGTCGGAAGAATGACTCCTGCCAGGTAGTTCCACAATCTCGCCAGCATGTCGGTCGTGGCGAACTCTGAGCCGCTGTTCCAGCTCTCGAGCAACTGAATCGAACCTGGAGCTGAAAGCAGGAACAGCGCAGCCACGATCGAACCCAGTGGATTGTGTCCTTGCGCGCCGTCGAGCGTTGCCTTGAGGACAAAGAACGCCGCCAGTATGGGCGTCAGGCGGGTCACCACAATATCGGTGACAAAGTTCCGAAAGGTCGCCTCCACGCTGCCGACCCATCCGCCCACCGCTCCTCCTGCCGTCGGCGGCAGCGCGATTCCCTGGGCGGCAAACCAGGAGAGCAGCTGGGGAAGAGTAAGAAGGATCACCGTCCACAATATCCAGCGCCCGAAGCGGCCCCCCATTTCGAAATTCAAACCGCCTTCCTGCCGCAGTGCAAGCCCCGCCAGCACCAGTGTGCACATTGCTGCAGGCGCCGCTATGTCCAACAACAGCTGCAGGAGATCACGCAGAAACGAAGGAATGGTCATAGAATTCACCGAAGCGCTCACCTGATCCCACTTCCGCCCTGATTGATCCAGAATTCGATCAGACGTGTGAGTCCCGAAATGGCAAGCAGGCCGGCGGCCGTGATCGCCCAGCGCGCCACTCCGCGCCCCTGCGAGTAGGAAACTACAGCCATGACCACGCACAGCGCGGCGCCCACAGGCGCGATGACGTTCCCGATCCAGTTCACCATGTTCAAGAAAGCCCCTTCTGGTTGAGACGCGGACTCTCCCTGTACCGCACGGTTCATGACCGGCTGTGTTCCCAGGTTCTGCGCGCACACCCGAAACGGGAAAATCTGGAGAAAGAGAACCATTGCCAGCATCGCGACTCTCGCTCCTCTGTATCTATATGCGGAATTCGCCGGTTTCATATCCCACCCGCTCACTGGATTGCCTTTGGCTTGTTGCGTCATTGCAGGCTGGAAAATACGGCGGATAGAAAACTGGCGCAAATAGCGAAGAAATGGCCCATAGCAGCAGAAAGATAGCGGGCGATTTCCGTTGAAATGCTTGCAGATGGGCGGAACGCTGCGAGACTGCTCGGGCGACTTGTCCCATCTTGTTCGGCGCAAACCGTGCCCTTTAATGCGTTGGGATTCAGCGTCTTGCAAGCAATTAAGAAGTCCACGCCATTACGGAATCCTTCGTCAATTGCTTAAGTTGAACGGAAGCGGGGTTTCAATGAAGGCCTGGACTGGGGGACCGGCAGGAATGATTGTCTCTACACCTCATAGCCGCCCATTTCCGCGAGAGAGGATTTACGATGTTCGCTGAGTCTAGGCCGATTGTCTTCGTACAGTATGGGAATCACGAGCAAAAAAATAAGCAATTCACGCAACGACCAAAATCGTCGTCAATTGCTTAAGCGGGAAACATGCCCTCGCCGTTCTTCTGGCAGAAAAAAGGCAGAGCGGTAGGGCCGCTCTGCCGCAAAGACCGCTAACTCGAATCGGTCCTCAGGAGGGAGATTTCGTCGTGGATTCCTCGTTGAGTTCGCGCTGCAACTGCAAAAGCTGCCGTAACTCTTCCATGGTAGGCGTCTTCGCGGGCGCTTCAGGCCGGGTTTTCTGCTCCGCCTGCGAAGCTGCGGAAGACCCAGGCGCAATCTTGCGCTTCGTGGGCTGCCGCAGCACCACGTAGATCTCTGTATTGGCCGCGAGAGACACTACGACATGCTCGCTGATTGTCATTTGCTGGATCTGTTCGTCAGAGGCCTGCCCGATGTTGCTGCTGACGCGCTCCCGCAACAAATCGCTCTCGCTCAACGGCTGGTTCAGGCTGCCGCGCCCCACCAGCATGGCCGCGACTTCGCCAATTCCCGAAACCGACCTGACCAGAATATTCTTTCCGGTGTTCCGGCCTTCCACGCGTCCCTTCAACGGGCGCATCTGCAAATCAGTTGCTAACGCCTCAATCGCGATGGAAGACCCATCCGGCATCGTCATGGAATCAAATTGGATCGACAGGTAACCCGCGCGGTCGGCCTGCTGTAAGTGGCCCAACGCCTTGGCGCCCGCGGGCACGACAATCTGCCCGTCCCGTTCGTAGTTGTACTCGATCACAGCGATGACTGGTGTCTCGACGGCCGTGCTTGCGGCTGATTCCAGACGCGCGCGCAAGCGGGCTCCGGGCTCCAGACCCAGGCCTATCTCCACCTCGTCGTTCGCCGTGGCTGGCTCCGTCTGGCTCCGCCCAGAACTACTTCGAACAAATACAAGCGAAGGTTTGTCCATCGCATCGTGTTCGCTCTTGCTCGCCTGCGCAACTTCAGCACTGGTTTCAGGTCCAGGTTCAATCTGTGCCGTTCCAGGAGGCGGCGGCGACCATGAATCGTCCGCTTTGAACGGCGGTATCGAATTCAACGTTTTTCCGGGCTTCGTTGTGTCTGCGGAGGGCGCGCTCTCTTGGCTCTGTGCGCGTGTGGCGGTGTGCTCAATGTCGTCTGCGGTCAACTTTCCCGCCTCCGCCGATTGCTCTGGAGAGTGTCCTGAATCAGCTACCGGCAGGATGTTGGTTTGCGCTTCCGTGCTGTCTGACGCCGGCTGGCCTCCGGTCGTTCCCGTGGTCTTGCGTAATGGCATCGACTTGTGTGCCGTGGCCAACGCGAACGCGAAAAGAAACAGTGCGAAAACGAAGCCGGCAGCAACCACCAGAACCTGCCTGTTGTCTGGGCCCGAGTTTTTCTTTTCGCGCCTCGCGTATGAGGGTGTTCCCGGAAGGTGCGCGGCTGCAGGCGGTGGGTCTATTTGTGGGATCTCGTTTGATGGATGGACTTCAACATCGCGCGTAGGTTCCTGCGCTATTTCGTTTGGACCGTTATGATTCATTGTGTTCCTCCTTGTGCCGCAGCAATGAAAGGCAACGGCAGCCGGACAGGTTGGTCCACGCGGTCCGCTTCGGCGAGTTGCAGCACCAAACCCTCTGCCGATTCCTTGAACGACGGCCGTTCGAAAACAACAATACCGTCGGCCCGCGCTCCGGGCGCAAGACGCCGCGCGGTCAACTGATACTCGCTGACGGCAATAGGTTCGGCTTTGATCGGCTTGCCCTTGCTGGATTTGCCCATCAGTTCGACTTGGGGCACCAGCAGTTCGATCCAGCGGCTTGAGTCGTTCAGCACCGAAAACGATACCGTCAAGCGCCCATCTTGTTCGCTCGCGTCCCCAATCGCTGTGCGAAATTCCTTTCCTTGCCAGGGTGGGGATGCAATCTGCTTCTGCTTCGCCAGTTGCCGCTCAACTTCGCTCGGGCCGTTGTCGGGGTTGGACGGTTGACTTGGTGCGCGGAGGTGGATTGGCTCTGTCTCTGCGACGAGAAAAGCAGAGGTCTCGGAAGGTTCAATTAAAACGCTGTGGATTGGCTGGTATTCCACCACGAAATCCACGTCGTCATCCGCTCCTGCTTTTCCTTCGCTGACAAGCTGCAGGCATATCTCCTGCCCTGATCGCGTTGTTATCAAGGCGTTGCTCTCCGCGGGGCGCGAGGTCAAGGGCTTGATGAACACTAATTTCGGCTCCGATTCAGAATGCTCCGCTCGAAATTCTTCCGGGTTTCCGATCATCACTGAGCTGACCCCTTCGGGTAGGCGAACCGAGGTTGCATAACCAGGATGCAAATGGACGATCCTCACCGAGTGCGGGTCAATCGCCTGCGAACTGATCTGGGACCGCACAGGGGCCTCTTGCGTCAAGCCTACCGGCACAAGCCAACAAAACAAACTGACTCCAAAACAAATTGTCTTCATGGAATTCTTCTCCTATTCGTATTCAGAACTCTTTCGCGAACATGCTCCCGCCCATACAAACTGCGCACGCGATATACGTATGCGACCACGTCGGGATTGCCATAGTTGAGACCCTGATTGTCCAGCGGGTGCTCGCCGGCGTAGTACGCCGCGGCAACCAGGCGATACAGTTGAAGCTATCGAAAATATCGAGACGCGACGGCTTGTGGAAGCCGTGACAAATCCGGTTGGAGCTTCGCGTGCCTCCTCGATGATCGGAAGAAACTTATGCGACAATCAAAACAGGCCCCAGAGATTCCTCATTTTTCACTGCTTAATCTAATTTAGGCGGCACGGATGGCCTGAGGGAGCTCTGGGGCCTTTGAGTGCCGATGTAGCAAACCCTCGGTACAAATGAATATCTACCTAAGAAACGTAACATCCTTCTTCGGCAAAGCATTCCGAGATGTTCTCGGGCCGTCTTCCAAGCTTCGCGGCTGATCGGATACTATTGAGGTTAACCATCCATCATGAACTCACGAATCAAGGACAATCAGTTGGCTCATCCACAGCGCCTCAACAAATCAGATTTCGCCAAACAGCAGAATGAGTCTCGATCACAGCCTTCCGGACCCGACTATCAATCAAGCCTCGGGACAAATTTTGAACCCCTGCTCGACAGTGAGGATGCTGCCAAGTTGTTGCGCATTCATCCGAAAACCCTCCAAAAACTGGCGCGAAACGGCGAGGTCCAGGCCGTTCGGATTGGAAAGCTTTGGCGCTTTCGGGCTTCCCATTTGAATGATTGGGTAAACTCCCGGATGTCATATTGATTTGAATTGGTAGGGCGGTCCGAGGCTGATCTACTGAGCCGAATTAAGAAATGCGCTTCGGTGATGTCAAGTTTTTTTGCAGAAAAACTTGACAATACCTAGTGGGCCGGGAGGCTGATGACTGCGTGCATTTGCAACGAGTAAAGGTAGGCGACGTGGTTACCCGTTATTTGGCGGGCTCCCTGAAGCTCATTCTCACCGTAACCGAAGTGACACACGACAAAATCATTTGTGGGGATTGGGAATTTGACCGTACGACCGGAGCGGAAATCGACGATGTGCTTGATTGGGGACCGCCTCCAAAAGGGACAGGTTCATATATTGTTAAAGAGGAATCCTGAGTTCCCGCTGATTCCGGTGGGCCGGGAGAGTACGAGGGGCGGCCAGCGCCCCTCGTAGTTTTTGGGCAAAGAGAAAATGCCCGGACTGTGCCGGGCGTGTTGAGATTAGGTTTGGCTAAGTCTTTAAGTATCGCCCTTCTGTTGCCTGAGGAATGCTCCTATAAAACCTTGTGCTCGAAGGTTGGCGTCCCAAGTACGCGCAAACGCCAGCTGGTCGAGCCTCAGTTTCCCACTGCGATCATGACGAGTTTCGGCCCGACCGAGATCGAGCGGCAATTGCTTGCCAACTGGGACGTATTGATCGTTGAACTCGATCCGATTGACCGTGACAAGAGCATGGATGAGTTCTGGGAGGCCCTGGGTTGAAACTCTATTTTGTGACAGTGAACGATTTCAAGGCAAAGGAGGTTACTCAATATCTCGACGGGTCGGGCGTTGAGCTGAAGGTCATTCCCCACGAAATCAAAGAGATTCTGAATATTGACCTCGCCGTGATCGTACGTGACAAGGCTCTGAAGGCGTTCAAGGAAGTTGGGTTGCCTTGTGTTGTTGAGCACGGCGGGCTCCACATCGATGCGCTTGGGGGGCTTCCTGGCGGTTTGTCGAAGGTCGTTTGGGATACCGTCGGGGACAAACTTTGCAAGTTTATAGAACCGACAGACCCAAGGTCAGCAACTGCTAAATCTGTAGTGGGTTACTGCGATGGGAAGCGCGTAAAGATCTACACAGGTGAGACAAGGGGAACGATTGCAGCTGCCGCGAGAGGCTCTTATAAGTTTCAGTGGGATCCGATTTTTGTGCCAGACAAAACAAATCTGACCTACGCAGAAATGGGTTTTCCTGAGAAGGCAAAATATTCCCAAGCACCGAAAGCCTGGAACGAACTGGTCAAGGAACTCGGATTGGGGCTAACAACCGCCTGACGGGTTTGCGGAGCTTCTGGGCAAATGATGATCGGCCTATTCTGGTCGCCTTTTTACCTTCGGAGTCAGAGAGAGAATCAGTTCCCTTGCGGACTGCCTTGCTGCTCTACCCTTCCCGCTACCATTCGTAGTTCCTCCCAATGTGCTGAATTTGCTTTGAACTGTCTTTTCACGAACACGAAAGTGCTGCCGTGCGAGTTCGCGCACAATGTCTCCGGAGAGCCCGTTAGAGCACTCATGCTCCGGAAAAGTAATGATTGCTCGTGCACCTTTCGCAGCAATCTTACCGAGCAGGTCTGACAGTGCCTCTCGGGATTCCCCTTTGAGGCTGTATCGTGACCGTGGCCTCAGCGCTGGATCTGGGTAGCGTCCGGCACCTGAAACTGCCCCCGGCTTCCCGCATGCTATTGATTCGAGCACATGGTAGAAGCGACTGTAATGGACGCCGGAATATGGAGGATCAATGAACACGAGATCACCTTTTCTAATACCCCGGGCAGCGTCGTTTGCATCCGCTGTCTGAACGGATCCTTTTTCCCGCGCAAACAGCATCGACAAGTCGGCGAAGGACGATTTTGTTAATGCGGCGATATCCTTCTTCCAAGCCTCCCGAATGAATGGCTTTGCCGATCTTGTTGGTTGAAAGGGCTGGGCCGTGTGGCCCGGAGATGCGGCGCACCTACTCGCCGCATCGATAAGAGCAGCGAGCGCGACAGTCCTTTCCGGTTGTCCCCTGGGAACAGAAATTCGCAAAGCGTCAAGCCAAGTCGCTTGCACGGGGCTAAAGTAATGCCCGCCATATGCACATGTGAGCGGAAGCGTGGTGCGTCTTTCGCACCAGTCCCGGAGGTTAAGTACTGAACGCCGAGTCAGTTTTGCGGCGTTGGGAGGTCGGCGGCTTCGGAAGACTTTCATTGCCCGCGCGTGCCAGTTCGTCCACACGTCCTGCCACAAAAGTGCCGCTTTACGTTGGATAACGGCGCCCGTCAGCACCGCACTGTATCGTTGAAGATCAACCGCGAGAACTGGCAGGGAGAAGTGCCGAGCCATGTGTACTGCGACGGCACCTGAGCCAGCAAAGAGATCAACGAAGCGTTTCGCATCTTGCCCCGAAGCAGCAAGAAGGTCTCCCAGGCCGTTTTGCAGCATCCACCTTTTGGAGCCCATGTATTTCATGGTCTTCTCGCATACAGGGCAACAAATACCGATTCGACGACACTAAACTTCAGGGTATCTGGACACCAAGAAGGGGTCCGCTGGACCTTCCAGAATCGATTACCTGCGCAAACCTCATCTACGAGCTGTCGAAATTTCACGAGTCGGTGATACGCAACGATCTGGATGTTTTCTATATCTGGAAAGTGATCTGCATCTGCTCTCGGCACCGGCACGGACGAGAATTCGATATTGGAGATCCGCTCAACCCTGTCCTTAAGAAACTGTGCATCAAGAGGCTGGAACACGGGATACCGACAAACATGGTCGGAGTAGTTCGCCTTGTTTCTGTGACCTCCATCGAATTGATCTTCCTGGTTGGGGTAAAAAAAGGGGTCGCTAGTAAGTTCAGGATGCTCGCTGACAAACTTCCAGTAGAACTTGTGCTCTCGATCATTTCCGTGCTTCTTCTCGAGAACAAGGTGTGCTCCTCCTGTGTCAAGATAAGCAATTCGTTTTTTCTTATGGAGTTGAAAGACACCAAAAAGGTGGGCAAACGCCCGAACTGAATAGTGGCTGGAATAATAGCCCGCGACCGAGGCCCAGATTGGGCTTGCCTTCGTTAGCGATACAGAGATCAAGAAACTGTGTACCGCTCTGAGCCACATTTCGACCGCAGCCGTAGCAAAGCAGGTCAATATCTGTTGTGTCGCTACCACCGTTTTGGTTGGCGATGAAGGGTCAACGTGTCCCGAGAGTAACTCCGACAAAGTACCTGGCGCGGGAAAGGAACTCGCAGCACTCTGCCGATTCAAACCGGCAAACATGATCTGCGCTCGCTTTAATGACTCTTTGTCCATCAGCTCAGATCTCGAGAGCCCGGAAGACCTTTGACCGTACTTTCCCTGCCAGCTGCGTAATCTTCTCGGGCTTCACCCTGCGCAGATTCACCTTAGTTGCTATTGCCGCCCAAAGCGTGTCGCGGAACAAACCGATACCGCCGCTTCCCAAGTACTTTCGGTTTTTGAACTCTTTCTTCCCAATAAAAACGCTATCTTCCAGCAACGCGGCTCTGTCTGCGATGTCGTGCAACCACTTCGTCAAGCGCTCTTGAGCCTTTGCCGAGACAACGGGCCCTTTCGTCTTCCGCAGCTCCCAGAGCATGGCTGGAACCAAAGCCAGAATCGAGACTAGAACGCGCCCTTGATATGCAGCGTTCTCTGGGTCAAGCTGTTTCTGCGCCTTGCTACTCTCAAACCGGCCTGATGCATCTAGCCAAGCGGTAAGACACTGTGCCAAGAACTCCGTTTGCATCTCGAGACTTTCGATGCCGCACTTTTCTAGCGCGGGAAGAACATCTTCAATCCCGCCGTTGAGTGTTGCTAAAGCAATCACGTCCTTGACACCATACTTGATGCCTGGAATCTGAATCATTCCAACAAGGGGGCCAGTTTCCAGCATCAGCTTTCGGCCTACATCTTGTGCGCGCTCTTTGTGGTCAAGTGCTTCCCGTCTTCCGCGAGCCGTGGGGTAGAGATCAGCAACGAGAGAACGATCCACCTTTTTCTGGTTGAAATTCACATCGATAAAAATCTGGGCTTGTTTTCGTGGCGGCTCGTTGGGTCCATCAAGATCAAGAAACACTTCTGCCGGTATTTCCCATTTCGCATTGGGACTCTTTTCTTGGAGAAGCTTGACCGCGAAATACGCGCCATTTATTCGGTGTTGTCCATCGATTACTGAGAAAGAGAGACTGGCACTATTTTCGTCGAAGGTCAGGATGCCGGCACCGTCTTCGTTCGTAGGTTGAGCGGGCGTGATTTCCGCACCGTTCACGTGAAGAAGCACGTTCGAAAACGTCGGAAACTCACTTCTAACGGGTGTGATGACGCCGGTTACGCGCGGTGGCCATTCTCGCCCTGGCTCATTCTTGTTGGGCTCGTAAATCTCGCGAAAATATTTGTTCAGCTTCGTGGGGACGTCGGATATTTCCTGTTGCAGCAGGTATGCTGCGATGTGTGCAACTCGCTTCCACTCCAGGGAACGCTGAATTGCTTTGACTTTTGCCGCGTCGCGGTGAGGAGAATGAGGTGTCCCCGGCCACCAGTCCATGAGCTTCGTGACATCCAAGGCACAGAGACAGTGACTCTTTTGCTGCAATTCTGGGGCAACAAAGGGATTTTTCGGAACGATCACGGAAATGCGCTGGACAGACGCTTCACTAGGCTGCTTCTTCATGATCTGATTCCCTTAGGGTGACTCCGGGGCCTTCGTGCTTGCCTCGCCGGGTTTGGGTCGGTCAAGATTGTCCCGGTCGCCCCCGCGGGTAGATCGCGGGTGCCTAGCCCCGGTACGCCGTGTCGCCTGAACTCAATTTCACCGAAACGTTGCGTCCGCGCAGACGAAAGCGACAGGATTATAGCAGACGCGATGCTCAAAACGGCAGCGAAAGCCCACTCTCGGGAATTGCGGCAGCTTTTCGAACAGAGTCGCATGCTAGATTATGAGCGCGCAAAATCAAGGAGCGGCTTGAGATCGTCCGCATCTGCGGCTCTCACAGCTTGCAAGTATTTCTCGCGTGCCTCCCCCGGTTTTATCAAGTCTTTTGCTCCCCAAGTGAATTCGGGTCTCCCGAGTCTAACCGCGAGAACATCGGCGACCAGTCGAGCATGTCGCCCGTTTCCGTTTGGAAAAAGATGAATAAAAACCAACCGATGATGGAAGCGAATTGCTATCTCGTCTGGAGAGTAGGTATTGTTTTCAATCCAATATCGCGCGTCACCAAGTAGAGCCCCGAGCCTCTCTCGCATCTGGTGAACGGGAACGCCGATGTTCTTCTCAGTCTTGCGATAGGTGCCAGCCCATTTCCATGTCTGGTCGAACATTCTGAGATGGAGTTTGCGAATATAGTCGTCGGTTAACGTGTCTGGCGCTTTAACATTCCTATCTGATAAGGCCCAACGTCTTGCTCCCAAAATATTCTCGCGTTCCCATTCATTCAGCTCTTCCTTCGTGGCAAGGTTGGGTATGAGATCAGCCAGTTCTTCTGGCGTGAGTGGCGTATTCCCGTCGGGGTCATTAAGTGGACACATTGGCGGCTACTTCTTAAGGAGGCGCTTTGCTTCTTGGTCGATTTTCTCTTTCACTCTACCAACCGCCTGATTCTCAAGTGCCATCGTGTGCTCGACAGCCAACACGTCGTTTGTGGCTTCTTCCCTTGCACGGCGTTCCATCAATTCACGGATATTTCCTTGCTTTGGTACAAGCGCATAAACAAGTTCGCAACCCAAAGCATCTGCCGCCTGCCGGAGACTTTTGAGCGTAATCCGGTACTCTGCTTCCGATCTCTCAAACTGTGCTACAACCGGGAGGCTGCTTTTCATCCGCATCGCGAGTTCCTTCAGCGTCATGCCCAAGGCTTGGCGAAGGGCCCGAATCCATCCTTTTTGGGGTCGGCTGACTTCCCGAGCTGACATGAACGGCTGTAGGCTTCGTTCCAACTGTTCAAGGCGCAATTGTCTAAATTCAGGTCTCATAGGGGATTCCGATTCATTACTATATTATTCTTTTAAGTACAAAATTGATATATTAATTATTCTTTTAAGTATAAAAATGCTAACTAATTTATGTCTATGAGAATAATCTGTTTGTAGGTTTTATCCTTAAAAGAATAATTAGGCAAGCCATCGCTTTAGGGGGAACAGGCCTACGCGATAAAAGAGGCGACAGGACATCCTAACCATTCGCCGCCAACCGCCGCCCAGGCCATCGTGACCCCGTCACGACCAGCATCACCATCGCGACCACCACCGCTACGGTGCACTTCGAGGTTGTGCCAAGATCAAAGACGAAGTTTGATCGGAGGAGCGCCGGATGATTTTCCTCGGCGAATTTTCCCCACAGAACAGAACACTCGAGAAATAGAATTGAGACAAGCCTCTGCGCAACCGAGTTTTGGAACGTATTGGAACGTACTTTGATTTTTCGGGTTTGTAAGTGATTGAAAATATGGTGGCCAGGGACGGAATCGAACCGCCGACGCCAGCCTTTTCAGGGCTGCGCTCTACCAACTGAGCTACCTGGCCATTCTCACGCGATGGACTGGAATGATATGCAGCGAAGAACATCTCTGCTGCTGGAAGCCGTATGCGTGCCGCACTTGCTGATTATAACGAACCGTGCCGCTTTCACTCAAATTCGCATTTCATTCAAACGCCGCAACAATTGCAAAACATTCATCATGGCTTCGACGCGAAGACATTCCGTTTGCGATTTTTTTCAACCTGGCGCAGTTCGCGGCGGCGTCCGGCGTCTTCGTAGCGCCGTTTTTCTTCTTCGGTTTCGGGAATGACGGGGGGCACAGGGATATGGTGTCCATGCCGGTCTACTGCCACATAGGTCACGTAGGCGGAGCCCACATGGCGTTTGGTTCCGGCAATGTAATTCTCCACCCAGATTTTGACGCCCGCTTCCATGGAAGTATTGAACGCGCGGTTGACGGCAGAGCGCAGAATCAGCAGGTCACCTACGTGCACGGGCGCTAGAAAATCAAGGTGCTCGATGCTGGCGGTTACAACATAACTGCGCGAGTGCCGATGGCAGGCCAGGGCGCCGGCAAGATCAATGAAGTGCATCAACCTTCCGCCGAGCAGATTGCCCAGGGGATTGGCATCGTTGGGCAGAACGATCTCAATCATCTCGGACAATGATTCCCGCACCGGCCGCGGCAGCAGATTTCCGTCATGGTTGTTTTCAGGCATCATTGACGACTTTTATTGTAGCAGCTTGCAGTGGGCGTTCATGTGGGTGGAAATTGCGCGATATGGTACATTTCCGATGCGGCAAAAATTATTTGAGGACCATTGCATGACTGAGATAGACCGGGTAGCGATGCTGAAGGAATTTCTGACTGCCAACCCCAAAGATTCTTTTACCCGCTACGGCCTGGCGATGGAGTATGCCCGCCAGGGTTCGCTCGAAACCGCGCTGGAGGAATTCCGCACCGTGCTCAAGAACGATCCTGATTACACCGCCGCCTACCAGATGGCCGGGCAGATGCTCATGAAGGCCGGCCGCATGGAGGACGCCCGCCAGGTTCTGGAAGATGGCATCGCCTCCGCCATCCGCACCGGAAACTCTCACGCCCGGGCGGAGATGGAAGGCATGCTGATGGAGCTGGGATAGGCGACCGCCTGTTGCTTTTCTGGTAATGGGCAGCCCTGCCTAGTGTAGTGCTCCCCACCCCCCCCATTACATCAAGTAGTCCATTTTTTTATTAACCCGTTCATAATCAATGACATGTGGCGGTGGAAGAAGGCATCGAAAGTAGTCCCGGTGAATTATTACTTCGATAACAGTTCCAAGTTCAAGAGGCTTGCGATCTGCGCCAGCCCTCTTCCAAAAGGCAATAATTTTGAAATGCTCCTTCAAGGCTCACATCACTTTTTCACCCCGAGCGATTCCGCGGCTGCCGCGCCCAAGGGTTTGTTTGTGCTCTCCCGGTGCACCTAAGTAATGATGGGCGGTCCCGCCTTGTACAAACTTCAGCGGCACAGGTATGCGGTTTGTCAAAGAGCAACCTTGCGTGGCACTAAGCCATGCACTTTTCGAGGTAAAGAGGGCAGTACTTAATGCCAATACTTAATGATGACCCACAATTCCCAAAAATCAAGAATTTGGTATCAGATGGCGCCAAAGCAGCCCAGCATGGACTTTGGCATGCATTTGCCCATCGGGATACGGAGATCGTGAGCTGTTTCACGAAGGTACCCTGGAATAGCGCGACAATTGGCAAACGGCCCCCAAAATTTATCAGCAGCCTTCAGCGGCGGCTCGGGGTGATTTTGCTTCACTTGACGATTCCCGCCAAAAATTTGTCTGGTCTTTGACTTTGTGCTGGTGCATACTAGAGAATGGTAAGTAATTACTTACATGTCACCGACCCGTCAAGCGCGCCTCTCCGGCGCCGACCGCCGCCAGCAGATTTTAGAAGTAGCCGCAGAGATTTTTGCCGATCAGGGCTATAAAGGGGCCACCACGCGCGAGATTGCCGAAAGGGCGCGCGTGAATGAGGCCATCATCTTCCGCCATTTTCCCAGCAAAGAAGAGCTGTACTGGGGCGTCATCGAAGAAACGCTTCGCCATGGCGGGCGCTCGCACCGTGAGCTGCAGGGGCGTCTCGATCAGTCGACCGATCTTCGCCAACTGCTTGTCACTCTGGCCAGCGAGATCCTGCAGCGCGACACCCTGCTTACCCGGCTATCGCTTTACAGCGCTCTGGAAAATCATAAGCTCACGCAGCGTTTTTTCCGGACCTACGTGGCGAAGTACTACGAACTGCTGGCCGAGCACCTGCGTAAGCGCATGGAAAAGGGCGAGCTGCGAAAAATGGACCCGGTGACCGCCTCCCGAGGGTTCTTAGGCATGGTCGGCAACCACTTTCTGGTGCAGGAGATCTTTGGCGGAAAGCGCTATCAGAAATACGATCCCCAGCGAATAGCCGAAACCCTGACCGATATCTGGTTGTGCGGTATGTTGACCAAACCGCAGAATCACAGTCGAAAGATACGTGGGGTAAAGGGCCGGAAGTCAATTTAGAGCCGATAGCTTTCTTTCTGCCTAGTAGGCACCGAGAAAACTCAAGATTCTTCGCGCCAAAAAGACGGCGCTCAGAATGACAAGATGCAAGCAGGAATGTCAGAGATACTAAGCAAAGTGATAGTTAAACGGCATAGCATCCGCGGTATGGTGAAATTATTCGGAAAATATTGGTATGGTTTGCTGGCAATGTTATTTGCGTTCCTGGGGTGTTCGCAAAAACCTGCCGCACCCGTGAAGGAGGCCGTGCCTGTGATGGTGGCGACCGTCGAGCAACGCGATATTCCAATCGAGGTTCGCGCTATCGGCAACGTGCAGCCTTTTTCCACGGTCCAGATCAAATCTCAGGTTTCGGCACAGTTGGAAAAAGTGCATTTCAAAGAAGGGCAAGATGTAAAAAAAGGGCAGCTTCTCTTTACCCTCGACCGTAGGCAGCTTGAGGCCGATCTTAAGAAACTGGAAGGGCAGGTCGCCAAAGACCAGGCCCAATTGCTGAATTACCAGGCCAAAGCCGCCCGCTATACCCAGCTTCAAAAAGAAGGGGTAATTTCCCAGCAGGATTATGACGCCGCTGTCTCGGATGCGGAAGCCATCAAGGCGTCTCTGGCCGCCGACCGCGCCGCGGCCGACTCACAGAGAGTGCAGTTGAACTACACTTCAATCTATTCTCCGATTGACGGCCGGACCGGCGGCTTGCAGGTCTATGAAGGAAACCTGGTCAAAGCCAACGACGTTCCCATTCTGGTAACCATCAACCAGATTTCGCCGATCTACGTGGAGTTTGCACTGCCCGAGCAACAACTGGAGGAAGTAAAACAATTCTCCTCCACGAAAAAGCTCAAGGTCAAGGCCGTCATCAGTGGCGACAACCAGAATCCGGAGCTGGGAGATCTCAGCTTCATTGATAATACGGTCGATTCGACGACGGGAACCATTAAGATGAAGGCCACCTTCACAAATCAGGACCACCGTTTGTGGCCGGGGCAGTTCGTGGATGCGGTACTCACACTGGCCACACAGCCCAATGCCATCGTGGTCCCTTCGGCCGCGGTACAGACCGGACAGCAGGGATTGTACGTTTACGTGGTGCAGCCGGACATGACGGCCATCAACCGGAATGTGAATGTAACCCGCACCTATGGCGCGGATTCAATTGTTACGTCCGGGGTGCAACCGGGTGACAGAGTTGTCACTGACGGGCAAGTCCGCCTGCAGCCCGGGGCGAAGGTTGCAATCAAAAATGGACAGTCAGGAACCATCAACGCAGCACATGATTTGTCAGTTCCCGCTGCCGGAGAGTAACCTCAACCGCGTCTGAGAAAGACGCAGCAGAGAAGCAACCTCATGGACATTGCCGGACTATTTATCAAGCGACCGGTCATGACCACCTTGGTCATGGCTGCGATCCTGGTCTTTGGTATTTTTGCCTATCGGCTGCTTCCGGTGAGCGACCTGCCGAACGTGGACTTCCCGACGATTGTAGTCAACGCTTCGCTGCCCGGCGCCAGTCCTGAGACCATGGCTTCTGCCGTGGCTACGCCGCTGGAAAAGCAATTCACGACCATCGCCGGCATCGATTCCATGACGTCTACCAACGCGCTGGGCAGCACCAGTATCACCATCCAGTTCACGCTCGATCGCTCGCTCGACGCTGCCGCCCAGGACGTGCAGTCGGCCATTTCCAAAGTGGTTTCGCAGCTTCCACCGCAGATGCCGACCCCGCCTTCCTATCAGAAGGTGAATCCCGCGGACCAACCCATTTTGTATGTGGCGTTGTATTCGCCTACACTGCCACTCTCGCAGGTGGATGAGCAGGCGGAGACGACATTATCGCAGCGCATTTCCATGATCAGCGGCGTCGCCCAGGTGCAGGTGTTCGGCGCGCAGAAATACGCCGTGCGGGCACAGCTTGATCCTCGCGCCCTGGCCTCGCGGCAAATTGGAATTGACGAAGTTGCCGGCGGCATTTCGTCAGGAAATGTAAACCTGCCCACCGGAATCTTAAAATCGAAGGCCAAGACTTACACTATCGAGGCTAACGGCCAGCTTACCAATGCGCAACAGTTCAGCAAGCTGATTGTCGCGTATCGCAACGGAAATCCAGTGAGGCTGCAGGACATTGGCACGGTCTATGACAGCGTAGAGAATGACAGGGTAGCAAGCTGGTTCAACGGTACCCGCGCCATCATTCTTGCCATTCAACGCCAGCCCGGGACCAATACCGTGCAGGTGGTGGACGACATCAAGAAAGTAATCCCCTCGCTGCAGGCGCAAATGCCCGCCGCCCTGCGGCTTGAGATTCTTTACGATCGCTCGGTTTCAATCCGCGATTCGGTCAATGACGTAAAATTCACGCTCCTGCTCACCATCGCCCTGGTGGTCATGGTTATCTTCCTGTTCCTGCGCAATGTTTCGGCAACCATTATTCCCAGCCTGGCGCTGCCCATGTCGATTATTGGCACGTTCAGCGTGATGTATCTGCTCGGCTTCAGCCTGGACAATCTATCGTTGATGGCGTTGACCCTCTCCGTCGGCTTTGTTGTGGATGATGCCATTGTGATGCTGGAAAACATCGTTCGCCACATGGAAATGGGGAGGCCGGCCATGCAGGCCGCTCTGGAAGGCGCGCGCGAGATCGGGTTCACCATTCTTTCCATGACCCTGTCGCTGGTCGCGGTCTTTATTCCGATCCTGTTTATGAGCGGAATCATGGGACGCCTCTTGCACGAGTTCGCCATCACCATCGGCGTCGCCATCCTGGTTTCAGGCTTCGTCTCCCTGACTTTGACCCCGATGTTGTGCAGCCGATTTCTGCGCAATCCGGAAGAGCAGCAACAGGGCCGCTTTTACCGCGCCAGCGAAAGAATATTCGATGGCGCGCGCAGCGCCTATGAATCGAGCCTGAAGGTTGTTCTTAAACACGCGCCGCTCACCATGTTTGTCGCTTTTCTCACTCTCGCCCTGACTGTCTTTCTAGGCATGAGAATTCCCACCGACTTCCTGCCTTCAGAAGACACCGGCCAGATCTTCGCCATCACCCAAGCGGCACAGGGCATCTCACTCCCGGAGATGGCCGCGCACCAGCAGGCTGTGGATAAGGTCATAGGCGATAGCGGCTATCCTGAAGGGCGCATGTCCACCATTGGCGCGGGAGGTCCCAGCAGCTCCGACAACATGGGGCGTATTTTTATGCGGCTTCGCCCGCGCAATACAAGACCGAGCGCCGACCAGATTATCCAGGAGCTGCGCCCCAAGCTTGCCAAAATTCCCGGCATCATGGTGTTCATGCAGAACCTGCCGCCCATCCGGATTGGCGGCGTCCTGACCAAGAGCCAATATCAGTACACGCTGGAGAGCCCGGATACCGGCGAGTTGTACCGTTACGCTCCGGTTCTGGAAAACGAACTCCGCAAGCTGCCCGGATTGCAGGATGTCACCAGCGATTTGCAGATCAAGAATCCCAAACTGAACGTGGAAATTGACCGCGACAAGGCCACCGCCCTGGGCGTGAGCGCCCAGCAGGTGGAAGACGCGTTGTATTCCGCTTATGGAACCCGCTGGGTTTCGACCATCTATACTCCTAATAACGAGTATCGGGTGATCATGGAGCTGAAACCAGAATTTCAACTCGATCCTGATGCGCTTTCCATGTTGTATGTGCGCTCCTCGCAGGGCATGCTGATTCCCTTGAGCACGGTTTCCCATATCGGGAACAGCCTGGGGCCGCTTACCGTAAACCACCTGGGACAGCTTCCCGCCGTCACCCTCAGTTTTAACAAGGACCCGAAGGCTTCGTTGAGCCAGGTGGAAAAGCTGGTCGAGCAGACCGCCAATCGCGTTTTGCCCGCCAGCATTACCCACACCTTCCAGGGTTCAGCTCAGGCCTTCCAGTCTTCGTTTGCGGGACTCGGATTACTGCTGGTGGCGGCTATCCTGGTCATCTATATCGTGCTGGGCATTCTTTATGAGAGCTTTATTCATCCGCTCACCATCCTTTCAGGTTTACCATCAGCCGGCGTGGGCGCACTGCTGACCTTGATGCTGTTTGGCGCGACCCTGAACATTTATTCGTTCGTCGGCGTCATCATGCTGGTAGGGATTGTGAAAAAGAACGCCATCATGATGATTGACTTCGCCCTCGAAGCTCAACGTAAAGAAGGCAAGAGCGCGCAGGAAGCCATCTACCAGGGGGCTATCGTGCGTTTCCGTCCAATTATGATGACTACCATGTCTGCCCTCATGGGTACACTGCCTATCGCTTTGGGCATTGGCGCAGGCGCCGAGTCGCGCCGGCCGCTGGGGCTAGCGGTGGTTGGCGGCCTGGTTTTCTCCCAGCTCCTGACGTTGTACATCACGCCGGTTTTCTATGTCTACATGGAAAAATTCCAGAATCTGTTCCGGCGGGAAAAAAAACAAATGAAAGAAGTTGGGACGGAAGAGCCGCCGGAGCCGATTTTTGTTGGACATGAAAGCGGAGGTAAGAAAGCATTTAGCCGTTAGCATTTGGCATTTAGCCCCTTGGCATTTTGGTTAGAATAAAAACCGCAGGGGACGCGAGGAACGCAGAGGCTTGCTTCAGTTCAAAATTCTGGCGGGTGCTTCGCCGGCTATACCTTCTCCATCTCTGTGCAAGACCGCCATCACGCCGGCGTCGAGCCGTCTTTGTGCTGGAAAAGGTGTTTTTGATTCACTTTCCAGCTTTTCGATTTGTTCAATCCGTTCTTGTGATTGCGGATGGCTTTCAAAGTAACCCTTGAGGGTTTCCATGGCGAGTTGCGAGATTTCCTGCTCTGGGCTGCGCGCTGCCTGCTTCTGCTGGTCGCAAAGTTTCCCCAACAGGCGAAACATAGAGATCGCTCCTTCGGGCGAATAGGAAGCCATCATAGCCAGCCGCGTTCCCGCCTGGTCGGCGTCGAGTTCCTGATCTTTGCTGTAACCCGCTTTGAAAAGATCAACCGGGATCGAGACCAGTCCGTTGATCTCTTCCAGGTGCAACTTGCGCATGTGTGCTTCAAGCTGCACGCGCTCGGCGCAATGATACAGATCAATGTGCTCGACTTCGTGCCCCAGCACAGACGCCAGTTGGTCTTCGGTGGTCATCAGGTCGAGCATGCCGCGGCCGATAAAAACATGCCCGCCGGGCAGAGCAAAAGCGTTAATGACGTTTGGGTCGGGGATGTAATGAAAGCGGTAGGGAAGTCTGCGATGTGCGTAAAGGGAGACCCTTGTTCCTACCCGCTCGACGTAAGATTGCACGAGCTGGTCATTGTAGCTGGTTTTAGCATTCTTGGTTTCAGCCGCATCAATTTCGGCGAGATAATGCTGCGCCATTTCGTCGCCGATGCGGATTTCCTGTTCGTCGCTGATGCGGGTGAGATGGGCGGGTACGCGGCTCATCTCCTGCTCGGTGTCGGCGATCAAACCCAAAACCGTCTCCGGACCTACATGGGTCTGCGCCTTCTGCCGTTCGGCCAGCAGCAGCGCCCCGGCGCTTATAGCAATAATGACGAATAAGAAGAGCCAGCGCTTCATAGGTATTCCCGAATGATCTCATGATAGCGGGACCAAAGAAAAGAGACACCACCCAATAGTATGCCCAAGACAAGAGCAGTCAGAGCAATGTCGCGCGGCGAGTGGTTCGAACTCACAATATCGAATGTGACCTTGCCGATGCATAGCAAAAGGAGAGCCAGGCCCGACAGCCGGTAACTTCGCATTCTCACCCATAGGGCGAACAAGAAGACCAATAAGCCTTCCACTCCCCAGCCAATTGTGACGGTGGCATGAGACAGCTCTTTTTCCAGAAGACATGTAAGCAGAACGAGAGGCACGAAGAAGAAAACCTGATGCGGATTTTGTTCGATCCAGCGAAGAATTCTGTTGCCGCGCTCACTCTTCCACTCCCGCATCTTGAATGCAAGAGGAAGGGCCAGAAAGAGCAGAACAACTGTGATTCCAACACAAAACAGTGGGCGATGGGTCGCATCCATCTGCGTGGGACGTCCTGAGAACAAATTGGAGAGGCTTGCCCGGTAAGCTACGCCGATGGTTGTCAAGAATGCCTGATACAGAAAACTCTTACGTTTTCTTATCCAGGCCGTTGCCATGAGCGCCAGTGCAAGTACAGACCAACCGATGACAACCCGCTCTGGATCCATGACTACGCGCATGATTGCAGCTAGGGTGATCAACCCGAGGAAACTGGTGAATTCCGCGATTTTGAATCCGTTTTCGGTGGCGAATTGATCATCTGCTTTCGCGCTCGCCTCCAGCCGCTCATTGACGTAGTAAAACACTGCAGCCAGCGGGAAAACTGTGTAGAAGCGGGGATCAAGGAGAAACCGTGGCTCTGGAGTGCCAGGGATTTCCGCAGGATTGAGATTGACAAAAAAGATCCTGGCGAAACTTACGCCCAATGCCGCGTAACTTTGCAGGCGAAGGTGCAGCGAGGGGCGCTTCATGCCGATTTCGAACAACACCAGTGCGAATACAGTCCAGACGATCACAACCTGAACGGCGCGCTGATCGTGCATCTCATACCAAACCAGCGCCATGAACAGCGCGGAAGCCATCCAGGTGTAAAGGTTGGCAAGGTGGTAGGTGATGGAGAACTCTTTGAGCCGGCTCAGGGGAGCCATGACGTAAAGTGCGGCAATCACGATTCCGACAGTCACCAGACGCAAACTCATGTTGTGCCAGGTCTGTTCCACCTGCAAATTCACTATCACGACCCGGCCTACAGCTACGAGCGCCAGCAAGCCTGACTTTACGGAGAACTCACGCAATTTGAGATAACGTCCGACGATCGCGGCTGCCAGGGCAAAGACGATCCAGATGGCCGCCACCCAGGCATTGCGATACTCCACCCAGCCAAGAAGAACCAGCAGAAGGGAAGCAGCATAGTTATGGGTTTGCCGGGCGATTGCGTTCGCGGTGGTTTTTCTGCTCCAGCGTAAAGCTGCGCAGCCATAAAGTAATGCTGCAACCAGAGCAACTGTTCCTATTCGTACATTCAGAAGGCCTTCGCCATGCGGCATATCGAAGTTGAACAGCAGAGTTCGGGCAAAGGCCGCGAGAGTAATCAAATAAGATTGCCAGGAAAACTGCAGCGCCTCGGACTCTTGTTTCCTTCGGGTCAGGATGTCCATGACCGCGGCCAGCAGCAGGGCTTCAATCATCCATGCGACGGCGATCCATCCGGGCCAGGGTTCAACCTCATACCAGATGAGCAGAGAGACCAGGCCGGCTCCTGCCCAGGTATTGAAATAAGAAACGTAACGGGAGAGAGTCCACTCCTCGTCACGGTTCAGCCACGCCAGGATGTAGAAGCCAATCGTGACCAGACCGAGCGTCACCAGGCGCTCGCTTAAATGTCCGAGCATGGGCCTGGTGAGGTCGACATGAAGGGGGACGCGGAACAGCACGGCAACGGACAGCACGAAAGACTGCACCGTGAACTCGCGTAGCCGACCATAGCGTTCAACGGAGGCCAGGATAAGAGCAAAGACCATCCAACCGACCGCCATCCATGAATTTGGATATTCAATCCAGATGAGCCAGGCGACCAGCAGCGAGGCCAGTGAAGTATGAAAGGCGCGCGCAGCCGAGGCCCACGGCCTATCCAGAGTATGGTTTTTCCAGGCGCAAAGGTAGAATGCAGCCGCAACCAGCACAAAACGCAGAGCACGAAGATTGAAATGAGATGCGGGGAGATGCGGCAGGTCAATGTCGTAAGCCAGCATGCCCAGGAATGCGGCAGCAACGAAACCGTAGGATTGGTAGCAGAGATCCCAGTTGCCCAACTGTGCTCCAGCCAAGATGAGTACAAACGCCAGCGCTGCCCACGAGACCGGCACCCAAGCCTCGGGGAACCCGACCAACACCGCCCAGAAAGCCATCACGCCCGCGATGTAAGAGAAAGTTCGCAGGCAATTCAGTTCGAAATCAGAGGTGACCAGCCTCTTGAAGTAGCGCGGGGTAACCAACGAATTGAAGTAAAACAAGATGGCGGCGAACCCGAAGACCATGGCGCGGTGCAAGTCATTGCTTGCGTTCAGTCCCTGCGTGTAGAAAATCTGCATGGTGGCCACTACCCCAGCCAGCATGCCGAAGTAACGGAAGAGAACTTCGCGTGCAAAAATCCCCGCCAGGAAAAAGGCCTCTGCCAGGATCAGCCACAGCATTGAAAGCTGGGCCGAATCGGGCGCGTAACGGAAGGGAAACGCCGAAACCATCAGAGTTGCACCGATGGTGGAAAGGATGACGAAGGCCATACGCCGCTTGCGAGTGATCGGCAGTTGTCCTAAGACAAGTTCGGCGATTCCCAGGCCAAGCAGGAAGCGGAATTTCCACTCCGGGTGCACCGATTGATACCACATGGTCGAAAGCAGGCCCAAGCTGTTCAATAAGGCCGCTACGGTGGAGACTTTTTCCTCATGGTCTGTCTTTACTTTGCGCAGCAGATATGAACCACGGAAGATCGCCCAGTAAAAGATGAGCATGGCCGCGCTCTGATTAAATTGATCGAAACGATTGTGCTGGCCGGCGCGTTCGATGATGGGCATCAGCCAATAGAAGTGGTTGATGTAGGCTGCCAGCATCCCCAAGACTTCGAGTTCAAACCAGTTGTAGTACCAGACCAGGATCACTAATCCGGCAGAAAGCAAGGCATTCGCGGAGAGACTGTAAATCTGATTATCGTGCCCGACCCACACCGTGGAATATGCCAACAGGAAGGCGGCGCCCGTTACCAGTTGTGAGCGGTAACGCAAGGTGTGGATGACCATGCCGGCGGCCACTAAAAAGAGCAACAGCAATCCCAGAGCTTCTGAATGGATAATTCGAACCGCTTCGAAAAAGCGCATGGCATAGGTAGTGGCGAAGATCGTAGCCCAGCCGCCACCTATGCAAACCCTGCCCAGGGTGATGTAGCGTTCGCGTTTCTCCAGAAAGACGCCAAGGAGCAGAATTGCAATGCCCGCCACCATGGCCAACAAGATTCTTTCCCCGGCGGTCATGATCTTCCATGCGGAGTAGAGACCGTAGACGATCGCCAGCACGACGAACAGAACCGAGGCCTTGGCCATCCAGTTGGTGACGATGATCTCTTCCCAGTTCTTTTTAGGCTTCGGTGGATGCGTGGAAGCGTATCCCGATAAGGGAATCGAGCCTCCGCCCGCCCCCCGCATTCCTGCCGGTTGCGCAATCGGGGAGGTAACCCTGGCTGCAGTTGGCGGTGCAGTTACATGCGGAGGCGCGCCTGGCTGTACATGCGGCGGGGCGACTGGCGGCACATGTGGCGTTTGCGGCTGCGCCGGAGGGGTGACCGGTTTTGCCGCAGGCGGTTGCGCGGGAGGCGCTGGATGAACATCTGCCGTGTGCGCGGCAGGAATCGAAGGGGCTGCAGGAGGCCCGGTTTCTTTCTGTGCTGCGATCGGCGGAGCCTGTGGCGGCGGAGCCACCGGAATTGGCGGAGGCGCCGCCGGTTTCGGTGTTACGGGCTCTGCAATGGAAGGCGGCGGAGCTTTCGGAGGTTCTGCAGGCGCCGGCGAAGGCGGGGTTACAACCGTGGCGGGAGGCGAAACTGGTTTTTGCTCCGCGGCCGGCCTCTTCTCTAATTCTGGTATGAAGCGTGTTACCGCGTCTTCGGTGGGAGCAGCGGATGGCTTGTGTTCCTTAGCCGCCACTGCAGCAGGATGCTCCAGTTCGTGCAGGCGCTTCAGCACCTGCTGCTGGTTCAGTTCCAGTCCCTTCATGCGGGCCTGCAACTCGCGCCAGTGTTCGCTCTCTTTTCTTGCCAGCAGGTATCGCCGCAAGGCCCCCGTAAAGATAGAGGCGAAGATGAGAAAAATCGGGAATTGTAAGATATCGCTATTGGCAGGCGCAGTCGATATAACCACAGCCGCCAGCACCCACAGGATGAAAATTACTACAAGTTCTGCCATTGTCTTTGGAATGTCCCTCTAAGGGCTGAGCAATGCCGGTCCCGCCCTGCGGGACCGCTGCCGTGCCCTCGCACACACATCCGCGCGCGACAGCGCTTGTTTGTCACGTATCTGAACAGCAAAACCAGACTATTCACAGGGTTTGATTCTGTGAACACAATTAGAACGCTAATCGGGGCTAATCTTGCAACTTTAATTTGACGATAGCGGTAACCAAGGTAACAACAGAGGTGCAGGGCAGGAACAACCGAAATCCGGCTTAACGCGTGTGCGAAGGGCTGGGTTTGCGGGAGGCCGCGGGTACGGCCCCCAGTTTACGCAGGCGATCACGGGCTTGCGTGGCTTCGATGGAACGCGGATAGCGCTGGATGACAGAATTCAGCTCGCGTACGCCTTCCGGTTTTTGGCCAAGCTCCAGCAGTGAGAACCCCTTTTTGAGCTGGGCGGCCGCGGTCTTGTTGCCGCCGGCATATTGCTCCAGCACCTTGTCATAGTCGGTGACGGCCTGCTGATAGTTGCCCTGGCGGTATTCAATGTCGGCCACATAGAATTGCGCGTTTCCCGCCAATTCAGTGTCGCCGTAAAACTTCAGGTAATCGCCAAACTCCTGCGTGGCCAGGTCGTAGCGGCCGGCGTTGTAATCGCGTAGAGCATTGTTGTAGAGCACGTCTGCGGGCGGGGCCTGGGCCTGTGGAGGCGTGGGCGACGCGACCGGCAAATTCTGGTGCGTGGCATTCATGTCGTCAATTTGTTTGCTCAGCTTGGCCACGCGCGCCTTGAGCTCGTCGAGGGAATCGTGCAGCGCCTGGATTTGTCCTGAAACCTGGTCCACCTTGCCGCTGTTGTCATTATTTTGTTGCGACAGGTTCTTCTGCAGAGTATCCACTGCTTCCGTCATCTTGTTGATGTTGTCGGTGCTCTGCTCGATCAGGTTTTTCATGACGCCCATGCGCTCATCGAACGACTGCTTCATTTGCGCCATCTGGTCCTGCAGGTTCTGCACCTGGGTTTGCAACTGCACGATCTCTTTGCTCACACCAAAGGCAGGCAGCGAAGAAAATGCCAGGAGCAAAGCGGCAAGATAGAGTACTCGTTTGTTCATAGTCCTCTCTTTAAGATGCTTACAAGAGCTATTGTAGAGACGCAGCAGGCTGCGTCTCTACGCGTAACTCCTTATATTACCTTTATTTTTGCAATACGAAGTGGGCACGGCGATTCTGCTGCCAGCATTGTTCGTTCGATTCGGTGCAGAACGGTTTCTCTTTGCCGAAGCTGATGGTCTTGATGCGGTCTCCGCTTACTCCGTTGCGGGTCAACTGATCACGGACGGCCCCGGCACGGCTGTCGCCCAAGGCCAGGTTGTATTCGGTGGAACCGCGCTCATCACAGTGGCCCTCAAGGGTAAATTTCAGGTTAGGATGCTGCTGCAGGAACTGCGATGCGGAAGCCAGAGACTGGGTCGCCTCCGGGCGCAAGGCAAAGCTGTCGTAATCGAAAAATACATCTTGCACCTGGCGCGCAAACATCTGCTCTTCCGTCTCGCTGACGGGGGCGGGCGCCGCTTCCACGGTAACGCGGGCGGTTGCATCCTGCGATCCTCCGGGGCCCTTGGCAACCAGCCGGTAAGTGGTGGAATCGGTCGGGCTCACGGTTTTGGAGCCGTTCGGATCCACCGCGCCTATGCCTTCAATGGAAACATCAGTCGCGTTTTCAGTGCGCCACGTAAGTTGCGTGGATTGTCCTGCCTGAATCGAATCCGGATTGGCCGAAAGCGACGCTGTAGGCTGCGGCGGCGGTGGCGGTGGGGGTGGTGGCGGGGGAGTGCTCTTTTTGGCGCAGCCGGCCATTAGGAAGAGCGCTGCCAATACGAGTAACACGATGGACTGCCTGGTACGATTTTTCACCTCATGCCTCCAAAAAAATCATAAACTTCAAAACCCAGAATTGCCGTTTGTGATGCAATGTATGAATATAAATTTTTATTTCCAGCTCCAGTTCGGCTGGGAATTCTCCCCGTTCGTGGTGAGCGCGTGCTGTTTGGTTCCGTCGGCCAGCATGCTCCAGATTTCCGATCGCCCACCTTGCCTGGATTCATAGACAATGTGCCGTCCATCGGGCGACCAGGAAGGGAAGTCGTTGACGCCGGAATCGTGGGTCAACTGCACCCATTGCCGCGTGGTTACATCCATCAGGTAAATATCCTGTCCTCCGGGTTCGCCCGGTCCGTAGTTGCGCCGCCAGGCAAATGCCAGGAGCTGTCCGTTGGGCGACCAGGAGGGCGAAACCGCGTAGCCGGTGTCGGTCATGCGCTGCACGTTGGTGCCGTCGGCATCCATGATGTAGATTTGCGGCAGGCCGGTGCGGCCGCTCACAAATGCGATCTGCGCGCCGGTTTTGGCGTTCCATACCGGCGAAGAGTCGGGATGGCCTGTGGAAACCGTAAGCCGTTTGGGGTTTGCCCCCGCCGAATCGGCCACATAAATCTCAGAGTGGCCATGCATGGATGACGAAAAAGCTATTTTGCTTCCATCCGGCGACCATGCTGGAGAGATATTCGTTCCGTTATAACCAGGGAAGCTGACGATCCTTCCCAGTTCCAGCGAGTACATCATCAACTCCAAGCCGCGTTTGACAAAAGAGGAGAAGATTACACGGGTGTTATCGGGCGAAACCCGCGGCGATAGCGATGCCAGGGAGTTCAGATGCGTCAGTTGCGCCTGAGCAGCGCCGTCATAATCCATCTGCCACACTTCTTTATGGCCGCTGCGCGAGCTGATGAAATAAAGCTTGGTCTCGGCAATGCCGTTGATTCCGCCACCCAGACGGAAGATGATTTCGTCGGCAAAGCGATGCGCCTGCAGGCGCGCGTTTGCCTCCGATGTCGGGTCGCTGTATTGCTTGCCCAACACCATGGGCGAGCCAGTGTTGCGGGCATCGTAGAGCCAGCCTTGCATGGCCACGTTCGCTCCGGAAACTCCGAAGTTGCCGAAGGCTACCATACTGGCATTCACTGGAGGGTTGCTCCATGTCGCCAGTTGTATCTCAGAGGTGGTGCCGGGAACGTTGAGCGGATAAAAGCTCTTGGAAACCAGCTCGAAGATGCCGGAATTATCCAGATCGTTCCACAGAGTCTGGTTGAAGATTGTGAGTAACGGCGCCGTCTGCGGATCGTTGCCGGCAGCCTTGAAGTCAGGGACTGCCAACCTCACTTTTTCAACTCCCAGACCTGTGCCGGTGCGGATCCAATCAGTTTGCGCGAAAAGCAAAGATGATGATACGAACGTCAGCAAAGCTAATGCCGCCAGTCGTCTGATCATGGTATGCACTCCATTCCTTGCCTGTACCAAAGAGTTTTTACTGCCTTTTGTAATCAAACCAGAATTCTACAGAAACTTTGCTGCCCCGGTATCCCGGAGGCAGAGGACCGAACGTATCAATTCGTTGCAGGGCCCGTGTTGCCGACTGATCAAGCGAAGGCACGCCGCTGGATTGTTCGATCTGAATATTCGTGGGCTCTCCGCTGCTCAGAATGTCAAAAACAATGTAAACCCGCCGGGCTGAGGTAATCGTGGGATCTACCTCATATTTCATCCAGTTTTCCGAGACTTTGCGTTGCACGACCTGCACGTACCACCCGAATTGACTGCCAAAGTCTCCCGCCGCGTTGTTAAAACTGAATCCACCCTTGGCATTGTTAGCGGTAAACACTCCATAAGGGCCGCTCACAGGCCCGCCCTCCCCAAAGGGAACTCGGTTATCTTCCGGCGGAGGAATACGCGGTTTTTCCGGGCTGGTGTGTTGTTCGGGCTTCTTCTTTACCTCGCGCTCCGGGATCGGCAGGGCTTCTGGTTGCTGCTCAACCGCCTTCGGCGGCGATTCAGTCAGGCCTTTGGATTCATTGGCCACTACATTCTGCGTCTGCTCAGGCTGGGCGGGCAAGGGGACCGAGGCGCGGCTTACCAGGGTTGCGCTCATGGCTTCTCCAATCTCGGTGTTGCCCCAGTTTTCTCCATGTTGTGAGCTGACGATGGCGCTATAGACGATAATCGAGCCGAACAGGACGATATGCAGTCCCGCCGACCAGGTGAGATAACCTCTCCACGAATCGCGTTCAAGATAAATATTGTCATTCGCTTGCATGTTACTTCACCGCATTCTCCTGCAACGGCTGGGTCACAATACTTACATTGGTAATGCCTGACTGCTTCACCGAATCCATGACCGTGGCAAAGGCGCCAAAGGGCACATTCTGGTCGGCCCGCAGAAAAATGGATTGGTGCTCCGGATCACGGACCTTGTCATGCAACTTTTGCGCAATCTGGTTGATATTGATGGGATCGTTTCCCAGGAAGACCCGCTGTTGCTTGTCAATGGTGATGACCAGCCGCTCCTCGGTGATTTCCTTGACGGTTCGCGTTTTGGGGACATCCACATCAATGCCCGACTGCAAAATCGGGGCCGTGAGCATGAAGATGATCAGGAGGACCAGCACAACGTCTACCAGCGGCGTAACGTTGATCTCTGCCAGTGATGACTGCGTGCGTCCACTTTTATCGGTAAAAGCCATCAGCGTCTCTCTGCTGCTACCTCTGTCTGTACTGGGGCGTTGCGCTCTACGGCATTCAGCATCTCCAGTGCAAAGTCATCCATGCGTGCGCCGAACTCGCGAATCGTATGCGAAATCTGGTTGTAGAAAATTACGGCAGGAATGGCCGCAACCAGGCCCGCAGCGGTCGTAATCAGGGCCTCGGAGATTCCCGGTGCAACCGCGCGCAATGTGGCCGCGCCGGCGGTGCCCAGTCCGTGGAATGCGTCGATAATGCCCCACACCGTGCCGAACAGCCCTATAAAAGGAGACACCGCGCCCGTGGTCGCCAGCAGCGGCAGCCTGCGCTCCATGCGGGTCAGCTCTTCGGAGGCGGCAATCTGCATGGACCGCCGGATTGCGTCAATACTGCGAATGGTTCCGCTGCTCCCCATTTGCCGGCGATATTCTTCGTATCCGCCTTCGAAGACGGCCACCAGGGGGCTGGGCCTGAACTGCTCGGCCACGGCGGAGATATCCTGCAGGCGCTGGGCCTTGCGGAAGGCGCGTATAAAGCGCCCGCTCTGCCTGCGCGCGCTGCCAAAACGCGCCCACTTGGAAAGGATGATCCCCCAGGAAAGTACGCTGAAGGCAAGAAGAATCAGGAGAACAACTTTGGCGACCAGACCGCTGTCTTGGATGAGATTGACGATCTCG